>VOFI01001719.1_pt1 | contig 30675 bp, 29 predicted proteins | sample 5384131 | NCBI WGS metagenome assembly VOFI01 (sample SAMN12384728, study PRJNA508395) | human gut metagenome | isolation source: healthy gut H | host: Homo sapiens
CCGAACCGTTCGCTCTGATTTCGTTGAATGATATGAAAACGTATTCGGTAGATGAAGCTATCTCCAGTGTGGAAAGTGCTAAGAATGTTGATATAAAGTTCTTTATAAATTCTGCTAATAGTGTTCTTTCTTTCCGTTTCTATTCGATGGAGAATGTAGATAGCAAGAATAGTCTGTATAAAGGATCGGGCGGAAAGTCCTTGAGCAATCTGCCGGCTAAGAATATGACAAAATTTGTGTTATTCCCGGCAGGCTTTGATTACGATACGGCTTCTCGTTCCTCTATTAAGAATGAATATTTGGCCGGAAGTGCCGATCAGAAAGTGTATATGACAATTGATAACTTTGTCGGCAGTGTGATTGGATTTAAGACTAGTGGTAATTCAAGTGCCGGTGGAGAAAGATACGGTGTCATGAAGGTACTTGATGTCTCCGGAAAGATGGATAATAATACGACCAAACAGATAGCAACGGTTGAAATCAAATTCCCTAAGAAGAAGTAAGCAGGGTAGTATTACCTACCGCCTGAAGTCTTAATAGAAAACTTCTTTTCTATTAAGACTAAACTTCCCTTTCATTGGGAGTAAAGTTTTCTCTGTCCGATACAAACTATAAACGAAGCTTACGTTTTTTATAAATGCAAGTTGCGTTTATAAAAACAAAATTGCAATTATAAAAACAAAGCTTGCGTTTATAGTTTATAATAAGGATAAAAGAAGTTTGCAACAAGGGGAAGGAAGAGTTCTCTCCTTGTAGAGAATAACTTTTCTATTAATAGCCAACGCGAGAGTTAGTAACAGCTATCCCGGTGAACAGTAGATAGAGTATACGAAAGATGCGACTGATAACAAATACGATGGTTAAGTAATAATGTGCAGTAGCTGAAAGTAATATGAGAAAACATATAATATATAGGTATTTCCTCTTTTTATCTTTGGTCGGACTGATGCAGTTGACGTTTAGCTGTTCCTCCTCTTCCAACGAAATAGAACCTTTGAAACCGGAAGGAGAAGATACTCCTTTGGAAAAAGATGAATATACTTTTATGAATGTAGAATACCGGAAGTGGCAGAACGGAACTTTCCAGGCATGGACAACGGCAGATTCAAGGGAAACACGTACCATTGATAATATGAATTGGTATACTCCCTCTTCGGATTATAGCCGGACTGCATGGGGAGGACGAATCGGTTTACAACCTTCATCTGTGGTTGGAAAAGAAGGCTTTTTCCGAGTGGCTAATTGTGGAGGCCGTTCTTATTTTGCTCGATCCGGATAATGGAGCTGTTATCATTCATGGAATTCAGCATGTTCGTCCGGGAGAATCTACTGCTCATAAGAAGGCTTTCGGTACTCGATACGGTAGTGAGGCGCGATGGAGTGAAGAGACTGGCAAACTGTTAGCAGACAATCATATAAACTATATTTCGTATGGCTCGAACCGTATTGAAGTATTTCCTGCTGCAGTACGTGGTAACTTGTTGACCCCTAAGACGCAAAAAGATTGCTTATGCAGAGAATCTGTATCTGCTTCGTACCTTTATGTGGGATATGAGTAAGAATTTGGGCTACGCGTTTGATGATGACAAATATAATCGCTTAGTTCTTCATTTGCTACGTACATAGATCGTCTCGTTTTTTGAACCCACATTTGCTACGTACATAGATGCCGTTCTCGTACAAGAGAAGTCAGCTTTATTTGCCGGTGACCGGCATTTTATAGGTTTCTATCTTGACAATGAATTGCCATTTGCCAGTTATCAGGGAACTGGATATGGCTAATACTGAAGGAGGTGGCTGGTTGGTGCATACACAAAAAATAGAGGTGAGTTTTATCAGAACTTCTGTCTTCGTTTGGCTTGAAACTCGAAACTTTGTAGGCTCAAACTGTGTAGGCTGGGTACATTTTGAGTATAATGATGGTTACGATTCTAACGGAAAAGCTTCTAATAAAGGAGTGGTTTCCATCGAATACGAACCTTATGAATCTTTTCTGTCGCACATGCGGCAGTTGAATCTTTCAGTTCATTCATTGATCGATTATTACGATATAAAATCGGTTCAATAGATTGACGGAAACTTTAAATAGACAAATTGAATATTTAGAATTAAAATAGTTATGACCATGAAGAAGTTTAGTTTATTTGCAATCCTTTTAGGATTTAATATAGCTTTGGGAGCATGTTCCGATGATGATGCCGCTCCTGTAGTAAAAAATGAAATCTTTCAACTTCCGGAAAAGGCTTATGTACTGGCGGAACAATCCAGACGGGCTATTGTCATCAGAGATGCGGAGACGCACCGCAATATTTGGAGTTGGGATCCTTATACTGCCTGTGTTCCTGCTGCACAGCAGGGTTGGTTTGTCAATCCGAGTGAAGTAAAACCGGTTTTCAATAGACGCTATATCTTGATGACTGCCTCCGGCGGAGCTGTGGCTTTAATCCGTTTGTCCGATCATAAATTAATGTTCTACGCAAATTGCGGACAGAATCCCCACTCTGCGGAGGTATTGCCCGATGGAAATATCGTGACGGCAGAATCTAAATCCGGTGAAATCAATACCTTTGTGGTTGACACGGTTAAGGTATTGGGAGCAAAAGCTAATACGGTGAAGTTGGGTAATGCGCATAATGTTGTTTGGGATAAGAAAAGATCGTATCTTTATGCTACAGCTACCAAAAAAGAGGGAGTGACTGCATTATTCCGTTTTAAGTACGATGGCAACCGAGTAATCCCAAAGTTAATAAATCAGACTACCCTTTATACATTCAGCAATGAATCGGGTGGGCATGATTTGTTCCCGGTATATGGTGAAGAAGATAAATTATGGCTTACTGCTGCTTCGGCTGTCTATAAGTTTGATTTGACTGGAGTTACCGACGCTACGACTAATGACTCTACCGAACCTACTTGCGAGAAAGTTTACAGCATAGCCGATATAAAAAGCATCTGCAACGGACCGGACGGAATCCTGATGCTGAAACCGACTGAAGAGTGGTGGGCAGAAGGACTTGTAAATGAGAAGGGAGAAGAACTTTTCAAAATGGACGAAGCCAAGATTTATAAAGGCCGTTGGATGATAGACAATCTTTTCAGTTATCCGGAAAAGCATGATTTCGTGTTGAGTGAGGACTGATTAAGTATGGTGGAAGATTGATTAAGTACATAAGTTGAATAATTAAGTTTGGAACAATGAGGAAACTTCTTCTTTTTTATTGGTATCTATCGCATTACCGGCCTTGGCGCAGAATGGAAAGAAAGTGTATGCCGACTTTCACGGAGTGCGCTATACCCGGCAGCATGACGGAAAGCTGGGGCGTTGGGAGATGTATGCCAATACGGAAAAATCAAGTACCGGAAGGAAGTCGCTGTGTTATAATGCCGATCTGATAGACAGCGAAGGACGGCATGAGATAGCGGCAGTGGCTTATCCCCAAGTCGGAATGCAGTCCAATCTCGATCCCGACTATATCGAATATCAGATTTTGTCGGCAAAAGCGGCTAAGATAGATGGATTCTTTATCGAATGGGGATTCAAGCCTCACGAAAATGACATCTTGCTGCGTGAGATGCAGAAAGTGGCAGCAAAGTATGACTTTGAAATCGGCGTAAACTGGTGCGACGGTTGGTTATATTATGACTGGATTACTTAAACTTTATCCGGAAATCAATACCCGTGAGGCAAAGACCGAATACATGGCCAAATGTTACCAATATCTGGTGGATAGCGTCTTTACCGGTCCTACAGCTCCTATGGTGAAGGGAATGCCTGTTTTTTATCATTTCGGTCCCGGAGCGAAAGTGGATGAATATAAGAAAGTATTATCATTGGCGAAATTACCGCAAGGAATGAAGCAACCGGTTGCTTACGCCGTTGGGCAGATTGGGGAAAACTGGAGACTGCATGGCTTCCTGCCCGTGTCCGTACAAGAGATCAGGCACATGCCGAATGGGATAATTACGCCACTCAGGATGATGTTATCGAGTTTATGAAACCTTTCCGTGATTCAATTTGGCATAGTAACAATCCTGCTTATACCATTAAGTCGGGATTTGCCATGCCGGGAATGGATAACCGGGGATGTGCGGGCTGGGGACGTGGACACTTCTATTATATCCCACGTAACAATGGAGAAACTTATCAAAGTATGTGGAAGTTCTGTATGGCAGAGAAGGACAGCCTGGACATGATGTTTATCGCTTCGTGGAGTGACTATACCGAAGGACACGAAATAGAGCCGACCATTGAAAACGGTGACCGTGAACTACGTACGACTTTAAAGTATGCGGCGGAATTCAAAGACGAACAGGCGGACGAGCGTGGATTAACCTTACCTTTAATGCTTTTCCGGCTGCGAAAAGAAGCCCGTTTCCTGGAAAAGACGAAGATGGACGTATCCGCTTGTCAACGTTCGCTCGATAAGGCAGCATTGTTGATTAGCCAGGGACGTTATCCGGTGGCAATAGGCTTGTTGTCACAAATAGAAAATGATGTCAAGACGGCAAAATCCGCTTTGGCGGTTGAGATGATGCGTTTGCGTGAGTCGGACATGAAGATTCAGGGAAAGCGAAAATCCGGTGGTTACAGTGCCGAAGAAACCCTCTCTATTTCTTTGCCAAAAGAGCTGGTTTCCAAACTACAAATGAATAACTATGTAGGCTATCTTTATTTTGAGTATTTGGACAAAGGAAATGAATCTCCCTTTTTATACGTTCGTCTACGCTGCGTGAACCGAAAGAACCGTTTAAAATTGTGTCCCGGATACGTACCGACAACACGGGTGAATGGAAAAGCGCAAAAGTAGAATTGTATAAGGATAATATCGTGAATGGATTCAATATGCCTACTTTCTATTTAAAAGGAAATGTCGTAGTCCGTAATTTGTCATTGGGCTATACGATCTACACAGTCAAATAAATGCATGGATGAAGAGTTTAAATAATTGGTTATTAGTTTTATCTGTACTATCCTGCTTCGGATGTTCCTCTCCGGTCCATGAAGATGACAGGGGATGTGCTTTCGTATCTGACAGTATTCAATATCGGGTCGAGTTTATGTCGGCGGGGTGCGTGCGGATTCTGTCTTTTCCCGAAGGTGATACACTGGTAACAAAGAAGATTGGTGGTTGATTCGGAAAAGCCGGCTTTCAAAGATTATAAATGGGAAGATACGGGACAGAAGCTACTCTTTCGCACCCGTGAACTTTCCGTAGTTTTTGATAAGGCAGATGTGGCTTTCACTTTTCAGGAAACATCCACAGGTAAGTTATTACTAAAAGAAAAGGGGATAGAAAGGCACGGAACTTCAAACGTTCGGTTGCCGGAGGTGAACAATGTCTCGAAGTCACTCAATGCTTTGTTCCTACCGAGGATGAGGCCATTTACGGACTGGGACAGTATCAGAATGGAATCATGAACTATCCGGGGGAAATCCGTACTTCTGTTACAGGCCAATATGGATATTGTCAATCCGTTCCTTATTTCGACCAACGGATATGGTGTCTTATGGGATAATTATTCTTCTACGAAGTTTGAAGATACGAAGGAGGGCTACTCATTTACTTCCGAAGTAGGTGATGCCTCCGACTATTATTTTGTCTATGGTAAGAATATGGACGAAGTCCTTGCCGGTTATCGGGAATTGACGGGGGACGTGCCGATGTTTGGAAAATGGGTGTATGGCTTCTGGCAGTCCAAAGAACGTTATAAGTCGTTCGATGAATTGAAGGCAGTCGTTAAAGAATACCGTAAACGGGGAATTCCGTTGGATAACATTGTGCAGGACTGGGAATATTGGGGAGACAAACCTCATTGGAACAGCCTGACCTTCCATCCGGCAAACTTTAATCATCCCCGTCGAGTTATTGATGAACTGCATCAACAGGACCATGTTCATTTTATGCTTTCCGTATGGCCCGGATTCGGACCGGAAACGGCTGTCTATCAGTCTTTGGATTCTATCGGTGCATTGTTTAGTGAACCTACATGGGCAGGTTATAAGGTTTTTGATGCCTACAATCCTGTCGCGAGGGATATTTTCTGGCAATACCTCAAGAAAGGACTCTATGATATGGGTGTGGATGCTTGGTGGATGGATGCAACGGAACCATCTTTCCGGGATGGATTCACACAGTTGAAGCAGGAAGAAAAGACCAAATCAGCTGGTAATACTTATCTGGGTAGCTTCCACCGTTATCTGAACACTTATTCTTTAGAAATGCTAAAGGACTTCTATCAACGCCTGCGCGCCGAGAGCGATCAGAAGCGTATATTTATCCTAACTCGTTCCGCCTTTGCCTCGCAACAGCATTATGGTACAGCCGTATGGTCGGGTGACGTTTCGGCTTCATGGGAGAATATGCACAAACAACTGGTTGCCGGCTTAAATTTGTCTATGTCCGGTATTCCGTATTGGACTTCCGATACGGGAGGATTCTTTGTCACAGAACGGGATGCAAAATATCCCGACGGACTGAAAAGTAATGATTATAAAGAGTTATATTCCCGTTGGTTCCAGTTTAGCGCATTTACTCCTATCTTCCGTGCTCACGGTACGAATGTGCCGCGTGAAATTTGGCAATTCGGTGAAGAGGGGACATTATCTTATGATAATCAAGTGAAGTATATTTATCTGCGCTACCGTCTGTTGCCATACATTTACTCAATGTCCCATCAGGTAACCGCCAATAATTATACCATGTTGAGAGGTTTGGCAATGGATTTCACAACAGATACCCGGACATTTGATATTGATAATGCCTATATGTTCGGTACTTCCTTATTGGTGCGTCCGGTATTTCATCCGCAATCGGAAGAAAAGAACATCTGTATTTATCTGCCGGAACACAGCGGTAAATATTGGTATGACTTCTGGACCGGAGAAGCTTTTGAAGGAGGAAGAGAACAAATGCAGACAAATATCCTCGACATACTTCCGCTCTATGTGAAGGCTGGTTCTATCTTGCCTTTGGCAGAAGTGAAACAATATGCGATGGAATATCCCGATCGTGAACTGGAATTGCGTATCTATGGAGGAGCGGATGCTGCTTTTTTATGGTATGAGGATGAAGGTGATTCCTACCGCTATGAAGAGGGCGTATGTTCGAAAGTGCCGATGCAATGGAAAGATTCGGAACGGACATTGACTATTGGACTGCGTGAGGGAACTTATCCCGGTATGCCGGAACAAATAAAAATGCATGTGAAATTATATCTGCCTGAAGGTGTAGCTCTTGATAGCAAAGAGTGCGTCTACACAGGTAGAGAAGTAAAAATAAAGTTTTAATTATAAGTATATATCGATTATGAAGAAGTTTCTCTATATTTTTATTCTATTGTTTATTGTGGGATGGGCACAGGCGCAACAGCGTGTGGTATACACAATCAACGACGGATGGAAATTTACAAAAGGATCTCCGTTTGAAGCGCAGCTGGCCGGCTGTGACGACTCTTCTTGGGAGACGGTCAATATACCTCATACATGGAATAATAAAGATGCAGACGACGAAACTCCGGGATTTTATCGGGGACCGGCTTGGTACCGGAAACAATTGTTTGTAGATAAAAGCCAGGAGGGACGTCAGGCAGTGATCTATTTTGAAGGAGCCAATCAGGAAGTACGATTTTATCTGAACGGTCAGTTCGTGGGAGAACACAAAAGGAGGGTATACCCGTTTCTGTTTTGACATCACTTCCCATTTGCGTTATGGACAGGAAAACCTGTTTACCATTTATGTGAACAATGTCTATAATCCGAATATTCCTCCCTTATCTGCCGATTTTACTTTCTTTGGCGGTATCTACCGGGATGTCTATCTGCAGTTTATGAATCCGGTGCACATTGCAACGAATGATTATGCTTCGTCAGGAGTTTATATCCGTACACCCGAAGTGAACAACTCCGCAGCCTCGGTAGAAATTACTACATTACTGACGAATAATACACTCCAACCTGCAGAAATCAGGGTGGAAAATGTAATCTGCGATGCGGATGGTAAGGAAGTGAAAAGACTCATGCGGAAATAAAGCTGGCATCCGGTGAAACAAAGACAGACATCTCTAAAAAGATAAAAATAGATTCGCCCCGTTTGTGGGATATAGACGATCCTTATCGGTATATGGTATATACGCGTATTCTCGATAAGAAAAAGGGTACTTTGCTGGATGAAGTGGTGAATCCGTTAGGCTTGCGCTGGTTTAAATTTGATTCGGAAAAGGGCTTTTTCCTGAATGGCAAAGGACGTAAACTAATCGGAACTGCCCGGCATCAGGATTATTTTCAGAAAGGAAATGCCTTGCGCGACGAGTTGCATGTACAGGATGTACTACTGTTGAAAGAGATGGGAGGGAACTTCCTGCGTGTGTCACATTATCCCCAAGATCCTGTAATCATGGAAATGTGTGATAAACTGGGTATTGTGACTTCGGTTGAAATCCCCGTTGTCAATGCTGTTACGGAAACTGAAGAGTTTTTGCAGAACTCCGTTGAGATGGCTAAAGAAATGGTACGTCAGGATTTCAACCGCCCTTCTGTTATGATTTGGGGGTATATGAATGAGATTTTTCTGCGTCGCCCTTATACCGAAGGCAAGCAATTGGAAGATTACTACCGCTTTACTGAAAAAGTAGCCCGTGCCTTGGAAGCGACCATCCGCGAGGAAGATCCTTCAAGATATACCATGATGGCTTATCATAATATGCCTCAATATTACGAAGATGCCCATCTGACCGAAATCCCGATGATTCAGGGATGGAACCTGTATCAGGGCTGGTATGAACCGGATATTAATGAGTTTCAACGTTTGCTCGACCGTGCCCATAAGGTATACAAAGGAAAAGTGTTGATGGTTACGGAATATGGACCGGGAGTAGATCCGGGACTTCATTCCTACCAGCCGGAACGTTTCGACTTCTCACAGGAATATGGTTTGGTGTATCATAAACATTATCTCCGTGAAATGATGAAACGTCCGTTTATAGCCGGTTCCAGTCTGTGGAATCTGAATGATTTTTATTCCGAATCCCGTGTAGATGCTGTTCCTCATGTAAACAATAAAGGCGTTGTCGGGTTAAACAGGGAGAAGAAGATGTTTATTGGTTCTATAAGACAGCCTTGTCACGTCGTCCGATACTTGTTATTGGTAATCGGGAGTGGAAAAGCCGTGGGGGAGTGGTGAATACTGCACAGAAAGAATGTATTCAGTCCGTCCCTGTATTCTCTAATGCGGAAGAAGTAGAGCTGTTTGTGAATAACAAGAGTCTGGGAAAGAAAAAGGTGGAAGATAATTATGCTTTGTTCGATGTACCGTTCGTTGGTGGGGAGAATCTCCTGGAAGCGGTTGCTGTGGCTGGTGATAGCAAATTGCGGGATATGCTCCGGATTCAGTTCCGGTTGGTAGGCTCACAGTTGAAAGACGAAGCAATTCCATTTACGGAAATAAATGTAATGTTGGGTTCTCCGAGATATTTTGAAGACCGTACAGCAAATGTAGCATGGATTCCCGAGCAGGAGTATAAGCCCGGTAGCTGGGGATTTGTAGGCGGAACTTCTTATCGTCGTAAAACAGGATTCGGCAGTATGCTTGGTTCGGATATTGACATTCTGGGAACGGATATGAATCCAATCTTCCAGACTCAACGTGTTGGAATAAAATCTTTTAAAGCTGATGTACCGAATGGAGAATATTCCGTATATTTGTACTGGGCAGAATTGGAGTCGGACAAAGAGCGGGAAGCGTTGGTTTATAATCTGGGAGCTGACTCGGAACAGACGTTTGCCGGAAACCGTAGCTTCGGAATTTCAATGAATGGAACGACTGTTTTGGATGATTTCAACATAGCTCGTGATTACGGATATGCCCGTGCTGTTATCAAGAAATTTGTAGTAACGGTGAAGGATGGAAAAGGATTGAGTGTTGACTTTCATAAAAAAGAAGGAGAACCTATTCTGAACGCTATCCGTATTTATAGAAACTATTAATCATAAACACTGTCAATATGCTTAGGTCTATTTATTTACTGTCTTTTCTCCTCCTGCAATCTTTATTTGCTTTTGCCGGGAATGTAAAGGAGAATGTTCCGTCTTCTTTTGACTTGTATGTATGCATCGGACAATCCAACATGGCGGGGCGTGCAACATTAACTCCGGAAGTCATGGATACCCTCCAAAATGTGTATCTATTGAATGATAAGGGGAATTTTGAACCGGCAGTAAATCCTCTCAATCGTTATTCTACAGTTCGGAAAGATTTGTCAATGCAGCGTTTGGGACCGGCTTACGGCTTTGCTAAAGAGATGGCCCGACAAACGAAACGTCCTGTCGGGCTGGTAGTAAATGCGCGTGGAGGCTCATCCATCAACTCCTGGCTAAAAGGGAGTAAAGACGGATATTATGAAGAAGCTCTTCCAACGAGCTACCAACTGCTCCACTCCGCGATGTTTTGTGAGTGCAAAGGTACGGCTTTTATTTGAAAACAAAAAAAAAGCCGGATTATTTTTTAATAAGAAATATTCTTTTTTTCGGTTAAATCATCGATTACAATTTCTATTTTATTGAGAATGAATGAAATAATGATTTTTTCTTAGCTATTAATATACAAATGTTAATATTCTGTCTGTTTTCTTGTGTGGACGAAAGAAAAGAGTTACTTTTGCACAAATTATTCAGCAATGTGCAATTAACCTATGACCGTATCAAAAACAAAAGCCAAGTTAGTAGACGTTGCCCGTCAGCTTTTCGCAAAGATGGGAGTGGAGAATACTACAATGAATGATATCGCTCTTGCTTCTAAAAAGGGTAGACGTACGCTTTATACTATTTTAAAAGTAAGGATGAAATCTATCTGGCTGTTGTAGAATCGGAATTAGATATCCTGTCGGATATGATGAAGCGGGTAGCCGAGAAGAATATCTCGCCGGACGAAAAACTGTTGGAGATGATATATACCCGGTTGGATGCAGTAAAAGAAGTAGTCTATCGAAACGGAACCTTACGTGCTTATTTCTTCCGTGATATCTGGCGGGTGGAGAAAGTCCGTAAGAAATTTGATGCGAAGGAGGTACAACTCTTTAAGGCCGTTCTTTTGGAAGGACAGGCAAAAGGGAGTTTTTCACATTGACGATGTGGAGATGACGGCTGACTTGATTCATTATTGTGTGAAAGGAATTGAAGTTCCTTACATCCGTGGTCATATAGGTGCACATCTGGATGAAGATACGAGAAATAGAGTACGTAGCCAACATTGTGTTTGGCGCACTGCATAGAACAGAAATTTAATTAAATAACTTTTAGTATGGGATTATTAGACGGAAAAACAGCCATTGTGACCGGTGCCGCCCGCGGTATTGGTAAGGCTATCGCTCTTAAGTTTGCTGCCGAAGGTGCAAACATCGCATTTACTGACCTTGTCATTGACGAAAATGCAGAAAATACAACAAAAGAACTTGAAGCAATGGGTGTGAAAGCCAAAGGTTATGCTTCTAACGCGGCTAACTTTGAAGATACTGCAAAGGTCGTAGAAGAAATCCACAAGGACTTCGGACGGATCGATATATTGGTAAACAATGCCGGTATCACCCGCGACGGTCTGATGATGCGCATGACCGAACAGCAGTGGGATATGGTTATCAATGTGAACTTGAAGTCGGCTTTCAACTTTATTCATGCTTGTACTCCGATTATGATGCGCCAGAAAGCTGGCAGCATTATCAATATGGCTTCTGTTGTAGGTGTTCACGGAAATGCCGGCCAGGCAAACTATTCTGCTTCCAAGGCCGGTATGATTGCATTGGCCAAGTCTATCGCACAAGAGTTGGGTTCTCGCGGCATCCGTGCCAACGCTATTGCTCCGGGCTTCATCCTGACAGACATGACAGCTGCTCTTTCTGACGAAGTAAGAGCTGAATGGGCAAAGAAGATTCCTTTGCGTCGTGGCGGTACTCCCGAAGACGTGGCCAATATCGCTACTTTCCTGGCTTCTGATATGTCTTCTTACGTATCAGGTCAGGTAATTCAGGTAGATGGTGGTATGAATATGTAATCGAACAGAATGACTGTTGTATACGAAGACAACCATATCATTATAGTCAACAAGACCACCCATTTGAGCGGTACGGGCTGTACTGACTTATGTGATATTCTCATCATGCCATTGAATGAGATCCGTACTCCCAGAGGCAATCAGGATGATATACGTGATGGGTATGCTTCCAGATATTCTCATGCGAATGAAATCGCCCGTCCCGAATATTACTCTTTGCTTCTCGACCGTTACAATATCAAAGCCGAGCTGACAGCTACAGATCGTGTAGGCTTCCATCGTTATACTTATCCTGAAGGAAAACCGGCTTCCATATTAATCGACTTACGTGAAGGAAACGGATCGAATGCTTACGACAGCTATATCCGTAAGGTAGATGATTATACAGTAGAGGGTTATCGTTATGTGAGAGGCTGGAGTCCTTCCCGCAAAGTTTATTTTGTGTTGAAAAGTGATAAGAAGATAGAGCAGTTTACTGCCTATGATGATAATACCCCGCAACCTTGGGACCAACTGAAAGTGGCATCGGTGAAGAGTGTCCTCACTTTTGGTAACGTGAAGGAAGTGAAGATAAAAGTCGCCCTTTCTTCTGTCAGCTGTGACAACGCAGCGATGAACCTGCAATCCGAACTTACTCACTGGGATTTTGATAAGGTGGTGGATATGAGTGCCGACCGATGGAATAAGCAACTGGAGAAGATGACAGTAGAGACTGATGATGAGGCTTCCAAACGTGTATTCTATACCGCCCATTATCATACTATGATTGCCCCTACGCTTTTTTGCGATGTGAATGGAGAGTATAGAGGGATGAATGACATGATTTACACAGACCCGAAGAAAGCCAACTATACGACTCTTTCTTTATGGGATACCTACCGTGCATTAAATCCTTTGATGACTATTACTCAACCTGAAATGGTTGACCATGTAGTCAATTCGATGATTTCCATCTATCGTCAGCAGGACAAACTCCCCTATCTGGCCTTTGATGAGTGGAGAGACCGATCAGATGCCGGGGTATAGCTCCGTGCCGGTGATTGCCGATGCATATCTGAAAGGATTTACCGGGTTCGATGCGGAAGAAGCATTGCAAGCAATGATAGCTACAGCTACTTATGAAAAGCAGAAAGGAGTACCTTATGTAGTCAAAAAAAGGCTATATCCCTGCCGACAAAGTTCATGAAGCTACTTCCATAGCCATGGGTATGCAGTGGACGACTGGGGAATTGCCGCTATGGCACAAAAGATGGGGAAGACGGCTGATTATGAGACATTCTCGAAGCGTGCCCATTATTATAAGAACTATTTCGATTCTTCTATCCATTTCATTCGTCCGAAACTGGAAGACGGCTCTTGGCGTACTCCTTTACGATCCGGCACGTTCCATCCATACTGTTGGAGATTTCTGTGAAGGAAACGGATGGCAATATACTTTCTTTGCTCCACAAGACCCCTATGGGCTGATTGCCTTGTTTGGAGGTGACAAACCTTTTACAACGAAGCTTGATGGTTTCTTTACCAATACCGACAGTATGGGGGAAGAAGCATCGAGCGACATAACCGGATTGATCGGACAATATGCACATGGAAATGAACCGAGCCATCATGTTGCTTATCTTTATGCGTATGCCGGTGAACAATGGAAAACGGCGGAAAAGGTTCGTTTTATCATGAGCGATTTTTACACAGACCAGCCGGACGGTATCATCGGTAATGAGGATTGTGGACAAATGTCTGCATGGTATCTTCTTTCTGCTATGGGACTCTATCAGGTGAACCCGTCGGATGGTGTATTTGTTTTCGGTAGCCCTTGTTTTAAGAAAGTAGAAGTGAAAGTGCGTGGTGGTAACAGTGTTTACTGTAGAAGCACCCAATAACAGCAAAGAAAATATCTATATCCAGAAAGTGTATTTGAATGGCAAGCCTTATGATAAGAGTTATATCACTTATCAGGGTATAATAAATGGCAGCACATTGAAGTTTGTAATGGGGAAAAAGCCTAATAAAATTTTGGTAAGGCTCCGGCAAACAGACCGGTTGTTTTGAATAAGATAAATGGATAAAAAGATGGCTTACTTATAAAAGACAGCTAATTGTTGAAAGGAGGAAGAAGCCTCCGACAATGAAAGAATAAAGCTGGTTCTCAATATTCAATTCAGTTTTCAATAGGTATTATAAGGCTTTCCGATTGTAGCATTTAATTCTGCTTCGGAAAGCTTTATTTTTATACTAGGAACGGCTGAAAAGCAAATCCTTAACAAGAACTTACTGTTTTCAGCCGTTTTGGGGAATATAGTTTTAAGAAATAAGTTAGTCTTGATTATATCTTTCCTTTAAAAAAGAATGTAATCAAGACTATTTTTATAACTATGGAAGCGGATCAGCCTTTGCCGGTCGTTTCGGATCATAAACGGCTACTCCTACTTTGGAGTCAGCACAACCATAATACAAATACCATTTGTTTTTGAAGTAGACCATTCCTTCTATAAATACGGTTCCATCCACATATTGCCCGCTCTTTTCAAAGCTATCCATCGGACGGAAGAACGGTTCATCGAGACGGGTGATAAAGCGGGTAGGATTATTGGCGTCGAAGAGTGCTTGTCCGGCAGCATAGACATTGGCGGTATAGCGTTTGTCACCTCTTCCTGAATGGTTCTTACCATTATAAAGAAGGACAATTCCTTTCGGAGTGTAGATAGCCGGAGGTCCACATTCGGTGAGATGACTGTCGAAGTAGCCGTCACGGGGAGAAAACAACTTCTTTAGGGAACCGTCAATGTTGACAATCGGTGTCCAGTGGATTAAGTCATCGGAAGTAGCTGCGAATACATGCTCTTCTCCCCAGTACATAAAGTATTTCCCGTTGATTTTCTTGATAATCTGCTTCCCTTTAACAACCTCGGTCAGGATAGAGCCGGACTTACAACCCAGGTTGAAGAACTTTCCATCAAATGCTTTGGCAAAAGCAGGACCGTGTTTTGTCCAGTCTTTTAGGTTGCGGGGAGGTCGCTACTGCCAGGCGAGGCACATAGCGATTCCATTGGGTGTACATCATTACATATAATCCGTCATCGGTTACGGCAATTCGTGGGTCTTCGCAGCCGCCGGGCCATTCCAACTCTTTTTGTGAATCATTATCCGGATAGAATACAGGAGTCTTTTCCCGTTGGAAATGTGTGCCGTCGGTAGAAGTGGCATAACCGAGGCGAGAAGTCCTGTGTCCGATACCGACACCTGATTTATCCTCTGCACGGTATAACACGACAATCTCACCATTGTAGAGTGTAGCAGCCGGATTGAATGTATCGTTCGATTCCCCACGCAATAGAATCTTTGGTCAATGGACAGTAAAACTTGGTGTTTTCTATAGGAGATATTACCGGATTGACATTCTTTGGACGTTCGAAACCACCGAAAGCCCAATCGGGTAATTTGTTCTCTTTATGATTGGAGGACTGTCCGTAGGCAGTACAAGGTCATCATGGTTGTAGCAAGTAGGAATAAAAAAGTTGATTTCATGTTGTTCATATTATATGGGTCATTTATTTTTTAGGAGTCATATACTCCCTACATATAAATTGGAAAATAAATTAAATGCTGTCATCTGTCACCTGACTGGGCATAAATGATTGATTATAAATATACTGCAGTGTGACAGCATGATGTGACGGCAAGGTGACGACAACTTTGCTGTCACCTTTTTGTTGAAAGCAAGGATTTTATTGTTTCTCTGCTATGTGGATACTTATTTCTCTATCCGGATTGGTATTCAAGGATTATCAGCCTATTACAGAAGAGAGAGTTTCAGTACTTGAAACTAAAAAGTTCTATTGCTTGAAACTTTTGTTTCGTCAGCGGGAAACTTTGGTTTCATCGGTGAAAACTCTAGTTTCACTTACTTGAAACTATGGTTTCAAAGGCGTGAAACTAAAGTTCTTCAACCTTGAAACTACTTTGGAAGCGTAAGCTTCAAGGTTAGAAACAGTTATCTCATAAGCGGGAATACAATAAAAAACATAATAGAAGACTATTGGATACTATTCAGTAAGTCTACCTTTTCCTTCATTTACGAGTTTTAGGATTAGTTCTCCGAACAGCGTATTTTGCCATGCAAACCAGGAACGAGTAAAGTTTTTCGGGTCGTTCTTGTGGAAAGATTCATGCATGAATCCTGTTCCGGCATCTGTATCCATCAGCATTTTGATACAAGTCTTGATTTCTGCGTCGTTCTGACTGGTGAAGGCTTTCATCATGATACTCATGGGCCAAATCATATCATATCCGATGTGCGGACCTCCAATACCTTCCCCGGCAGTACCTTTGAAGAAGTAAGGATTATCTTCGCTCCATACAAACTTACGGGTATTCTGATAAATAGGATCGTTCACTTTCACATCTCCCAGATAAGGAAGGGCAATGAGACTCGGCACATTGGCATCATCCATTAACAGTTGGTTGCCGAAACCATCTACTTCGAAAGCATAGATTTTGCCATATTTCGGATGATTGTAAACCGCATACTTTTTCAGGGCTGCTTCCACTTCGTTCGACAGTGTAGTACATTCTTTAGCTAAATCAGGTTTCTTGTTGACTGTATTCAGAATCTCGGCAGCTTTGCGCAATGAAGTTACAGCAAAGAAGTTGGATGGAACGAGGAACTGGAAAGTTGTAGCATCATCCGAAGGACGGAAAGCAGAAGCAATCAGTCCGACCGGCTTTACAGGATTACCCCAGCCGTCGTTGGTCATCGTATCGAGTGCACGTTCCGTTTTGCGTTGGAAACGATAAGGACCTTTCGGATCTTCTTTTCGTTGCTGTTCCTTAAACGTTTTCAAAACCTTCGCGATGGCTGTAAGCCATTCGTCGGAGAATATACTGGCGTCTCCCGTCGTCTTCCAGTAATGATAAGCGAGACGGATAGGATAACAGAGCGAGTCGATTTCCCATTTACGTTCGTGCAGTTCGGGCTTCATGTCCGTAAGGTCGCTCATCCATTCGCCGCCTTCGGAATTCATGTTGAAAGCATTGGCATACGGGTCGATATTGATACACTTGAACTGACGTTTGATAACGCCGGCCAGCATTCTTTTTCAGTTCCGCGTCTTTGTTGGCAAGTTGCACGTAAGGCCATACTTGTGCACCCGAATCGCGCAACCACATGGCGTGAATGTCACCCGTATAAACAAACGTATCATCTTTACCGTCAAAATGAACAGTAGTATCCAGTGTGTTCGGGAAACAGTTTTCGAACATCCATGCCTAAGCGGGCATTCGTCAGCAGTTGCTTGATATGCGCAATCTGTTGTTCCACAGCTTGTGAGACAAACAGACGTTTCGATGTTTCCGGACGGTTCGTCTGATAGTTGTTGATTTGGGTATTATCTTGTTGGATGACAAAATCACTGTTCGTTATAGCCTGCATATTGCTAGCACCCAAGAGTGCTATGGACAAACAAAAGGCTTTAGTTATATTCATGGTAATAGTCTTTTTTTGTTGATTAGTATTGATTATGAAAGTGTTGCGGAGAAGAAGTGTTAAATCTCTGCAAAGAATTCAATCAGACAGGCATTGTCGAGCAGCCATTTATACTGCTCCTTGTTGTGTCCCGACCAATCCCTGCCTAATAATCCGTTTTCATCCCGGTAGTTTTCCCAGGCGTGAAGCGCATTCTCCACCATCGCATTGACATACGCCGGATTCTTGTCAATCTTATACAGAGCTTTCAGTCCTCTGAATAAGATTACGTTAAACCAGGCCATGTCTTTATGCACTTTGACAGTCGGATCTTTCTTGTCGGCTTTTGTGCGGAAAAAGGCATCTGTTCCTGCGGCTGTTTGCCGTGCATCGTGCAAATACTGCTCATCTCCCGTTTCCTCATAGAGTAATACACCCGCCTGAATCATCTGTCCACTGTTGTAGGCGTACTTCTCTTTGGAAACTTTCCCTTTCTGGTTGATGTTATCCCAGTAAAGATGGTCGGTAGGGTCGCATAGATGCTTTTTCGTCCAGGCATACGTCTCTTTTGCTTTTTCGAGGTATTTGGCATCCTTCGTCAGCCGGTACAACTTGACGCCGAGCACAGTAGACGGTGCATTGGAACAAGTATGTTTCGCTTCCTTCTGCTGTTCACACCAAAAGATGCCACCGCCTATCTCATCGCTCCATCCACTGTAGATATATTGATACAATGCAACGGCTTTTTCCAAAGATGCAGGCTTGTGAGTCAGTTGGTAATAATCGCAGTAATCCAGTGCAATCCAGATGTTATCGTCATAATAACGTCCGTGCTGCCCGTACTTGGTGGGGTATGACTGATAACAGGCCGGCAGGCGGCTGTTATCCCAATACTGTTCCATCCCCGGTAGAATTTCTTTTCTCGAGAATCTTTTTGTACTTCTTGTTTTCGGTCGCTTTGTATAAAGCCACACAACCCGACATCATCCCGGAATACGGCCATAGAAAAGAAGCCTTCAGCGTTCCGTTCTGCTGCGTTCCGTCCGCCAGATAAGTGATTTTTTGGTTGGGATTGACAGGATACGTTTCTGTTAGTAGTCCGTCATTCGTCTGATAGAGATTCAATACATGTCCATGTGCAGGTTGAAGAAAAGGAATTCGAAGCCGGTATCCTTACATTTGAAGTGTCCCCAACTGCAAATGCGGGGCAGGACTGCATCCCAGCCTTTACTTGGTACATCCGGGGTCTCCGACAACCAAAAATCGCCTTTCTCTATCACTTCAAATTTGTCGGTGCGGTAGAAGATAGCGGAGTGTTCCCCCTTCTCTTTGCCATCATCGCGACCTACACCTATATAGTCATAACTAGGTAATGCTTCTTTCATGTCCTTCAGCTGGTGAATGAAACACTCCTGTGTTCCGAAAATATCGAAATCGTGGTATTGCACCATTTTGGCAATGACCGGATAACGTTGTCCCCAACCGTTTCCCATTTGGCGTTTTATTGGGCAACGGTGGCTCATTTGACAATTGAATATTAGCACAATTAAAAGGTTTTTCAGTTTCATGTTTTTATATGTTTGTAGAAATTGCGGGTTTGTGATTTTCCGTTCGTTGTCTTCGTCACCGCAATAACCGTCGGGACCGGCGGTATATAGCTTGTTCATAATCTCACGTATCCAGTATTGGGCTTTCCAGGGCTCGCTCGAATAGTTGTAGAGATATACCATGTGCTGAATAGGCTGGTTGCCGTGCGCATATTGCCCCATGTTCATTACTTGCATTTCACGCATTTCGTGAATCATGCCGCGGCTTTCCATTCCCAGTTTACCCGGGATGACAAAGACGGAATCCATCATCGCGTTGAATTCTTTCTTGCCTCCCATCAGGTTGATAAGTCCTTGCGGGTCGTGGAATACGCAGAAGCTCCAGTGCCAGCTATTCCCTTCGCAAAATTCACCACTCCAATCCACTGCATCGAAATTCGGATTGAATACGCCTTTGTTGTCTTTGCCAACCATCAGTTTGCGTTCCGGGTGATAGACATTTTTGTAGTTCAGCGCGTGTTTCTTATAAATGTCGATTTCGCTCTCCGGTTTACCGAGTTTCTTGCCTAATGTATAAATTGCCCAGTCGTTATATGCATACTCCAGTGTACGTGCAACGTTTTGTCCTATGCCGATATTGTTGGCAACATATCCCAGTTGGTTGTAAGACTCGTAACCGAGACGCCCCGAAGCAGTCCCGCGAAGATGTGCATTTGCTCCATGCTTCAATGCTTCCCAAAGAGTTTCGATATCATATCCTCGCAATCCTTTGATGTAAGCGTCGGCCACTACGGAAGCCGAGTTGTTGCCTACCATACAATCCCGATGTCCCGGGCTGGCCCATTCCGGCAGGAAACCGCTTTCCTTGTAAGTATTTACTAGTCCCTCCTGCATCTTTTGGTTCATTGACGGATACATCAGGTTGAGGAAAGGGAACAGGCAGCGGAACGTGTCCCAGAATCCGGTGTCGGTAAACATATAACCGGGACGCACTTCGCCGTTGTAGGGGCTGTAATGCATGACTTGTCCCTTAGCATCTATCTCGTAGAAACTGCGTGGAAAAAGCATGGAACGGTATAAACAGGAATAGAAGGTGCGTAAATTATCAATGTTATCGTCTTCTATCTCTATCTTACTCATTTCACGGTTCCAAATCTCTCTTCCGTTCGCTACCAGTTGGTCGAAACTGTTTCTGCCAAGCTCTTTGAGATTCAACTCCGCCTGTTCGGGGCTGATAAAGGAGGAAGCAACACGTGCGTGTACGATTTCTCCCTTTTTCGTGGCGAATCCGATTACCGCACCTGTGTGGTTTCCTTTCGCTTCTGATCTCATTCGGAAGAATGTTGTTTTCGAAAACTGTGGAAACGAATGTGAACGGTTTGTCGAATTGAACTCACGAAGTAGTTTTTGAAGTTTTCCGGCACACCGCCGCTATTCTTGGTTGAATAGCCGATAATCTTGTTTTCTTCCGGAATCACTTTCACATAAGAACCTTTGTCAAAAGCGTCTACAATCACATAGGCATTCTTTGTCTCCGGATACGTGAAACGGAACATGACGGCACGCTCCGTAGGAGCAAGCTCGGTTGTTACATCATGGTCGGCAAGGTACACCTTATAATAATAAGGTTTGGCAACTTCCGCTTTGTGAGAGAACCAACTGGCACGTCGGTCTTGATCGAATACCAGTCCGCCGGTGATAGGCATGATGGCAAACTGCCCGTAGTCGTTCATCCAGGGACTGGGCTGATGTGTTTGTTTGAATCCCCGGATTTTGTCGGCATCATACGTGTACGCCCAACCGTCTCCCATTTTACCGGTCTGCGGTGTCCAGAAATTCATTCCCCACGGCAATGCCGTAGCCGGATACGTGTTTCCGGTAGACAGTTCAAACTTGGATTGAGTGCCTACCAGTGTGCTGACATAGTCTACCGGATTCTTAACGGCAGAAGATTGCATGCTGTACAACACCGCACCTCCAATAAATAACAGGTGTTTAAATGAAAAATGTGTTTTCATGAACAAATGAATTTATTGATTTGAAAATAATTTCTACGACGAAAATAGGGAGAAAAGGAATGTGCTTCTAGTAATAGAGGGGTTAAATCGCCTCTTGTCGCTGAAATTAACTACTCTGGCACGGAAATTTACTTATATTCCGGCCAAAAAAAAGCTCGGAATGTTTTTTTGTTTACCTTTGTCATATAGCAAATCTAAGAATAATACACTATGGGAAAACAGTCGGTTTTTATTCTATTCTTTTTTCTTAATCTGTTGATACATAACGCTTATGCTTATAATTTGAAGCAAGTTGCAGATAAAGAGTATATGTCTAATAGCTCGATTACATCTCTGTGCCAGGATGAGCGTGGATTGATGTGGATTGGGACCTGCGACGGGCTGAATATTTATGATGGACAGGAGATTGAGGAATTTAAGACTCGTGACAAGAGGATTACTTATCTGGTAATCTGATTGACAATATTGTGTATACGGGCGAAGAGATTTACTGGATTCAAACCTACTATGGGTTGAACCGTTTGAACCGGAAAACCAATACAATCACTCACTATAATGAATTTCAGAAACTCTTCTTTATGAATAAGGATAGTCATGGCAATCTGTTCATTATCCAGGATAGTAACTGCATCTATTATTATCATAAAAAGAAGGAGTCTTCAAGAAAATCAATATCACGGGAATCCCGATTTCCGATATCGTAAACTTCTTTATCGACGGTAACAACCGGATGTGGGTAGTCATGAAAGGATACAACCGCTGTTATGACATACAGCAGGAAGCCGCATCGGGAGATATCACCCTGTTACCCCAGAAAACAAACCTGATTTATCAGACTTCCTTGATTTATTGTTTCAATGACGAGCAATCTCTTTATTACATAGACAAGGAATTTAATTTCTATGCTTTCCATATTCCGACCCAGAAGAATGAATTTATTGCCAATCTAGGTGAAGAAATACAGGAACGTGGTAAAATTTCGTCCATTGTTCATTATCATAACAGCTATTTTGTGGGCTTTTTGATGGATGGCATTCTCCTGTTGGAAAAACAGAAGGAGACGGATCATTATCAAATTCAGTCGTTACCTATCAACAGCGGTGTATTCTGTCTCAAGAAAGACCGTTTTCAGGATGTTGTTTGGATTGGTACCGACGGGCAGGGTGTTTATCTTTATTCGAACCCGCTTTATTCTATCAAATCAATGGTGCTTAGCAATTATACCGAGAAAATAGAACGCCCCGTGCGTGCCATCTATCTTGATGATGAACGTACTTTCTGGGTGGGAACCAAAGGAAACGGAATTCTTAAAATCTATGATTACGAATTCGATAAAAACATCTCCGACTGTCGGGCAGAGGTGTTGACTACCTCTAATAGTGCTTTGAGTAGTAATGCCGTTTATTGTTTTGCCAAGAGCCACCGGAATTTGCTTTGGATAGGAGACGAAGAAGGATTAACTTATTATTCATATCGGGAAAAACGTATCAAGAGTATACCAATACGGATCGGTAACGAAGATTTTAAATACATCCATGACATTTACGAAACAGCAGATTCCGAACTGTGGCTGGCGAGTGTCGGCATGGGAGTGGTGAAGGCTCGTATTGCCGGAACACCGGACAATCCGGTGATTGTGGATGCGCAACGTTACATCATCAATGACGGCGAACTGGGATCGAACTATTTCTTTACTATTTATGCGGAGAATGAAGCCAACCTGTTGTTTGGCAATAAAGGATATGGGGTATTCCGCTATAACGAAACGACGAATGGCCTGGAACCGGTGTCTACTCACAAATACGAAAATATGACCCTGAATAATATTCTCGCTATCAGTAAAGACAGCAGCAATAACTATCTTTTCGGAACGAGCTACGGATTGATAAAGTACACATCGGAAACCTCTTATCAGCTCTTCAATGCCAAGAATGGTTTCCTGAATAATACCATTCATGCAATTCTTAGAAGCTCGTCCGACAACTTCTGGTTGAGCACCAATCTTGGATTAATCAATTTCGATACGAAACGGAATGTCTTTCGTTCGTATGGCTTTGGAGATGGTTTAAAAGTGGTGGAGTTTAGTGACGGTGCCGCTTTTCGGGATTCCCGGACTGGTACTCTGTTCTTTGGCGGAATCAATGGAGTCGTAGCTATCCGGGCGGATGGCCGTCCGGAGCAGCTTTATATGCCTCCTGTTTATTTTGATAAGTTGTCTATCTTCGGTGAACAATACAATCTGGGCGAATTTCTCACCCGGAAAAAAGAAACTGAAGTCTTGAATTTGCAGTATGACCAGAATTTCTTTTCTGTTTCATTTGCCTCTGTGGATTATCTGAATGGTAATAACTGTACCTATTTCTATAAACTAAAAGGATTGAGTGACCAATGGGTAAACAATGGTTCGGAAAGCGGAGTCTCTTTTACGAATATGGCTCCCGGCGAATATACCTTACTGGTGAAATATTACAATAGTGTTTTTGATAAAGAGAGTGATGTCTATTCCCTGGTGATTCGTATAGGTGATCCGTGGTATGCTTCCTGGTGGGCTTATTTGATTTATGCCCTGTGTCTGCTTTTACTGGCAGCCTTACTGATACGTTCCTTTATCCTGCGCTCCAAACGTAAAAAGCAGGAATTGCTGAACGAGATAGAGAAACGCCATCAAAAGAATGTCTTTGAGTCCAAACTTCGTTTCTTTACTAATATCGCACATGAATTTTGTACTCCGCTGACTTTGATTTATGGTCCTTGCGGACGAATCCTTTCATCGAAGGGACTTAGTAAATTTGTCGTGGACTACGTACAGATGATTCAGACGAATGCGGAGCGTCTCAACAACCTGATTCATGAGTTGATCGAATTCCGTCGGATTGAAACGGGAAACAGGGAAGTACGGATTGAGTCATTGAATGTGTCTTCCATTGTGAAAGGAATAGCCAAAACGTTTGTAGAAATGGCTAAATCCAGAAACATCACTTTCTTGAGCAAGATACCCGAGCAGGTGATGTGGAACTCGGACAAAGGATTTCTGAATACGATTATTATTAATCTGATTTCTAATGCCTTTAAATATACTCCCGACGGACAGAGTATCAAGATTGAAGTGGATACGAGCGGGGAAAACATGCTGACTCTTCGTGTAGCGAATGAAGGAAGTACTATCAAGGAAAAGGATTTTCAGTATATTTTTAACCGATATGCCATTTTGGATAATTTCGAGAATCAGGATGAAAAGAACTTTTCACGGAACGGACTGGGGCTAGCCATCTCTTATAATATGGCAAAGTTGCTGAATGGTACGTTGAAAGTGGAAAATACTCCTGACGGATGGGTGATGTTTACACTAACCTTGCCGGTCGTGAAACTGACTACCGGAGTGGCGGAAACCAAGCGGCTCACAGCGGAATACATCCCTAAGATAGATACTCAATCGATACTGAAACTTCCCCAGTATGAGTTTGATAAGATGCGTCCTACGCTTTTGGTTGTCGATGATGAAATCGAAATGCTATGGTTTATTGGAGAAATCTTCTCGGCTGACTTCAATGTGGTAACCTTGCAAGATCCTGAACGGCTGGATCAGGTGATGAATGAGGTTTATCCGAATGTGATTATCTGTGATGTCATGATGCCGGGAATGGGTGGTATTGAACTGACCAGGCGGATCAAATCGGTGAAAGAGACAGCGCATATTCCTATTATTGTGGTTTCCGGACGACACGAGATGGAACAACAGATGGAAGCTCTTTCTGCCGGTGCGGAAATGTATATCACAAAACCGTTTAGTGCGGAGTACCTTCGTATCTCTGTCTGTCAGGTGATGGAACGGAAAGAGGTGTTGAAGAATTATTTCAGTTCGCCGATCAGTTCTTTTGAAAAGTCGGACGGGAAGTTGACGCATAAAGAGTCGAAGAAGTTCCTTCAGTCGGTTTTGAAGATTATCAATGATAATATAACGAACAAAGATTTGACTCCGCGTTATATCGCCGATCGACTGGCAATCAGTCCCCGGAGTCTTTATCGGAAGATGGAAGAGATAGGAGAGGATAGCCCGACCGATCTGATTAAGGAATGTCGTTTGCACATAGCGAAAGATTTATTGCTGACCACTAAAAAGACGATTGATGAAATTGTATTCGATTCGGGATTCTCGAACAAAGTTACTTTCTTTAAGGTGTTCCGTGAAAAGTATGAGTGCACGCCAAAAGAGTTTCGGATGAAACATTTGGAAGAGGTTCAGCAGTAGCCTGTGGCGGGAATTTTTAAAGAAAAAGAAGAAGTAAATATCCGTGTTAATATAGTAAATATCCGTGCCAAAAGGTAAAAAAGGATAGTTAATTTTCTTTTGGTAGAGTTTAGTGATTTTATCTTTGTCTCATCGAAGTTTTTAAGTAGATAAACTTGAAAGGTATTAATTTATTAATCTTTAATCTAATGAAAAGGAAATTTAGTTTTTTATTTCTTTCAGCATTGACCATTCCATTTTTTATGGGTTCGTGCAGTGATGATAAAGAAGAACAGGAAGTGAAACCGGCAACTGACCTGGTTGTCGATAATAATTCGGTGACACTACTACAAGGAGACGAAATTACGGTGAGTATCACCTCCGGCAATGGGGATTATTATGTGAAACCATTTGATGAAAGTGTGGCAACGGCTACAATCAATGGTAATAAGGTGACTATAAAAGCTACCGAAAATAGCCAGTTGGAAGAAAATAACCGTACGGAAACCACTATATTAATAGTAGATGGACGTAAGAAAGTGGCTAGAGTGCTGGTTCGGGTAGCAAAACTCTGGAATTTGACGGTAGATGCACCGGAAGAAGGTTTTGACCTTTTATCGGTGAAAAGAGACTGGTGAAGATTTTGACCGGTAACGGAGATTATCAGATTTCCATACCGGAAGGTGCTGATAAGTTTTTGGAAGTGGGTGAACTATCCGGACAGGTTATTCCGTTGACTGCCAAGTTCGAGACTAGAGCCGATCCGGTAAATGTTACGATAACAGATAAGAAAGGTAAGACAATCACTATTCCTGTGGTAGTGAACATCGTGGATCTGACACTGAAAAGTAATGAAGCCACTTTTGCCGAACCGGATGCCGAATCTCAATATATCTCTATTGAGAGAGGTAATGGCGGATATCGTTTCACTTATCAGGTGGGAGACGGCGAGCCTACTACAGATGCAACGATTGTGGAAGCTACTGAAAAAGAGAACCTGATTACCTTGAAACCCAAAGCTAGAGGTGATGTGAAAGTGATTGTGACAGACCAGAAAGGTTCTGTGGAGGAGATTGCGGTGAAAGTGAATCCATATAACCTTAAACTGGAAAATGAAGCCACTTCTTTAATTATAGGTGGTTATGAAGCATCTACTGAAATTGCTATCGCTAGAGGAAATGGCGATTATAAGTTAGCACAGCTTACTGAGGACAATAAAGTCTATTTGAAAACAGCTGAATTGGTTACGGAAGACGGAACTACGAAGTTAAAACTGACAGGAAAGAAGCTCGGGACTACAACATTAGAGCTATCCGATGCAGCAGGTCAGAAGTTAACCTTACCAGTCTATGTGAATCCGGTATGTTATCGTTTGGAACATGATGTATGTTTCAAAATTGATATTAAAAAGTATGCAGAGTCACATCCGGAGGTGAAAAGTATGAATCAGCTTACTTTTGAGATTGTGTTCTACCCGACTTATACTCGTGCTATGCAATCGTTTATAGGTTTGGAAAGTGTATTTCTTGCTTCGTGCAGAAGCTAAGGATGAGAATCCGCGTTTTGAAATAGCTACTAAAATTAATGGTAAGAGTGATCCTCGTTTCCGTAGTCAGCAAACTATTCCTTGCGATAATCCAGAGGGTGGACGTAAGACTCCGGGTAAATGGTATCATGTCGCTATTGTATATGATGGAACGAAATCAAGCACTAAAGAGGCGTATAAAATGTATATCAACGGAGAAAGAGAAACGTTGACTCCTGCCGATAACTCCTATGAGGATTGTGCTCCCAACTCGTCTTTAAATCTGACGGATGTGGGTGGAAATGATAAGGCGTTGTTGATAGGACGTTCCGGAGATTCATATCGGGTAGGATATTGCAAAGTTTATCAGGCACGAATGTGGAAAAGAGCTTTGGACGAAAGTGAAATAAAAACGAATATGTGTAAAATACTTGATGCGGAAAAATATCCTGATTTGATGGGATATTGGGTATTTTCGAAAGGTATTGGAGGCACTACCGTTTTTGAGAACTGGGGAAATGGCGGTAACGGACTGGATGCGCAAGTTTGTCTGCAAAATATAAACGAAAATAAACCAGCCTGGGGAGCGGAACTTCCTGCAATTTATAATGGAGATAAGAGCCGCTTTGAACCAATTGAATGTCCTCATTCATACTAAAACTAGGAATATAATAATATGAGAAACAATATGATAACAAAAAACTAATCAAATTTGCCCTGCTGTTTTTTCTTATCGGACTGACGGCTTGTGACAATAAACTGAATCCGGGATTTGATCCGGATGATTATGAACCGATTGTTCCGCCTGAACCTGTTAGAACAATGGATGCAATGGCTAGTGGCGAGCGGGTAGTACTTTCGGGTGCTTCGTTGACGGATATTGTTCTGAAATGGACGCCTACCGAGAAACACGGAAATACAGTATATCGTTATGAAGTATTGATTGATACGATCGGGGGAGACTTTACCAAACCGGTAGAAACGATCTTTTCTGACAATAACGGTTTGGAATCACAGTTGACTTTGACCCATTATCAGGCAAACACAATAGGTAAACTGGCTAAATTCCGTTGCAATACCAACGGTACACTGCGTTGGAAGGTGCGTGCTTATTGCGGATTGGATCAGGCTCTTAGTAGTCTGGAAGGCTATTTCGTAATTTTTATGATGGACGGCATTGATGATATGCCTTCTGAAAACGACCCGGTTTATATCACTGGCGTGGGCACGGAAGATGATGGTGATGAAGCGGAAGCACAACAAATGCTCCGTCAGAATGAAGGAATCTATCAGACTTTCACTCAATTGAAAGCCAACCAGCCGTTTATATTTATGTCTACTGTCGAAGGTCGTAAGTGTTATTATTATGTAGACGATAATGGAGTGCTGCGTGAACGTAATGATGGTGAAGACTATACAGTTACTGTTCCTCAATCGGGCATCTACCGTATTACCATCAATATGGGTGAACAAACGATCAGTTACGATGAAATAGGAGCCGTATATCTTTATAACCATTCGGGAGGGTATAGACAGGATTTCGACTATCTGGGATATGGCAAATGGGGCGTGAAAGAATTATACAGCACGTAAGCAAAAGAGGATTGGGCAGGAAGCGGTGAAACCCGTCATAGCTTTAAGATGGAAATCAACGGAACAACCTACCGTTGGGGACATAAGGAAAGAGATAAGGGACAGCCTAATTTAGATACCGATAAGAGTTATTATAATCTATATCAATTAGCATTGGGTACTGATGCCTGGGATTACAGTTTCCGTTTCTGCGACGAATTACTGCAATGGGGCGAAAAGCAGGGAAATGTCTATTATGCTACGGTGAAAACCGATGTAACCCTCTATTTCAATGCTGAGTTTGGAACGTACACCCACCGTTGGGTAGCTTCGGAAACGAATGAAGATTAAAACTGAATAATAATATGAAGAACTATATAGTATCATTATCAAAAAAGAGTCTTTGTTGTTAAGTGGTGCACTGGCAATATTTACAGCTTGTGACGACGGCGATTTGGGAGACATCTACAAAAGGTAATTCATCCGGTGAATATGTGTCGGATGTGAACTGGACAGATGCAGCCGACAAAGTACGGGAACTTATATCAAATATTTCTATGAGAATGCCAGCGGACGGGATACCTTTTGCGGAAGCATTTACTGGGAAAAACCGAATACACCGGAAACCGGAGAACCGGCAAGCACGGGCGGTAGCGGCGGATGGTCGCAGGGACATGCATTGGACATCGTGATCGATGCTTATATCCGTCACGCAAACAATCCCGAATATCAAGCTCGTTTGTATGAAAACATCATGAAACCTTTCCTGCCGGCTTTTGATGACTGGAATGAACATTGCGGTTATGGTGGCAAAGGATTTCTGGAATAACTTCTATGATGATATGGAATGGATGGCACTAGCTTCCCTGCGGGTATACGAGTTGACTGGCGATCAGGATTACTACAGTGCGTTGATGAAGATGTGGAATCATATCAAGGGAGCGAAGAATGACTACAAAGGGGTAGGAGGAATGGCATGGAAAACGGATGCGCCGGCTTCGCGTATGTCTTGCTCTAATGGTCCCGGTTGCCTGTTGGCTATGAAGTTGTATCAGCTTACCGTTAAGGAGGCTAAAGACGGCTGGGAAGAGCAGGCTGCTTATTACCTGAACTTCGCCAAAGAGGTATACAACTGGATGACGGCTTATCTGTGTGATATTTCCACCGGACAGGTATATGATAATCTTAGTATTAAAGATGACGGTACACCGGGAGATCCCTGATAAAGTAGCCTTGTCTTATAATCAGGGAACATTTATGGCGGCTGCCCTGGAAGTTGTACAATGCTACCGGTGAGGAGGAATATCTTCGTAATGCGGTTGCTTTCGGCTCTTACCAAGTGAATAAGAAAATGGATTCCAACTATCCGGTATTCAGTGGTGAAGGAAATTCGGGAGATAATCTTTTATTCCGTGGAATATTTGTTCGTTACTTCCTGGATATGGTGAAACAGCCGACTAACAGCCTTTATCCGGAAAAGACCAAGAATAAGTTTATCGCTGCATTGCGCAGCTGTTCTGATGTGCTTTGGACGTTGGCTCATCCCGAAGGCTATTATGTGGGAGTACGACTGGGCAAAAAGCACCGGCCTTTGGTAATCGCGATAACAGGGAAGATCGCCTGACAATCTCCTTGAATACGTGACATGAGTTACCTCGCACCGGATGAAATTGAAACATTCACTATCCTGAAAAGATGCTTCCGCCACTGCCGCTTATGGTATCCGTGGTGCAAATGGTGTAATCGTTATTACTACCAAACGTGGTAAGGCCGCCGAAAAGGCAACCGTGAACCTGAAAGCCTCTATTGGTATTAACCAGCCGATCGGTTTCCCCGAATATTTAGGCTCTGCCGATTATGCAACTTTATATAATGAAGCCAGATTGAACGATGCCAAGATGACGGGCGCAGACATCAGCAGTTTGAACCTTTTCTCTCAACAGGCGATTGACAATTTCCGCCGTGCGAAAGGCGACAATTCCGATGGTCTGGGGTATGACTGGGATTATTATGATTTTGCCTTCAAACCCGGTTTGCAGGAAGATGTCAGCCTCTCCATTCGTGGAGGTACGGACAAGGTACGTTATTATGTATTGGCCAATTACTTTTCACAAGGCGGTAACTACAAATATTCGAATGCCGGTGAATATGACTCGCAAACCAAGTTCACCCGTTACAACTTCCGTTCGAACATCGATATCAACATTAATCGTTATTTGAGTACCCGTTTGGATTTGGGGCCCGTATTACCGACCGTAATGCACCGGGTACAACAGCCGGTCG
>VOFI01002666.1_pt1 | contig 30648 bp, 54 predicted proteins | sample 5384131 | NCBI WGS metagenome assembly VOFI01 (sample SAMN12384728, study PRJNA508395) | human gut metagenome | isolation source: healthy gut H | host: Homo sapiens
TTATCCACACCTTGATTGATCAATGGCTGAATATCTGTTTTCGCAAACACACCACAGCGAGATGCGATGGGATATAAACGATGATAGTTTAAACTAGCTTCATTCATTTCTTCCAAAGACATATTTAATAAGGTAGCCATTTGATCAATAAAAGCTCCTGTTCCCCAGCACAAGTTGAATTCATTCTTTGTTCTACACTTCCTTGAAAGAAAAGAATTTTCGCATCTTCTCCACCAAGTTCAATAGCACAATCTGTTTCCGGGTATAATTTACTAACTCCAGTTGCACTCGCAAATACTTCTTGAACAAATGGTAATTCTCCTTGTTCACTTAATCCTAAAGCCCCTGATCCGCTGATTGCGAATTTCAATGGTTCTTTTGTATATTTCTTTAATTCTACTAATTTATCTAAAGCTTTTTGACGCACTTGCGCCTTGTGCCTTTCATAACTTTTATAACAGATTTGGTTATTTTCATCTAAAACAACCGCTTTGATTGTTGTACTTCCAATGTCGAATCCTATACGATAACCCATAATCTCCTCCATTTTCTTTTATTATCAGTATTATTATACTCATTTTTCATTAATTTTCATGTATTCAAATGAAAATAACAACAACTTACAAAATATGTTCAGTTTGTTGTAGATTATTCGAGACAAAACATATATCATTGAATTAACGAATAGTTAACATGTTCAATACATGGGATTGTTATAATTATTTTTGGAAAGTTGGTAAATCAAATGAAAAACAAATTAACAAAACTTGAATTCAAGTGGATTTGTTACGACATGGGAAACTCTGCCTTTATTTTATTAGTCGCGACAATTCTTCCTATCTATTTTAATTATCTTTCAAGCTCACAAGGTGTAGCCGAACACAACTACCTAAGTTATTGGAGCTATGCAGCAAGTCTTTCAACATTAATTGTTGCACTTGCTGGTCCAATTCTTGGAACACTGGCTGACTATAAAGATCACAAGAAAAAAATCTTCTTAACTTGTGCAATGCTAGGTGCATTAGCATTAGCTTGTTTCTGGATCCCAAGTTCTTGGCTTGCATTTCTAGTCCTATTTATTGCTGCCAAAGTTGCCTATTCTTTATCTTTGATCGTATATGATTCAATGCTTACAGACATTACTACAGAAGAAAGAATGGATGCCGTAAGTTCAAAAGGATATGCTTGGGGGTATATCGCTAGTGTTGTTCCTTTTATTATTAGTTTAATCTTTGTATTAATGTATGACAAAATAGGAATGACATTAAAGACAGCCATGATGATCGCATTTATATTAAATGCGGTATGGTGGATAGCATCTACACTTCCTTTAGTAAAAGCTACAAACAAAAATACTATATTGAACCAGAAGCACATCCTGCTTTAGATACGTTTGCTCGTTTAAAAGACACTTTAATGAAAGCAAAAGAACAAAAGAAAGTCTTCTTATTCTTATTTGCATTCTTCTTTCTATTAGCCCTATTATTGACTCAAATTGTTGCCTTCCCTGCAAGTTTAACATTCGCTGTATTATCCAAAACAAAAGATACTGCTTCATTGATTAAGGTTGCGATCATCGCATACTTCTTAATAGCTTTATTTGCCGTACAATTGGATAAACAATGGGAATTCTGGGTATTAGCGGTTGCGGTTGGATGTTTCAAGGTGGTATTCAAGCTTTATCTAGATCATACTTCGCAAAAATCATTCCAGAAAATGCCAGTGGTGAATACTTCGGACTATTTGATATCTGTGGTAAAGGCGCTAGCTTTTTAGGAACTATGTTGATTGGTGTTGTAACACAGATTACGGGTAAACAAAACATAGGTGTTGCCGCTCTCTCCATCATGTTTGTGATTGGATACCTAATTTTTAATAAAGTATCTAAAATGGACGACTAAAAAAAGATTGTACAAGTAACGTACAATCTTTTTATTTATCTAATTTCATGACCATTCTTACAATTCCATACAATGCTGCATATAAGACGGCAGCAACAGGCCAAATCATATAGGTGATATCCCATTGTTTTGTCCATAAGCTCCAACCAAGATAAACAGCTGTTACAAGACACCAATATACACCTGTGAATGTTTCAGTTTTCTTCTTTGCACGCTTTTCTTTTTTCGTATAATCACCTTCTTGCAGCAATGTTTCATAGCTACTTTTTATTGTGGAAACACGAATTAGAATATTCACGCCAACGGAAACCAAAATTAATAATACAGCTAAACATAATGTACACACATAATCAGATACTTCCATGCAACCTACAATGATCAATGGGACTACAGATAAAATACACAAAACAACACCGCATGCTAGACAGAAAGAATAATGTTCTTGATAGTTTTGATTCTTTTCTTTGACAAGTCCTGTTACACCATATTCTGTTTCAAAAGGTTCTTGTTCTAAATATTGTAAAGAACTCAATTTAATTCCTGTTTTAATGAAGATAAATACTGCAAGTGCAACCATACTTAATAATATGGCACATGCAATTCCAATGGCTAAGCCATCATTGAAAGTTGAAATCAGAAACAAAGGAATTGGACTTAAGATACATAATGTTGTCGCATTCGCAAGCATAGGTGCTGCTTTTTTTCTTTTCATCCATATATGTATTCGCCTCTTCCATACTTACACGATGTAATTCACAATCTGTATCGCATATTGTCTCTGTATTTTCTTTTTTCAACTTCATCTTTTAACAAGTAATCTGTGCTCACTCCAAATAAGTCAGCTAACTGAATAATCTTTTTTAAATCTGGAATTGCTCCTGCACTTTCCCATTTTGAAACCGACTGTCTAGATACGCCTAGTTTTTTGTGCCAAATCTTCTTGTGTCCACCCATTCTTTTTTTCTTTCTTCAATTATTTTATCAGCTAGAATCATTGTTCTTCCTCCTTAGCCAAAGTTTACTAAAATTTGCGGTTGCATTCCACCAACCTGACTTGTCAATTTATCAATTTACAGTTGCATAGACTAGAAAAGACTTGAATTCAAATCAAGTCTTTATCTATGCCACATATTTACTTAATATATGATTAAGCTTTTGTTCATCAATTGGTTTTGAGATCGAATCATTCATAATCGTTTGATTCATACTATATTCTGATTGCGCACTCATGGCGACAATTGGAATGGATGGATTGATTTTACGAATGCATTTAGCAGCTTCATCCCCATTCATTTTTGGCATCATAATATCCATCAAAATCAAAGAATACTTATTTGGTTGTTCCTTAACTTTTTCAACTGCTTCTAATCCATTCAATGCCTTATCTACATTGGCATGTACGGCATTTAAATAAAACTCTGCCACTTCCATATTGATTTCATTATCTTCTACTAAAAGAATTCTTTTATCCTTTAAATCCAATTTTGAAGTATCTTGTTTTGCGGTATTGGATGTATCCAATTGATAAGCAAGAATGACCTTAATTTGTGTACCTACACCCACTTCACTTTTGACTTCAATACTTCCGCCAAGCTTATCCACTAAGCCTTTCACAATCGACATACCTAAACCAGTTCCTTCATATCTTGTTCTGGCATCTTGTTTAACTTGTGAAAACGGCGTAAACAAGTGATTCTCAATATAATCTTCACTCATACCAATTCCCGTATCTTTAATTTCAAATTCAAATGTAACTTTTGAATCATCGCTCGATATTTCTCTGACATACGTATCAATCGTGCCATTTGACTTATTGTACTTAATGGCATTCGTTAATAGGTTTACGAGAATTCTTCTAAGTTGTAATGCATCTCCAATTAAATGCGTATGGACTACATTCTCCATATGCTTGTGATATGTAATATTTTGAAGGGATACTTGGGCATCAATCAAACTATTCAATTCTTCAACCATATAATTTAAATCAAATGGCTCATTCACAATCTCCATATGATCTGATTCTAATTTAGACATATTCAAAACATCTTCCACCAATTCATTTAAGTGTTTTGTCAAAACTTCCATCTTATTTAAAGAATCATCCAACTTATCCATATCACCCCAGTTTTTACGTATAATCTGCATCATACCTAAAATACCATTGATTGGCGTACGAACATCATGGCTCATACGATTCATAAAATCAGTTTTAGCTTTACTTTCTAAATCTACTTTTGATATGCTAATTGTAACTTTTTCTTTTCTCTATCTTCTTTCTCATGAAATGCCGATGTATTTCTGAACAAAATAATAGCACGTACTATATTACGTTCCTTTTGAATATCTATATCATAAATAACATCTTCACTCATCAATATCATTTCTTGAATCCAGATCACACCTTGATGTGGTATTTGAATCTGATATTCAACCGTAACATGTTTGTCCCCTGCTCTATATCAATTTAAAAGGCTTTGACTCGATTCAACAACGCTAAAGCTTCCCAAACAATCCTCTAACACATTCGCCTTTAATTGTTTAAAATATGCATTATAATCACATGGTAAATTTGGCTTTTTTTATCTGCACACATATAATTGTCGTAAATACCATCGATTTGATTCTGCGTTAAATTCACGGAGAAAACTAATTGTGCAATTGCCATCAAAGCTTCAATATAATGATCGTTTTCTAAAATAGATTGTTTCAACTGATCATAATAGCGCATCAATTGTTGCTTCTCATCCATTTCAATTTTGTCATAATAAATTTTAAAACCTAACGCAAAATGATGCAGATGATTCTTTTCATCGCTATCTAAATAAACGGCTATAATTTTCCCTTTTAATTTTGTACGCTTAATTTGATGACAAAATGAAATTTCTAATACAGGATTTTCCTTTGTGAGACACTCATTTAAATAGTCAAGCTGTAACACATGACGATACTCTTCCTTCTTATTCTCTTCAAACAATTCATTTAGAATTTGCTCAACTGCACCCGAGTAGATGCCATCTTCTGCTAAGAAAAAGGAATAGCTAGCCCGTAAAGTAAAATATGCATCGATTTCGGCATCACAATAAATACAATCCGAAAAATTATACCCTTTATCTTTTAATTGTTGTATAACACGAAGAATCAAATCACGTTTTTCTGTAGCCTCATTGATTTTCGCCTGTTTTTTATCAATATACATATTTTTATCTGCCTGACAAAACAATTCGCGCATTGTTAATTTTGAAAAAATCATTTGAATACGCAAAACCAGCCGGATAACTTAATGGAATTTCTGAACATTTAGTACATTCTTTTTTTGATATTTTCTAAATTTCTTTTTACGTCTTCCTTTGTCACATTTTTAAAGAAGGCAATAAATTCATCACCGCCACAGCGACCTACAAATTGATTTTCATCCACACCTTTACGAAGATTTTTCGCAAACGAATTGATATATAAATCACCTCTTTCGTGTCCTTGTTGATTGTCGATGATTCTAAGGTTATTTAAATCAAACACACAGATTGACATATTTTGTTCAGCTTCTAAAGTTAAAATCTCTTCACACTTATTTTTATTTGGCAATCCCGTTGCTTCATCTAAATAAACTTTGTTCTTTAACTCACGATTCACTCTGGCATAACGCAAAAACCTTGATAAGCTCATATAAAATCATAAAGATGAGGATTACAATATCAATGATTGTCAATGCTTCAAATTATCCTAAGCGTGTTGCGATTCTTTGTGCATATGTTTCCCTGTGGCCACATCACATAGAGAAAAGAAAGTTTCACTCTTTTGAATAATATTCGTATTCTCATATCCAACTTGTAGAACAAGATCAATTTCTTGTTTTAATGTATCAAAATACGCATCTAATTCTTCCATCTTGACCTGAAAAGCCTTATCATCTAAAGATACTAAATCTAGTACTTCACTGCCAAAACGAAGTCCTTTAATATATCTATCCACATCCGCAATCATTTCATCTGGAGGCATTCCTGCATCTTCCAATTTAATAATCCGCCGTGTTTTTCCACGTACTAATCCTGCATAATTGACAACACGAGCCATCCCTTGAATACGTGATGCCATCAAAATGATGATTAAAATCAGTATAATCAAAATACAGGCTGATGCCATCATTTAAAAACGTATTATTTTTGAGAAATGATTCATTTTCTTATTCTTCATACTATTATTGTATTAAGAAAATGAAATTATCACAAAAAAAAAAGGATGAATTCATTTATTCATCCTGCAACTAATCCATATTACAATCCATATGCACATTCCGACAACCATGAAACTAAATCCAATGAGTTCCAAAGCCATTCCTTCATGCTTTAAGCCATCTACTCCTACATATGCGTTTATTTTTCCCCTTTAAAAGCAAGAAAACAGTTCCTGCAATCAAAAATAAATTCGCAACAAATGCAGGTGTAAATACACGATCCTTTTGATCCATAATAACATCCCCTTATTGTTACCGATGTATTATATCATTTCATTCCTTTATTAAACCTTAAATTTCTCTTAACTTTCTTAGCATTTGATTGTACAATAGATAAGAATAAAAGAAGGAAGGATTCTTATGCAAAACATTGATGAATTAGTTAATTTACACGAATGCCCTCTATGTGAAGGTGGTTCGATTCTAGAAGAAGAAGGAAACGGATTCTATGCACAATGCATGGATTGTGGCTGCTATACAGTTCATGTTGATTATAAAAACGAAGAAGATCGTTTAGAAGCTGCTAAAAGAGCCGCTGAATTATTTAATACAGGTAAAGTATTAAAATCAAATCCTGGTGAATAAGAAAATGAGTGGAATTCCACTCAATTTTTTTATTTAACTGAATTTTGATCTAACCACTTACCTCGAACCATACGGATCAAGAATATAATACCTCTAAATACCAGTTCGAAAGTCATTGTAGCCCATACACCAATAACACCATATCGCTTTGTGAAAATAATAATTGGTAAAACACGCATTCCCCACATACTCAACGCATTTAGAATAAAAGGACGTTTACTATCTCCAGCCCCACGTAATGCCCCCATTACTACAATACTAATCGCAAATAATGGTTCAGAAAAAGAAACAATTCTTAAGCACTCACTAGCTCCATCAATAACTCCTTGACTATTCGTTAGTGTTGAAGCCAAAAATGGGGCAAACACAAACATGATAACACTCATAAATATCACTAGAACAAAAGATAATAAGGTTGTTAAATACGCAAATCGTTTTGCCATATCCTTTCGATTGGCCCCAATACTTTGTCCAACCAATGTAGTTGCAGCACCACCAATTCCATAAGCTGGCAAATAACATAATCCTTCTGCTGAAACAGCCACATAATTAATAGCCACACTGATTGCACCCATTCCTGAAACGACACCCGTCATCACAACTTGAGCTAAGGATAGTGTAACTCTTTTCAAGACCTGCTGGAATTGAAAGATTCACTACATTCTTCAAGATATCTTTATCAAATTTCCACGATTCATCACCTAGAAGTCGTAATGATTTTTCCTTTTTGACTACAATATACATTAAGATAAAGCCTACAACCAATTGCGCCATTCCCGTTCCTAGTGCAGCTCCGGCAACACCTAAATTTAGTATATAAATAAAGAAATAGTTAAAAATAACATCAAATACACACATTGAAATATTCATAAGACTTGGAAGCACGGCATTCCCTGAACATCTTAACATTCCTGAATGTAACATCGCCATCATATTAAATGGAACAAAAGCACCTACTATTGCCAAATATAAAGTGGCATCTCTACAAATTGATGGGTCTGCTCCCAATAATTTTGGCAAATAAAAACTGGATGCTACCACAACCAATGCCATACATAAACCAAAGATGATATTAAAGAGAATCGACTGACATACTACCTGTCTTGCCAATTTATTTTTACCAGCCCCTAAATATTGAGCTACCTGCACTGAAAAACCTAATACCGCAGCTGTACAAATTCCTCCAATGTATAAATTGTTTCTGTTATCAGCCATTAAAGCTGCGATGACAAGTCCAGCACCACAACGAAGATCTACAGATTGGCAATGTTTGAAACGTTCTGTTCACATTGGGTTAATAATACAGTAAATGGTTGTTGAACATCTGTGGCAAAGCCTGGATATGGTTTTGTCAAGATTTCTGTACGTTTCAAAGGTTTATCTGTTTTAAATACATGAATAAAATCCGAACCAACTTCCATATTGATTCCCACTTCTTGAAGTTTCATAACAATGGCTTCCAAGTGTTGAGGAATAATATTTTCGATGCGCATGTCATTGGCTATAGCAGCTGCCATAATCACATAAGTTGCTGCTTCAATACGATCTGGAATGATTTCATGAATACAGCCTTTTAAATATTCAACACCATCAATCACAAGAGTACTTGTCCCCATACCATGAATTCTAGCACCCATTTTATTTAATAATGTTGCGATATCAATAATTTCAGGCTCACGCGCGGCATTTTCAATAACCGTTCTACCTTTTGCGTAAACAGCTGCCATCATAATGTTGATTGTAGCTCCTACACTCGAAATATCTAAGAAAATATTTGTTCCTTTTAATTCTTTCGCATCCAATATATAACATCCATTTTCATATTGAATATTTGCACCCAAAGCCTCAAACCCTTTTAAGTGCAAATCAATAGGTCTAGGACCCAAGTAACATCCACCAGGCATCTTAATTTCTGCATGACCAAATTTTCCTAACAAAGCTCCCATAAAGTAGTAGCTTGCTCTTAATTTTGAAACAGCCTTAGATACCATAGGAATATTTTCCATATGAGTAGGATCTATATATAATGTTTCTTCATCTCGTTTTTCAACATAAACACCAAGTTCATTTAATAAAACGATCAAAGACTGTACATCTGAAATATTAGGTACACCATAAATTGTAACCGGCTCATTTCCTAAAACACATGCTGGAATTAAAGCCACAGTCGCATTCTTTGAACCACTAATACGTACTGTTCCATTTAAATCATGTCCACCTTCAATTTTAATGACTTTTTCCATTCATTTTCCCCCATTTCAAGGTAATGCCTATCTATTATAGCCTATTCAATCCGGATAATCTAGAAAAATATTGTAAATTCCAAAAGCCATCTATTTTAAATGTTTTTCCATCCAATTTGTGATTTCATTTAAACGACGCAAACGATGTTGAGGAAGTCCCGTACGTGATAAATCATGATTTTCACCATGGAACAAGCACATGCGAGCTTCAATATTCTGATCTAATAAAGCATTCAACATTTGTAGGCCTTCACAAAGTGGACAACGATAATCCTCATCAGAGTGAATAAATAATGTTGGTGTTTTCACATTACGTGCATATTTCAATGGTGAATGCCACCACAATTTTTCTGGATTTTCATCATATGTAGCAGATTGTTGATCTTGTGCAAAGTATGGTCCAATATCACTTGTCTGAGAGAATGAGATAATACCCATCCTGTTAAATCTTCACTAAAATTAACTTCTACAGGATCTGCCACATATGTATCTTCCATTTTATTAAAATCAGATAATTGAACGGCTTTACCATCTACAACTTTATACAATTGTTGAAGACTTGCCACATCAGCTCCAATAAAATATAATGTGTCATCTTCAAATGCGAAAGATTGAATTGTTCCTGGCCATTCAAATACAAGTTCAATGGTTCCATTTTCTAATTTATACAAATTATTGTGATCATAGATCGTAGAAACAAAATATAACGCATCTTTATTTACTAGAGTCGCATTACCTGCAACTAAAGCACAATCTGTACCTACACTGTTTCCAACACATTCTTGCCAATCAGCAATTAAATTAAAGTCTTGATCAAAGAATTTTGGATTCTCATTCAAACCATATTTTTCATGTGTGCTTGCGATAAGAACCAATTTACCATCCACAAAATCAAAACTTTGAATACTTCTTTCCTTAGCATCTACAACTGTACTTACAGACCCATCATATTTATAAAGATTTTCATATAAAGCTTGTTTTCTTGTCCAATTTTGTCCTGTATAATACAAAGCACCATCATGAATCTTTGCGTTTGACACATCAAAAGTACCTTCTGTAACACAAACAAGTTCTTTTTGTGTCTAAATCATATGTATATAAATGCGTACGATGTTTATTGGTGATTCCCTGACCATTCATATAGAAAGGAATCTCATCAAACACTTCATAATCACTTTCTTCTTCAACAAGTTTTTCTTTAGTCATCAAAACCAAAGTATTCTCGTTTAAATATCCCAAAACATTCATTCCTGGTTTATCAAAGCGAGCAATTTCTTTGGCTTCTCCACCATTTAAAGATAAACGATATAAAGAAGTAGATTTTTCAATATTTTTACGATTTCCACAGAATAGAACCGAATTTTCATTTTCGATATAAAACCCTGCTTCTTTTCCAAAAGAAGTTAAATCATATACTTTATCGTCCTTTACGCATTTTTAAAGTATATTCATAAGCATTTTCTTTTTCTGCTACTACTCCATCAGCAAAAACTTTTACTTCATCTTTCACTTTTAAATTTCCATAAAAGTGATAAGACAATAAATCATTAATTTCAACTGACTTCATGTATTTTCCCTCCAAATTATGCAAAAAGCAGGCTTAAAGCCTGCTTTATTTAAAAACTTTAATTATTCAGCTTTTCCAGCAGAACCAAAGAAGTTTTTCCATCATTTCTTTACATAATGCTGTGATTGCATCAGCACCTGGTTTTAATAATTTACGTGGATCGTATCCTTTTCCTTCTTGGTCTTTTCCAGCTTCGATGTATTTACGAGTTGCTTCAGCAAATACTAACTGACATTCAGTATTAACGTTAACTTTAGAAACACCTAATGTGATAGCTTTTTGAACTTGTTCACGAGGAATTCCTGAACCACCGTGTAATACTAATGGTTTTCCGTTTGTTGCGTTTTGGATTTCTCCTAAACGATCAAAGTTTAATCCAGCCCAGTTTGCAGGATATTTACCGTGGATATTTCCGATACCAGCTGCTAAGAAGTCTACACCTAAGTCAGCGATAGTTTTACATTCTTCAGGGTCAGCTAATTCACCAGCAGATACGACACCGTCTTCTTCTCCACCGATTCCACCAACTTCACATTCAATTGATAATCCTTTTGAGTGTGCTAAGGCGATCATTTCTTTTTGATTTTTCTAAGTTTTCTTCAAATGCATAGTGAGAACCATCGAACATTACAGAAGTAAATCCTGCTTCGATAGCAGCTTTTGCACCTTCATATGAACCGTGGTCCAAGTGTAAAGCTACAGGAACTGTAATTCCCATTGCATCGTGGATTTCTTTTACCATAGCAGCAACTGTTTTGAAACCACACATGTATTTAGCAGCACCTTCAGATACTCCTCGCATAGTGCCCTTCGTGAGCTTTGTTGATCATTTCAGTAGCAGATACTAACATTACTCTATTCCTCCTTTAAACATTTCTGTCATAACTATTCTACTCCATAACGCCTAATTTGAAAAGTGAAATTATTAACTAACGACGTGATTTTCCGGATAATTCAACAGGTTTGGACAAAGTACGAATTCTTTCTAGAATTCTTAGACTCGCAATTGTATTATTCGGTTTATTCACAAGACGATACTGCTGTTCTAATTCTTCCATTGAATAATTTGATGTAAAGTATGTTTTCATTCCTTTATTCATACGCTCATCTAAAACAGGAAGTAAGATTTCATCTCGCGTCCATTGCGTAATACTTTCAGCTCCAATATCATCTAAAACCAAAACATCACTGTAGCGTAAATGGTTCATCACTCTTTGACGATATTCATTATCTGTCATAAACTGTTTCAATTCCTGAATTAATAATGGAACCTGTACAAAAGAAACACTCTTATTATTTTTGGCATAGTAATTACAGATTCCTTTCATTAAATAAGACTTTCCAGTCCCTGGATTTCCATATAACACTTTGGGTATAAGCTGTCATATAATCTTTTTTCTTTGGCAGCACTTAAAAAAGCAGGCATCATTTAAATCGATTAAATAATCATTTAAAGACATATGAGAAAAGCGAAATTTACTTTGATGAGCCAATTGCTGATCTCTTTTTGTTCATACTGACAAGAAGCATAATATTCATTCAAGAAACCAGAATCGTCAATTTTTAATTTTGTAGCTTTACCACGAATCTTCTGTACACAATAATCCAATCCTTTACAGTTTCTACATGCGCTCACACTCTTGATCCACTGCAACAAAACGCCACTATTTTCTTCTACAAAAGATGCATCTAAATGATTCTGTTCAAGAAATATTTGAATCCATTCATTCTCTTTTAAACGAGCAATATTCTTTTGTCTTTCCATCATTTGCTCTTCTGAAAGTTTAATATTTAAATTCACTACAACTTACCTTCTTTCAACATCTTTTGAAGTTCTAACATCTCCTGTTGGATTTGCGTATCTGATTTTTCTTCCTTTTGCGTATAGAACTTCTCATCAAGTACAACCTTTTCTTCTTTTTTCTCTCTTTTATTTTCTGTTGGCGCTTGGTTGATAATTTCCAATGCTTTCTTCCTAGAATCCACGCCCAGGCGAACCCAGCTTGCCGCAACTTTTTCAACGTAATTTCGAGAAAATTGTTGATGTGTTTGATGTAAAGTATATTCAATCAAAGTATTCACAACTTCAACTGAAAGCTGGAATTGTGTGCATAAACGTTCAATCAATGCCTGATCCGATTTCACAACTGGAATACCATTTTGTTTATTCTGCAAAAATTTAACAGGTGGCATCTGATATGGATCTTTACTTGTTTCCATAACCTTACGATTACGCATAACCATCTCTTTTAATTTGTCCAAATCAAATACATGTGTTGAAGGATTAATACTTCTTTGCACGTATCTACGCATATCTTTGGCATCAATTCCATATATTTGGGCCATCTGTGCAATACGATCTAAATTTTCATTAGTTCGATAACGCACCGGAAAAACACGATCCATCCCTTTGAAGAGTGTTGCAAAATCAAAATTATATTTTTTGGTTGATTGTCGGTTTTCACCTTTTCGTACGCAATCTCTTTAGACTCGTTCCACGAATCTAAAATTGAAACATCACAAAGAACTTTCTACTTTGGTATATACAGAAGAAATCGTCTTATCTTTATGAAGCATTGCCTTTATTTTATCAAAACACTTTGATCCTACACTTGCCAAATACAATCTTGAATACGTATCGTGACATAAAAATTTATCTGGTAATAATGGAGCATACAATAAAATCAACATGTCATCTTCATGAACATAGGTTTCAATTAAATGATATTGCTCTAAATAATTTCGTGCCTTATCAAATTGTGAAGCATTTATATTCAACAGTAAATATACGTCTTCTAATTCAACAGAATTTTGAATAGAACCTAAAAATTCATATAGACAAATTGAACTTTTCCCCATCAAAGGACCATACAACAAATGCAAAAGATTGTCTTTGTTCAACAGATAAATGTTCTATGCAACGCACTTCAATCGCCATGTACCTTCTCCTCTTTTTAATGCTTCTTCTATTTGTTTATGCAACTGTTCTACCGTACCATTATTTTGCAGTACAATATCACTTTTTGCCATCTTCTCTTCCGGATTCATCTGTGATACAAGTCTTGCCAAAGCTTGTTCCCTAGTAAAATTGCGATAGGTTTGTAGGCGCGATAAGGCTACATCTAAATCAGCCACAACGCACCATATTGAGTCAAAATGATCTTGTGCAGAAATCTCAAATAAAATTGGCATTTCCACAAAGACAATCGAACTCTCTTGTTCATAAATCCATTTATGCATCTGTTCAAAAATCAAAGGATGCAAGATGGCTTCCACTTGTTTTCTATGTTCTGCCTTAGAAAACATATATGAAGCTAAACTTTTCTTAATGATTTGTCCATTTGAATCAATTCAACAATGCGCAAATCATTTAATTTCTGATAACCCAAATTTCCCTTTTTAATAAATCCGCATTAACCTGATCGCAATCTAAAACAGGATATTTTTTCTTAAATATCGAGAAATCTCACTCTTTCCTGAACCCATAGATCCAGTGATTCCTATTACTTTCTTTTTTGACAATTTGGACATAGATAAGTCCCCCTTTGTGATACAGTTAATTTTTTAATAGCATGATGACACACTTTACATTGTGTTTGATCATGTACATTCAAATAGAGTTGAAAACGTCCCGTTACCCCTAAACTTGAGGTATAAGAACGAATGGTTGTTCCGCCAAAACGTGTAGCTCCCTGCAAAATTCGCTTTGTCTGAAAAACTATTTTCTCACAATCTTTCTTTGAAAGCTTTGAGGCACGGCTTCTTGGATCTAATCCTGAGGCAAAACATATCTCATCCGCATAAATATTTCCAACACCTGCCATAATCGATTGATCTAACAGGCAGGACTTCAAATTTCGTTTTAACGAATGAACACAGGTATAGAAATACATTCCATTCACTCTTTCATCCATATAATCATATCCAACATTTTTAAAACAAGGATATGCATGAATATCTTCTTTTTTAGGATACAAATACATTCTTCCAAATTTTCTTGTATCATGATACGACATATAGGTTCCACTATTTAATTTAAACACTATATGAATATGTTTATTCTCACAAAGCATATTATAAAGATAAAATTTACCTTCCATTCTTAAGTGAACAACTAGATCATAGTCATCAGACCAAAAATCAAATATTTTCCAAGTCGATTAAATGAATGGAATGTTTGCCCAATTAATTGATTTTTTAAAAGTTTCTACTTCTACATTATCAATAATCTTAGGATAATATATCAATACATCTTCAATTGAAACATCTTTAATTTGTGTTTCCAACGTACTTAATACGGTTTGTACTTCTGGTGCTTCCGGCATTATTTTGCCTCATACCATGACTTTCCAACACTAATACTTGCCTTTAATGGAACCTTTAATTCCATTGCACTTTCCATTGTTTCTTTAACAAGTTTTTGCATCAAGTCCAATTCTTCATCTGGCACCAAGAAAATCAATTCATCATGGATTTGAAGAAGCATTTTTTGATTTTACATTAGCATCCTTTAAAGCTTGATCCATTTTCAACATCGCAATCTTGATCAAATCGGCTGCACTACCTTGAATTGGTGCATTCATGGCAGCTCGCTTACCGAATTCTCGTGTCATAAAATTCTTATCGTTGATTTCAGGAATCTCTCTTCTTCTGTGGAATAATGTTTCGACATATCCATGTTCTTTACAGAAATCAATCAATTGATTCATATATTCGTGAATCTGAGGATAACTTTCAAAGTACATCTTCATAAATTCACCCGCTTCTTTTCGTGTGATATTTAATTGTGAAGATAAACCAAATTCAGTTTGTCCATATACAATACCAAAGTTAACTGTCTTGGCAATTCTTCTTTTATGTTCATCTACCTCTTCTGGTGAACACCCAAAAATTAAAGTTGCCGTTTTTGTATGAATATCCAAACCCTCATTAAACGCTTTTATCATGTGATCCTCATTGGCCATATGTGCCAACATTCTTAATTCAATCTGCGAATAATCAGCAGACAATAAGTGATAGCCATCTTCGGCGACAAACGCCTTACGAATTTCTTTACCTAACTCATCTCGAATACTAATATTTTGTAAGTTTGGTTCACTACTTGAAAGTCTTCCAGTTTGTGTCATTGTCTGATTAAAAAGAAGTATGAATCTTTTGATCCGAACGAATATGTTTTTTCAAGCCATCAATATATGTACTGGATACCTTCGCAATTTTCGATACTCAAGAATATCATCAATGATTGGATGTTTTCCACGAAGCTTCTCTAATACATCTGCGGATGTTGAACGTTTTTTTCCACCTGAACTTAAATTCAACTCATCAAATAAGACATTCGCCAATTGTTTTGGTGAATTGATATTAAAAATCATACCTGCATGTGAGTAGATTTTTTTGAGCAAGAGCATCCAATTTCTCGTTTAATGAAGCTCCATACTCATCTAAAAAACTTTCTTGAATCGAAATACCTTCTTGTTCCATTGAAAACAAGACATGTGTTAATGGCATTTCAATATCTTCATATAAAGACAATACATTTTCTTCTTTTAAAGAAGCACGAAGCTTATCCTTTTTTTCATATAGTTGCTGAGTCAAGCTATGATAGATTGCCTTTTCTCTTTCCAAACTATAAGCAGGAGACTCTTTTGTCTTCTTAGATACATCATGGAAAGATTCTGGAAGGTGAATTTGAAGTGCTTCTAAGACTGCATCACTATCTGTTGCGGTAGAATTCAATAAGAATCCAGCAATATGCAAGTCATTACTAAAAGTATTCCATTTAAATCCATAGCGATCTAATAGATGCATCATTTCCTTTGTATCCCTCATTTCTTTTGTTTCCAACAATGTTTTAAAATTTGTATCCTCTAATGCGTTTTCTACTGAAATATAATAAACAGTTTTATCTTTTGGAATCATAAAACCATACAATTTTTGATCTAAATAAGGCTCTTGAGTACATACTGGCATAACCATAACGTCATCCATATTTTCAAATTCAAAATGGTCCACTTCTTTTAAAGGCCATTTTTCCTCTTTAGTCTGTTTAGTACGATTTACCAATGATCGCATTTCATATTTCTCATAAAATGCATTCACATTATCTTGAATTCCTGTAAACTCACAATCGCATAATTCAAATGGCAATTCCATCTTTGTATAAATAGTAGCCAATTCTAAAGACATGAAGGCATTATCTTTATCTTTTTCTAGCTTTTCTTTTAATTTCCCTTTTACCTCATCAATATGAGCATAAACATTTTTACAGTGGAATATTGATTCAATAAACGCAAGGCTGTCTTTTCACCAACACCGGTTACGCCTGGAATATTATCGGCAGTATCACCCATTAATCCTTTCATATCAATAACTTGACTTGGAGTAATTCCATACGTATCCATTAAATTTTGTTCGTCCATTAGATCCATTTCACTTAAGCCCTTTTTCATCAAAAGAACATGTGTACTTGAATCAATCAACTGTAATAAATCACGATCACTAGTCAGAATTGTAGTTTGAACATCTTTGCAGCATTTGGCCATACTTCCAATAATGTCATCAGCTTCATAGCCTTCTTGTTCATAACGTTTGATTCCAGCCGCATCCAAGTATTCTCTAACAATTGGAAATTGTACAATCAATTCTTCATCCAATGGTTTTCGTGTTCCTTTATACGCTTCAAATTGTTTGTGCCTAAACGTAGGTTTTCCTGCATCCCAAGCCACTAAAATCTTATCTGGTTCAATAATATCAATTGCCTTGTTCAACATCATCACAAAGCCATAAACCGCATTGGTTGGAATGCCATTGGATGTAGTCATTCTATGTGTATATAACGTTGCATAATATGCACGAAACAGCATGGAGTTTCCATCTAATAATAATAGTTTTTTCATACGCGTACCTCTTTTCTTCTATTTTAACATATATGAAAAGAAGGAAACGAATCCCTGACTCATTTCCTTCGAATATTTTGCATTTTCAACTTTTCCATCCGCTTAAATCGAATATCTTTGATTGTCGCATATCGCATGAATACTGTAATAATATAGATCAACACGAATATAGCCACACCATTAAAAATCAAAGTCAAAGCTTCAATGTGAATAAACCATTTCACAAAGCTCATTGTGAGATATCCGAAGATCTTTGCGCCAAAAAAACAAATTAAATCATTCGCAAACATCATTAGGAATACAATACCGAATTGTACCCAGTGATCTTGATCCATCGCTTCTTGAAAAAAGCCAATAGCCCAGCCAAACAAGCCAAACAAAAGCATCTTAACAAGCCAGTCTGAAGTAAAAAACATTCCCACACAAAGGCCACATAAACAAGCATATAGAAACCGATTTAAACTTCTTTCATGAAACACTACTAATAGACATCCACAAAAACATAGATGGCTAACTAAAGATAGTGAGGAATATGTAAAATCAACGCCAAACAAAGAAGCAATCAATTGATCTAACATCGCTAAAATGGCTAAGAAAATAAATGAATAACGTTCCTTATTTATCATTTACTCTCCTCTTTTCCAATCACAAGACAATAGTCAAAACTTTTCATATTGGATACAGGTGATACATAGACAGTTGAAATAATGGAGTCATCATTTAAAGATACATCTTTTACTTCACCTATCAAAATTCCACTCGGATAGTTTCCACCTTTACCACTTGTCGCAACTTTTTGTCCTTTTGTGACAATCGCATCATTGTCAAACAAAGATACTCGATATGCCTTTTTTTCTGTATCATACGATTGTAAAAACACCTTCTACACTTGTACCATCTTCCAAAGACATCTTTATCGCAATATCATTTAAATGCTGGCTTGTCAACAATTGTACAGTGCTCGTCATTGTTTGAACACTTTCTACCAAGCCAATGGCACCATCACTTGTTGCCACAAGCATATTCTTTTCTACCCCTTGTTTTTTGCCAGCTGAAATTGTCACTGTCTGCAACCACGAATCACTTGAACGTTCTAAAACAGATACACTAATTGTTTTAGCATCTCCAAATCCGCCTTTCATTTCAAGCAACCCTTCAAGTTGTTTATTTTTTATTTCTTTCATCTTCATATGCCGTCTGATAATTCTTTTGTTCTGCCAATTGTTTTGACAAATATTCATTATCATCATAAGCATGCCAAAGATTCGCAAAATCATTAACTGCATTTCCGATTGAAGACAACGGATATTGAATTAATCCATATTTTAAGTATGTCCATGTCTTTTTGAATTCGAGTAAATTTACGCATAATATCCCCCAAACTAACTTATATTATAGCGATAAAGCCTCCTTCTTTCAATCGAGATATTTATGCTCTTTAAATGAATAATATTGATTTTGTCCTACAATAATATGATCAATTAAATTCACTCCCATTGTCATTGCGACATGAACCATTTTATAGGTTACCTCAAAATCTACTTTGGATGGTGTACAATCACCAGAAGGATGATTATGGGCAAGTAAAACGGAGTTTGCGTTTTGAAGAAAAGCCTCTTTAAACACTTCTCTAGGATGTACTACACTTTCATTCAACGTTCCCTTAAACAAAACACGATGAGAAATGAGTTTACTTTTTTGTATCTAAATACAGAGCAATAAAACATTCTTGTGGCATAGAGCCATACTCAAATTCAAACCATTCAATCACATCTTCAGGTCTCATAATGGAGGCATGATACACCTTTGATCTAATGACACGTTTACTGAGTTCCACACTTGCCAGAAGCTGTAAAGCTTTAACTTCTCGTATTCCTTGAATCTGCATCAGTGTATTTACATGCATTGACATTAATTTTGATAAACCTTCACTTTCTTTCAATACATCGGATGCAATTTCGAATACAGAACGATTTTTATTCCCGCTTTGAAGAATCAAGGCAACCAACTCTAAATCGCTCAAGGATTCTAAGCCATAGCGTAGCGCTTTTTCTCGTGGGCGCTGTTCCACTTCCATCTCTTTACCTTCATATACTCTTATACGAAAAAAAAAATACACTTTTTTTTTAATTTATTTTGTTTTTTTTACTTGCAAAGTACAGAATCACATGGTATATTATTTAAGCGTCAAGCAAACATGGCGGTTGTGGTGAAGTTGGTTAACACAGCGGATTGTGGCTCCGTCACTCGCGCGTTCGAATCGCGTCAGCCGCCCCACTAAGATTTTTAAGCTTCGAGAAATCGGAGCTTTTTCTTTACTTTTTTTGAATTGTTTGTATATAGGGACATGAAAAAATTATTATTGATTCTTTTAAGCTTAACGCTATGTGCCTGTCAGTCGCAGACAAAATACACAGCTTCATCTTCAAAAAAAGCTTGTGATGTCACAAGCGAAGAAGAAACGTGTAATTCAAAAGATGATACAAAGACAACATTCAATGAAATCAGCTTTGATGAAGCCATTCAATATTTCACGCAAGAAAAATCGGGTGTTTTATATTTCGAATTTTCAAGTTGTCCTTGGTGCAAAGAAGCTAAACCCATTTTAAAGAAAGTCGCAAAAGACAATGGAATCGACATCCAATATGTAAAAGTAAGAGACGAAGAAAAGAATCGTCTTTATACAGATGAGCAAAAAGCGATTATTGAACCATATATCCAAGATTATATGTCAAATAACGATGAAGGTATTCTAACCTTATATGTTCCTCTAGTGTTGGTTGTAAGGAATGGAAAAGCCATTGATGGACATGAAGGAACATTAGAAAGTCATGATGCGACCGAAAGAAAAATGACAGATGACGAAAAAAAGAATTAACACAAATCTATACAAAATTAATGGGTGAAGCAAAATAGCTTCACTCTTATTTTTACGTATCTTGATTTGATCATCCAAGCTCAAATGTCCAATCAACAAACTAGAATTTATATCATGCATCTTATAGTTTGACACAATTTGTCTCGAATCAAAATTGGCGTAACAATATTTGCAGCCATGTAAACAAGAATTATAAGCTCCTATATCCACCATATTTACGCAATGGCAGTCTCTTGCCTTCCACTCTTTAAAGAGCTTGCCAGTTCTTTCAAAGGCATATTTAATGCTGACGCAACAATCGTTTTCATCACCAATATGATATTTATTTTCCATGCAACTCACAACTTTTATATCATTCTTTTCAAAAGCTTCTTTTAATTTAAGATATTCCTCATTAAAGGGTTCATGATAATCCAAATGATTATTTCGAACATTTTTTATAATCATCCACAAAAGAGACAATCTTACATAATTTATTAAAGGCACGAATATGATAATCAAGAACACAAGCTTGTGCCAATGCTTTTTCTGAAGCATCCCAGATTTCTTCAGATCCAATATATCCACTTTCTGGACGAGTTGATAATTCAATTTCATATGGTAAACCAAATACTGAATAAATACGATCTACCAATTGTAATACTTTTTTAACTTCTTCTTCCAATTGATCAGGAGTTACAAATAAGTGCGCATCATCTTGTGTGAATGTACGCACACGGAACAATCCATTCAATGCACCACTTGCTTCGTGACGGTGTACTTGTCCTAATTCCCCTAAACGCAATGGTAAGTCTTTATATGAGTGTAAAGTTGAGTTATATACTAATAATGCACCCGGACAATTCATTGGTTTGATTGCGAATTCACGATCATCAACCATTGAAGTGTACATATTGTCTTTATAATGATCCCAGTGTCCACTCAATTCCCACAATTCTTTTGACATCATAATTGGAGTCTTAATGAATTGGGCGCAAATTCACTAATTGTGAATAAGCCCATTTCTTTCCCTAATTTCTTGTGGTCACGTTTTTTAGCTTCTTCTAAAGCTTCTAAGTGAGCTTCCAATTCTTCTTTTGTATCGAAACAAATACCATAAACACGTTGAAGCATTTTATTGTTGGCATCGCCTTTCCAGTAAGCACCAGAATGTTTCAATAATTTAAAGTTTTTACACTTCTTAACAGTCTCAACGTGAGGTCCACGACATAAGTCCGCAAATTCACCTTGACGATAGATTGTGATATTTCCATCCTCTAATCCATTGATCAAATCCACTTTATAAGGATCATCCTTGAACATTTCTAAAGCATCTTCTTTAGAGATTTCTTCACGAACAATTCTCTTTCCGTCTTTGGCAATTTTCTTCATTTCTTTTTCGATTTTCGCCAAATCCTCTTCTTTTAATTTTACATCCCCTAAATCCATATCGTAGTAGAAACCCTCAGAAATAACAGGTCCTACCCAAAATTTAGCATTTGGATATAAACGCTTAACAGCTTGAGCCATCATATGAGCACATGAGTGGTTCAACATAGATAAATGTTCATTTTCTAATACATTCACTAATTCCATTTTACTTTCCTCCATTTTTTCCATATAAAAAGCGACAGCCATCAAAGGACGTCTGTCGCACGCGGTACCACCTTTGTTTATACAATTACTGTATACACCTCAAACCTTTTAACGCAAGAATTACGGCACACTTTTTCAAGGGCAATTCAAAGGGAGTAAATACATACATTCGCAAAGTGTTTTCACCAACCACACTCTCTCTACATTTGAAATGGAATGTATTCATATCCTTATCACTATTGTTGCCTAGATTATAGACCGAAATACGAGGTGTGTCAAAAGAAAAACTCAAGAATTAATGGCAATGTCCACCACACGAATGACTTTCGCCAGATTCATGTTTTGTACAAGTCACATCGGTTGTGAATTCTAGTTGCCCACTTAAATATTTTTTAACAGCCTCATCTGCATTTCCGGTTACTCCACCAAAAGAATGAATCCCAAAACCAGCCAATGCAGTTTTAGCCCCTTGACCAATACCACCACAAAGTACAATGTTTACATTTTGTTCTTTTAGAGCATTCGAAACACTAACATGTCCATGTCCTTCGACTGTAATCACTTCACTCTTAATAATTTCATTATGATCGGTTTCATAGATTTTAAATTCTGAGCTATGCCCAAAATGTTGGAACACTTCTCCATCTTTATAACTGACTGCAATTCTCATACTATACCTTCTTTCTTATTTATTATACATCAAAAATACATCACGATAAATTAAAACACCCTTTAAATAAGGGCGTTGATTGTCTTTGGTGGAGATGAGGAGAATCGAACTCCTGTCTAAGCAAAGTCCCACGAGACAGCGTTTACAGCTTTTTCCATCTAGTTATCCAAAAGTTTCGGATGGAATCAAAAATTCTTTTGGGTTAGCTATAGTTGATTCAAGACAAGCAGCTAGCCAATGCTTATTTCTATCTTCTTTTTCTTTAACACTCAGTCTGAAATAAGAAAGCGAAATTTCAGAAAGGGGCTGCAAAGCCAAACGTAGGCAATAAAATTAAGCAGCGAAAGCCATGCTTTGGTTCATACCAAATACATTAGCAAGTTTATTTTTAGCAATTAATTTAAGTTGGTTATTACACGTATCCTTCGTGGCTGTGGCTGAATCCAAACATTTACTCATCGAATGCCTGAACATCCCCAAGGAACATCAGTATAATCTATTAATACTGATTTTTCAAGGCCTTTTGAATCTCTCTTTGCGCATCCTTCGCCTTTTGAGACTCACGCTTATCATGAAGATTTTTACCTTTCGCCAAAGAAATTTCTAACTTTGCCAAACCTTTATACAAATAAATTCTCACAGGTACAACCGTATACCCTTTAACACGCGCAGATTGCTCCAATTTTTGAATTTCCTGCTTATGCATTAAGAGCTTGCGATCACGCGTTTCATCATGATTAAATCGGTTTCCAAATTCATAAGGAGAAATATGCATACCTTTAATAAAAGCTTCCCCCTTTTGAAAACTGATATAGCTGTCCTTTAATTGAACTTTTCCTCTTCGAATACTTTTAATTTCTGTTCCCTGAAGCACTAAACCTGCTTCAAAACGATCATACAACTCATATTCATGTCTTGCCTTACGATTTTCGGCTATTGTCTTTTGATTTTGATTCATTCTAAAACCACCTCTACTCCATCACAATCTTGCATTACAGACTGGACAAATTGTTGCACCCACTCTTTTGAAAGATCATAATTCGAAGCTAAATTATGTGTTTGTGCAAGCGAATCATTGTAATCTTCGATTGGGTAAGTCTTCCATGCATTATACCCTACATCAAACCATGTAATCAATGGAATAAATTTAGTATCTGTAAAAGAAGTCTTTTTGTATCTGGATCATAGTTCAGTGTGAAGCTAGCCATTCCACCAACCATAGTAATATCCATATCCTGGGCACTCGTATAATTTCCTAATGAATAATACACAAGTGTATCTTGTTTCTTTCCTTTAATAACTTTTGCCGGTTCAATAACGTGTGGGTGTGAACCAATCACAACCTCGGCACCTAGTTCATTTAAATAATTTGCCAAATCTTCCTGCTCTTCAGTCGGCTCCATCTGATATTCTTCACCCCAATGCATAGAAACCAATTGGACATTGCTCACTTTACTTAAAGCTTCCATATCTTTTTTCATTTGATCCTTATCAATCAAATCCACAAGCCATAGCTTATCTTCAGGCACACTAAATCCATTCAAGCCATAGGTATATCCAAGAAATCCTACTTTGATTCCATTGATTTCTTTTTACTAATGTACGCTTTTTATCCTTTTGAGACGTATGCGAACCCGTCGTAATAACATCTGGATAATTCTTTCGAACCAAATCAATCTGTGTTAATAAACCCTCAGCCCCTCGATCCATAGAGTGATTTGAACTTAAACTCCACCAATCAAAGCCAGCCTTATTGACAGAAGACAGAATTTCTATAGGTCCATTAAAAGTAGGGTATCCACTCAATTCATACTCTTCTCCAATGCATAACGTTTCAAAATTGATATCCACAATCCTTTTTAAACAGTCTTGAGACATTTGTGCCATAGTCAGTTCTAACTGTTTTGTTTGTTTTAAAAACTTCGTAGGTAAAACCATTATCCAAACCTCCCTGTAATATAGTCTTCTGTTTTCTTTTCTTTTGGCGCAGAGAACAATGTTTCTGTAGCACTATACTCAATTAAATTTCCCAATAAGAAGAAGGCTGTTTTATCACTAATACGCATAGCTTGCTGCATATTGTGAGTAACAATAACGATTGTATAGTCTTTTTCAATTCTAAAGTTAACTCTTCAATCTTACTAGTTGAAATTGGATCTAGAGCACTTGTAGGTTCGTCCATCAACAACACTTCCGGCTGCATAGCCAAGGCTCTTGCGATACATAAGCGTTGTTGTTGTCCACCAGACATTCCCAATGCGGATTTATGTAGACGATCCTTCACTTCATCCCAAATGGCAGCTTGTCTTAAACTTCTTTCAACAATTTCATCCAATTCACTTTTCTTTTTGATTCCAAAAATTCAATATTATCATAAATACTTTTTCGTGTTTCTTTTGAAACAGCTCGAATCGCATCACTGGCAACACTGGTAATCGATGGGAAAATCATAATTGATAAAACAAGACTTGCCGCAAGCACGGAATGTCCTACCTGCAAATCAAATACTTTCTTTAAGAACGGAATCAAGACCGTTAATCCAACCCATCCATAGACAACACTAGGAATTCCGGCAAAAATTTCTACCATAGGACGATAGAATTTTTCACCAAACTTAGGTGAAATTTCTGTCATAAAAATAGATGATCCTAACGCAAAAGGCGTGGCAATCAATAAGGCCAATCCACAAACACATAGCGATCCAACAATAAAGATCAAGGCTCCTACATGTCCTTTTGAACTGGCATTATCCATTGGTGCCCAATTTGCACTGCCAAGAAACTCTCCTAGAGTATGATGAAATTTAAAAAATGTATCAGAACCTTTATAAACTAGAAAAGCTCCAATTAATAGAGTTACAAATATCACGAGCAGACCACCAATTGTGACAAGAATCTGCCAAAAATATTCTTTACAAAACATGCTTTTACGACTCATCAAATTCCTCCAAACTAAATGAATAACGGACATATATTTCAATGTCCGTTAAAGAACTCGCAATTAGTGATCTGTTTTTTCCATTTTGCTAGAAACACCATAGCCTAATGATTCCATTTTCTTACCGAATTTTTCACCCATGATGTAATCTAAGAATGCTTTTGTAGCTTTATCTGGCTCTCCATTTGTATACATGTGCTCAAATGTCCAAACTTTATAGTCACCACTATATGTGTTTTCTAATGTCGGTTCAACGCCATCAATTGCGACTGTATCTACATCGTCATTGTCTACTAAGTAAGATAATGCCACATAACCGATTGCACCTCTTGTATCTGTTACATTTTGTAACAATACACCAGAATCATCTGTTTCCATTGAAGCGTTGCTAGCTTCTTCATTTCCATCTAATGCATATTTTTGGAATGTTGCTCTTGTTCCTGATGAAGTTGGACGAGTAACTAAGACAATGTCTTCATCTGGTCCACCAACATCTTTCCAGTTCGTTGTTTTTCCTGTGAAGATATCAATCAATTGTTGTTTGGTTAAATCTTTAACACCAACATCTTTATTTACGATTGGAGCCATTGTTACAACACAAACTTGGTGATCGACTAAATCTTTAGCTTGATCCTTATCTAATTTTTCTTCAGCTGCCACATCGGAGTTTCCTAGTGTAACTGTTTTATCAGCTACCTGTTTTAAACCTTCTCCTGAACCACCAGCATCTACTGTAATAGAAACATCTGGGTTTTCGTTTGAAAACTGTTCGGCTGCAACATCAACCAATGGTTTCAATGCACTTGAGCCTGCGGCTGTAATTGTTCCGCTTAAACTTTCATTTTTTGAATCGCTGTCATCGGATGCAGTATTTGAACTACATCCTACCATAGCTGCAGATAATCCTACGATCATTGCGCCTTTTAAAAACTTATTCATATTTTCCTTGTCCTCTTTTCTTTCGACACACATATCATAATGCATGTTTGTTAAACAGAAAAAAATGGTTCTGTTAAGGTTTTGTTAAATGATTTGTTTTAATTTTAAGCACACCTGAATTTAATTTATGAACAAAATTATTGAAATATAATGTAAATAAATGTATAATCGTGAAACATAAAGAAAAGGAAAGGTGGAAATGTTTTCACCGAGGTAACAAAATGACACGTGTATATAACTTTAGTGCCGGTCCCGCATGCTTACCAGAATGGGTCTTAACCAAAGCTGCAAGCGAAATGTTAGATGCTCATAATAGTGGAATGAGTGTTATGGAGATGTCCCACCGTTCCAGTGAATTTCAGGATATTATAGATACTTGTAAAGCAAGATTAAAAAGATTGATGAACATTCTGATGAATATGAAATTTTATTCTTACAAGGAGGTGCTTCTTTACAATTTACTATGATTCCTTTGAATTTAGAAAAACATAACGTAGATTTGATCAATACAGGTCAATGGACAAAGAAAGCTTTAAAAGAACATAAAAAATTAGGAAAAGTAAATGTAGTAGCGTCAAGTGAAGAAGATAACTTTACGTATATTCCTAAAATTAAACAAGAAGATTTAAGTGAAGATTCTGATTATGTATATATTTGTGAGAACAACACAATCTATGGAACTAAATATAAAGAACTTCCTCCACATGAAGGAAAGTTATTAGTTGCAGATTTATCAAGTTGTATTTTAAGTGAAAGAACGGATGTTTCTAAATATGATTTAATTTTTGCCGGTGCTCAAAAGAATATGGGGCCTGCAGGTTTAACTGTGGTTATCATAAAAAAAGACTTGATTGGTTTAGCTGATGAAAAAACACCAAGCATGTTAAACTACAAAACATATGCTGACAATGATTCTATGTTCAATACGCCACCTACTTATTCCATCTATATTTGTGGTTTAGTACTTGAATGGCTAGAAACACAAATAGGTGGATTGAAAAATATGGAAAAGATCAATCGTAAAAAAGCTAAATTATTATATGACTATATTGATGCTTCTAAACTCTATTCAAATCCTGTATACAAATGTTCCTTTTGTGACTGGTGATAAGAATCTAGATACTAAATTTGTTAAAGAAGCAAAAGAAGCAGGAATTGTAAATATTAAAGGTCACAGAACGGTTGGTGGTATGCGTGCAAGTATTTATAATGCCATGCCACTTGAAGGTGTAGAAGCCCTAATTGCATTTATGAAGAAATTTGAAGAGGAGAATTATAATGCCTAAAATAAAGCTCTACAATAATATTGCGCAAATTGGTTTAGAGAAATAGGATGGTACTATGATTGATGCACATACACATTTAGAAAATGGTGATTTAAGCATTGAATATGTTCATAAGTTTATCGATGCTGCCAAAGAAAAAGGGATTACTCATCTTCAAATATTAGATCACACACATAGATTCTTTGAATTTAAAGACTGTTATAAAAGAGTTTGTGAAGTATCTAAATTACAAGAAGAGTGGTTTTTAAAGAAACAAAAAAACTCCATAGATGATTATTTAAAATTAATTGAGGCATTAAAAAAAGAAACTTTTGACATCGCTGTACGTTTTGGCCTTGAAGTATGTTACACGCCTGAAACAGAAAGTCTATTATCCTCCATTCTTAAAAACTACCATTTTGACTTTCTAATTGGCAGTGTACACTCTGTAAATGGTTATCTATATGATATGGATGCCTTTTCTAAAGAATTACTTTGGAACAGATCCTTCTAATATTTATAAGTCCTACTATGACACTATTGAAAAACTAATCCAATCCAATCTCTTTGATCAAGTGGGTCATCCAGATGTGATCAAATTGTATTCGATTGATCCAGGCTACGATTTACATCCTACCTACCATCATATCGCTCGTCTGGCAAATGAATACAACATTAAAATGGAAGACAACACTAAAGCTCATTATTCATATCATCATCCTGATATTGGCTTAAATGCTGATTTTAGAAATATCCTAAAAAGAAAATAATGTAAAAATTGTTACTGCAAGTGATGCTCATTATCCTAACGATGTGGGGCGCTGCTTTAAATTATTAGATCCTAGATAAGCCTAGGATCTTTTTTTAGGCAAAGAAAAAGACAGAACTTAATCTGTCTGTGTTTCTTTATTGACTAAAAATACACTTAAACTTACAAGTAACAATGCAATTAAACTTGATAGTTGGAATGCCTGATTGGATTCATGTAATACAACACTTGATAAAATCACACCGATGATAGGTGTTACGCACATATAGACGCCAATCTTACTAACAGGATTTACAGATAATAACAATCCCCAAATCGTATAGGCGATAGCAGATACAAGAGCTAAATGAATCAATACAAGAAGGCCTAGATTAAATCCAAATGTAATGTGTCCTCCCATTAAATAGCCTGTTATAGCTAAGAGAATACCTCCTAGAGAGAACTGATATCCACTTAACAGGACGGCATTTTGATTTTGTGTGAACTTCTTAATAAAGGCAGCCGATATAGATCCACAAAATTGTGACATCAACACAAAGCCTTCACCCACAAAGGAAAAACTGACACTGGCTCCACTGATATTCATAAATAAAATGCCCAAGAATCCAATAAAACAGCCTAATGCTTTTCGTGCTGTAATTTTTTCATAATGAAAAATTAAACTTGCCACTAACAAAGATATAAAGGCACTGGTTCCTGAAATAATGGATCCGTTGACTCCTGATGTATGTGAAAGTCCAATATAATAGAAAAAATACTGTCCAGCCGTTTGAAAAAGAGCTAGAGTGCATATGCCTTGAATATTCTCTTTTTTAGCAACTAATACTTTTTTCTGTAAGAAAGAAGCAAATAATATGACTAAAAATCCAGCTAATGTAAAACGTATGCCTGCAAACATTAAAATACTAGGTACACCTTCAATATTAAATAGATTATATCCCCATTTAATGAATGGAGCTGCACTTCCCCATAGTGTACAACATAGCACGGCTAGTAAAAATACATGTAATGGCTGTTTAAAAAATTCCCTTTTCTCCATATCCAATTAAAACTTATCCTTCCTTTTTTTTCTTCTAATTCCATCCAACGATTAGTTAAAGTTTCAAGTTCTTCTTCTTTCTGCGTTCTCAAATCGCTTAATTCTTTTAATTTTGCAAAATCACTTTGACACTCATTCATCTGATAGTCTAAAGCTTCGATTTCACTTTCTAATACTTCCATCTTCTCAGGAAGTTGCTCCAATTCCTTTTTTTCCATATAAGATAATTGAGATCTTTTCTTCTTTTCAATCGGCTTTTGAACAACAACCTTCTTATTCTCATCTTTTGATTTCACTAAATAATCACTATATCCTCCACTGTACTGTTTAAAAGTACCATCTTCTTGATGGACAAACACTTTATCCACAACACGATCCAAAAATATCGGTCATGGCTTACAGTAATAATGGCTCCTTGGAAATCATCTAAATAATCTTCTAATACGTCTAATGTCAAAATATCCAAATCATTTGTTGGCTCATCCAATAACAGGATATTTGGTTCTTGCATCAAAACTCTTAATAGATATAGTCTTCTTCTTTCTCCACCGGATAGTCTTGATAGCGTGGTATAGTGCATATTTCTTGGAAATAAAAATCTTTCAAGCATTTGCGAAGCACTTAGTGTCATACGATCGTATTCAATGACTTTAGAAACTTCTTCAATATAATCAATGACACGCATATTTAGATCGACACCTTGATCCGCTTGTCTGAAATATCCAATTTTAACTGTGGTTCCATATTCAATGGTTCCATAGGTTGGTTGTTTCACCCCTGCAATAACATCTAACAAAGTAGATTTTCCACATCCATTCTCTCCAATGATACCTATTCGGTCTTGTCGTAATAATACATAGTTAAAATCATGAAATAATGACTTTTCTGGATAATTAAATCCTAAATTCATACATTCAATTGTTTTATTCCCCAATCGTTGCATAGTCGCATTTATTTTTAATGACTCTTCTTGCTGTTTAAAACGTTTCTGACGCAATTCTTCAAACCTTTGAAGTCGACTATTAGATTTTGTACCACGCGCCTGTACGCCCGCTCTAACCCACTCTAATTCCTTTTTTATATAAGTTCTTGTGTTTATGGGCTGCTAATTTTTCTTGTTCAATACGCGTTTCCTTATTTTCTAAGTACACTT
>VOFI01001057.1_pt1 | contig 30597 bp, 24 predicted proteins | sample 5384131 | NCBI WGS metagenome assembly VOFI01 (sample SAMN12384728, study PRJNA508395) | human gut metagenome | isolation source: healthy gut H | host: Homo sapiens
TTACTCCCGAAACATATTGGTATCCTCGTGCCGGAACTGGTTATAGTGATGAAAATCCGGACTGGCAACAAACTTATTTCAGCAATTACCATTTGAAAGTGAAGCCTCTAGCAGGGTTGGTTCCGCTTTCCCAAGGCGAAGGTAAGAGCGATGAACATGGGGTTTATACGTTTAAGGGAGATTTTCCGTCTCAAACAATATCACTGGCCATAGGAGATTATCAGCAGAAAAGTATATCTGCAGACAGCATCCTATATAGTATCTGGCATCTGAAAGGACATGACTTCTTTTCGGCAGCTTTGGATTCTATCCACGATACGATCCCTTCATTAATACGTAATGTTAAAGACCAACTGGCTCGAAACTATAAATTGGATTATCCTTTCAAACGGTTTTCGTTGATAGAAGTACCAATACAATTTGTGGGTTATGAACGTGCTTGGTCGCAAGCACAGGAAACCGTGCAACCGGAAATGGTCTTATTTCCGGAAAAAGGGGCATTGTTTGATGATATGGATATGAAGAAACAGGTTCAAAACCATATACGTTGGTCGAGATATGGAGACAGGAATGAAATCAGTTTGCAGGAAGCACAGATGCGTAAGTTCAATAATTTTATCTGGAGATTTGCGCAAACGGAAGGAAATTATAATTTTTCATCCGGTAGCAGGGGAAAAGGTAATCTTTCGTCAGAGGCAAATCCTTATTTTCTTTTTCCACCGTGGCGGTTATTGACGACTTGATTGTTGGCATTGAGAATAGCGATGGTATCACCAACGTTCGTTTTCATTAGAAGGACACGCTGAAGATATTCTTTGAGAGATTTGAGCAGAACGGACTTACAATCAATCCTGACTAACGACTATGAATCTTCCACAAGAGAAATTGTCGAGTTCTATAACCTTCGTGGAGGAAAGGAACGTATCTTCGATGATATGAACAATGGTTTCGGGTGGGACAGATTGCCCAAATCCTTCATGGCAGAGAACACTGTGTTCCTTCTTCTTACGGCACTTATCCGTAATTTCTACAAGGCCATTATCCACAGACTTGACGTAAAGAGGTTCGGACTCAATGCAACAAGTCGCATAAAAGCGTTTGTCTTCAGGTTTGTCTCTGTACCAGCCAAGTGGATCAGAACATCAAGGCGGTATGTGCTGAATATCTATACCTGTAATAATGCTTACGCAGATATTTTTCAGACTGATTTTGGATAACGCCTACAACTTATGGGTATGATACTGCGTATTGCCTCAAGTCGCATAGTGGGGCAAGGGGATATTGTGGGCAGAAGTGGGTATTTCAGCCTCAATTTATCTGCTAATTCAGTGATGAGAGGACGTTTAGACGCAAGAAGGACGCTGGCAGTGAGGTAGAAGATGCCTATGTTAACCTGAGAAAAGCAAATGAGGGGTGGGAACAACTGGGTAGTTACTACTTTGACTCAGATACGATCCGGGTGGTACTGACAGATGAATGTAAACTGCGGTCTGTAACAGCCGACGCAGTGAAAATAGTGAAACGATAATTATTAAAACAGCAAACTATATGCAAATTGACTTACTACTATTAAAAAGAATGCTACTGGCAATTGTTGTTTTCATGGGAATTACATTACCCTCGCAAGGGCAAATTCCCTTAACGATTGACAAGGCTATGGAAATTGCGCAGGAAAACAGTCCTTCTCTTCGCCGTTCCTATATGAATTTGGAAAGGTATAAACAGAACCTGATTGCTCAGAAGGCTTCGTTGAAATCGCGGTTCTCGTTAAACCTGAATCCGTTAGATTATAACAAAAACAGGCGTTTCGATAACCGGCTGTCGCAATGGTATACTAATGAAACGCTCAACAGTAGTGGGACTTTTCAAATTGAGCAACCCATCTTATGGACGGACGGTACGATTTCGTTAATCAACAAGTTCGGTTGGCAAGACAATAATTCCATTTTGGAAGGGAATAAAACCAGCGACCGGGCATTCAGCAATGACCTCTATTTGCAATTGACTCAACCTATCTTCACTTACAACAAGCGGAAAATGGAATTGAAACAGATTGAATATGATTATGAAAATGCTGATATTAGTTATGCTCTGCAGCGGTTGAATACGGAAAAAAGTATAACAGACCAATTTTATGCTGTTTATATGGCGCAAAGTAATTTGGAAATCAGCCGTGAGGAACTAATCAATGCCCAGCAAAGCTATGATATTATAAAAAATAAGGTAGAAGCGGATTTAGCAGCCAAAGACGAACTTTTTCAGGCTGAGTTGAATCTAGCGACAGCTCGTTCGTCGGTAGACGAGAGTAAGGTGAGTTTGGAAAATGCGAAAGATAAGTTGAAACAAACACTTGGAATGAGATTGGATGAGGATATTTTAGTATTTGCCGAAGTTGATATTAAACCTATTCAAGTAGATTTGGAACAAGCTATCACACATGGATTAGGCTCACGGTTGGAACTTCGTCAGCGTGAAATAGAAAGTAAAGAACTTGAGTTTGAAATGATTAAGACGAAAGCATTGAATGAGTTCAAAGGGGATATCTCTTTGTCATTCGGATTAATGGGAGATAACCGTCATTTGAATAAAATGTTTAATAATCCGACACAAAATCCGCGTGTTTCTATCAGTTTTACTGTTCCTATATTCGATTGGGGGGAAAAGAGAGCACGAATCAAAGCACAAAAAGGTTGCACAACAAATTAATGAACTTGAATTTCATGAAGAAAAGGTAGATATTGAACTGAATATCCGTCAGGTATGGCGTAGTCTTGAGAATCTCCGTACTCAGATCAAAATTGCCGAGCAGAATGTGCAAAATGCTCAATTAACTTATGATCTGAACCAGACACGTTATCGGGAAGGCGATATTACCGGTATGGAAATGAGTCAGTTCCAGACACAACTTTCAAATAAGAAAATCACTTATACGCAAGCATTAATCAACTACAGAATAGAATTACTTAATCTTAAAATTCTTTCATTGTATGACTTCGACAAGAATATTCCTATTGTTCCGATGAAAGATATAATCGATAAAAAATAAGCAGACCATGAAACAGTATCACATTTTAATAGCATTTTCTTTATTAGCAACTATAGGCTTGACAAGCTGTGGTGACAGACCACAAAACGCACCCAATAACATTGCTACTCCGGTATCTGTTGTCGAACTGAAAAAAGGTTCGATCAGTAAACTGATAAATACAACAGGAACAGTACAGCCTACTTATGGGGTGTCTCTGAACTCTGAAATGAGCGGCTTTTATAAACTTCAAATTAATCCGAAGACAGGAAAAACTTTCAAAATGGGAGATAGGGTGAGTAAAGGTACGATAATTGTCCGGTTGGAAGACAAAGAATATGAAAACGGCATTGCTATCGACGCTAAAAAGCTCAGTCTCGAAATAGCCGAACAGGAGCAATCGAAACAAAAAGCGCTTTATGAAAAGGGAGGGGTGACGATGAGTGAGATGCGGAATACGGAAGTTAAGGTGACGAATGCCCGTTATGATTATGAAAACGCACAACTCAATTTGGAGAAAATGAAGGTAAAAGCTCCGTTTGATGGTGTGATTGTTGACCTGCCCCATTATACAACTGATATCAGGGTAGAGCAGGGTAAGCCGGTAGTAAGTCTAATGGCTTATGATAAAATGTATATGGATATCAATCTGCCGGAGAGCAGCATCCGCTATGTCAAGGAAGCACAACCGGTATATATTACTCATTACACCATACCGGGTGATACTTTGAGAGGGAAAATCAGCGAATTATCTCCCGCAATCAGTTCGGAAACGCGTACCTATAAAGGAAAGGTTTTAGTTGATAACAATCAACTAAAATTGCGTCCGGGTATGTTTGCTAAAGCAGATATTGTGGTAGACAGAGCAGACAGCTCCATTATTATCCCCAAGGACGTGATTCTGTCGAACCGTCGTCGCAAATATGTATATGTCGTTGAGAAGAATACCGCAAAGATACGTAATTTAGAAACAGGCTTAGAGGATGAATATAACATTGAAATCATATCCGGACTCAAAGTAAATGACAATCTGGTAGTGAAGGGGTTTGAAACATTGAAGGAAGATGCTAAAGTAAAAATTCAAAAGTAAATTATTCGTATGACGAATAAACGTGCCTTTTGAAAATAGGAAATACTTATGAAGAATATAGTCAAATTTGCAGTAGGCAATCCGGTTACAATTTGTATGATTGTATTTGCCCTCTTATTGTTGGGAAAGGTGTCATACGATCAGTTGAGTGTCGACTTATTGCCTGATCTGAATAATCCCCGCTTGTTTATCGAACTAAAGGTAGGAGAACGTCCTCCTGAAGAGATCGAAAAACAATTTGTGAAAAACATGGAATCCATGGCCATTCGGCAGAGTGACGTTACACAGGTGTCTTCGGTGATTAAAGCGGGAACGGCACGGATTACCGTAGAATATATTTGGACAAAGGATATGGATGAAGCTTTTCTCGATTTGCAGAAAGCTATGAATCCATTTGCCCAGAATAAGGAGATTACGGAACTAAAAATAACGCAACACGACGCGAATCTGTCGCCAGTTGTTCTGGTGGGGATGTCTCATCAGAATATTACGGATATGGCGGAATTGCGAAGGATTGCGGAAAGTTATATCCGTAACGAGCTGATTCGCCTGGAAGGTGTTGCCGAAGTGACTCTTTCGGGAGAGGAAGTGACTACCCTTACCGTTCAGACTGATCCTTATAAATTAAATGCTTTCCAATTAAAGATAGAGGATATCGCTTCGCGTATTGAGTCTAATAATCAGAGCATATCCGGAGGACGGGTAAGTGAATTGGGATTGCAGTATTTAGTGAAAAGTTCGAGTCTGTTTTCCACAGAAGCCGATTTTGAAAAATTTGATCGTCGGATATAAACCGGTACAGCAGGAGACTTCAGGGAATAGTTCTTCTGAAACTGTGACAGATGTCAACAAGGCTCCCGTCTTTTTGAAAGAAGTAGCTACTGTGCAGTTTGTGAATGCACGTCCCGAAAACATTGTACGTATTAATGGAAAACGTAGTATCGGTTTGTCTATTTATAAGGAAATGCGTTTCAATACGGTGAAGGTGGTAGACGAAGTAACTAGTCGGTTGGCAGTGATAGAAAATGCTTTGCCCGGCTATCATTTTCAGGTAATCTCCAATCAGGGGACTTTTATAAAAAGTGCTATCGGTGAAGTGAAAAGCAGTGCTATATTGGGTATTGTCCTTGCTGTCATTGTATTGTTTGTATTCCTTCGTCGAATGGGAACAACGTTGATTGTCAGTCTTTCTATTCCAATCTCTATTGTAGCAACTTTCAATTTGATGTTTTTCAATGGGCTTACGCTGAATATTATGACTTTGGGAGGGTTGGCTCTCGGAGCGGGTATGCTGGTAGATAATGCCATTGTAGTTATAGAAAGTATTTTCCGGAATCAGGAAAAAGGAGTGAGTGTTAAGGAGGCAGTGGTCACCGGAACTGCGGAGGTGGCAAATGCGGTTATTGCTTCTACTTTGACGACTATTGTGGTATTTCTTCCGATTGTTTATCTTCATGGAGCTTCGGGTGAACTGTTTAAAGATCAGGCTTGGACAGTTACTTTCTCACTTGTATCTTCTTTGTTTGTGGCTATCCTGGTGATTCCGATGTTATATACTCAACTTTCCGGTAAGAAAGTAAAAATGGAAGAAGTGAAATCAATCCGTATTACTAGATATAGCAAGATACTTCGCAAGTTGGTTCGACATCGTTGGTGGGTAATTGGTATGGCAGTGTTATTACTTGTAGTTACAGGTTTGCTGACTCCGTTCATTGGTACGGAGTTTATGCCGAGGGCGGAAAGTAAGGCTTTTACTGCTGTTGTGAAAATGCCTGAAGGTACGCAAATGGAACGTACTGCTGCGGCTGTGGGTAATCTCGAAGATTTATTATATACTATTGTCGGAGGCGATTCTCTGTGTACGATATATAGTCATGTCGGAGAGGGAAGCGGTTCAGGAAAATGCCATATTTGAAGGAGAAAATACGGCGATGATGAAAATTATTCTTTTTCCGGAGTGTATTCTTTCTCCAGAAAATGTAATTGCCCGGTTCCTTGAAGAAGCGAAGAATCCCGATGGTCTGGAATTATCTATCCGTCAGGATGAAAATTCTTTGAGTTCTCTGTTGGGTAGTGAAGGAGCTCCTATTGTAGTGGAAGTGAAAGGAGAGGAGTTGGACGAAATAGCGAAGATTACCGGAGAAGTAAAGGAAAGAATGCAGGAAGTGGATGGGGTGTATGACGTTGTAACTTCTATTGAAGACGGTGCTCCGGAAGTAGTGATTTCAATAGACCGTACCATAGCCGGGATCAATAATCTGAGTGTTGCTACAGTGATTGAACAGTTGAAACAACAGTTGAGTGGTAAGGAAGCCGGTAAAATGGAGTATCGCGGTGAGATGCGTGATATCGTGATTAAAGTACCGGATATATCTTTAGGAGCTCTCGGATCACTTGTTATCAGAAGTGGTACACAAGAGTTTTTGTTGGACGAGATCTCTAGTATTACTCATGGGCAGGCACCTAAAGAGATTCTACGTCGCAATCAGAGCCGTATAGGTAAAATAATGGCTAATATGGACACCGGCAAATCACTTGATAAAGTGGCGGCAGAAGTGCGTTTGGCTGTTAAAGATATTGATTTGCCTGTTAATTATAGCATCACAGTGACCGGAGAAGAAGAAAAACGGCAGGAGTCTATGCATAGCTTATTGTTTGCTTTATTGCTTTCTGTTGTACTTGTTTATATGGTCATGGCTTCACAGTTTGAATCGTTGTTACATCCTTTTACGATTCTGCTGACTATTCCGCTGGCTGTGGTGGGTGCTATCTTGCTTTTCTTCATTACCGGAACCACGATTAATATGATGGGAGTTATCGGTATCGTGATGTTGGGAGGTATTGCCGTTAATAACTTTATTATTCTGGTAGACCGTATCAACCAACTTAGCCAGGCAGGAATGGAGTTGACTGACGCCATTGTAGAAGCAGGACAGCAACGTATCCGTCCTATCATAATGACTACGTTGACTACGATTCTGGCTATGCTTCCAATGACATTCGGATTTGGTGAAGGTGCTTCCCTTCGTTCGCCAATGGCTATTGCTGTGATTGGAGGACTGATAACTTCTACTTTGATGAGTTTGATGGTTATCCCATGTGTATATTATGTCCTTGAAAAGATAAAAAGGCGTATAAATCACCGAACTAAAAAAAGCTGAAGATGAACTTTTTACTAAATAGGAGAATTACGATCTGTATGCTGTTTATTGCACTTAGTCTTTTGGGCTATGTGTCCTACAAACAGCTTCCGGTAGAGTTGCTGCCTAATGCAGAGCTTCCGGTATTGTTTATCCAAGTGTCGTCGCAGCAGGATATGGACCCTTCGTATGTGGAGTCGGAAGTGATAATTCCGCTTGAAGGAGCTGTCAGTACGATAGGAGGAGTAGACAAACTGCAATCCTATATAGACAGGAGGCAATCGAACATACAAATTGATTTTAAGAAGAATGTCAATTTCAAGATGACTGCTCTTAAGTTGCAGGAAAAGGTGAATGAAGTGGCAGCATCTTTTTCCCAGTGGTTTTACTGTGCAGGTACAGAAAGTTGATATTGCACAGATGAACAATAACTTTATGGTACTTCAGGTACGGGGTTCGGGAGGGACAGACCGTGTCAGGAACTTAGTGGAGGATAATATTCTTTCCGATTTGGAGAACATAGATGGTGTGGCATCTGTCAATATATATGGCGGACGGCAAAAAGCGATTGAGATACGTCTCCATTCGGAGGTGTGCAAAGCGTTGAACCTTACGGCGTCAAAGATAAGTAATCTGCTTTCACAGAATACGCAGGAGAAAACGTTTGTCGGTTTTGCCAATGAGCCGGATAGTAAGATTTTTGTTCACGTAAATGCGATGTATACGAAAGTATCTGACCTGGAAAATATTGTGGTGGCTCCCGGACCTGTCTTGTTGAAAGATGTGGCAACCGTATTCTTTGATCTGAAAGATGAAACCACTTATAGTCGTGTAAATGGGAAAGAGGCTGTTTCTGTGGTATTGATAAATGATTCGCAGGCAAATCTTATAGAGCTTTCCCACCGTGTTTCTGATGCGATTGACAAACTGAATGAAAAAATAGTTCCGCTTGATCTGGAAATAGTCGTTCAGGAGAATAAGGCTGAAACGATGGAGAATAACATCAATCAAATCATTAACCTGGCATTGGTCGGTGGATTGTTGGCTGTTTTCATTCTCTGGCTTTTTTTGAAAAATATGCGGCTGGTGTTCTTTATCGCACTTTCAATTCCGATCTCAGTTTATACGGCCTTCAATTTCTTCTATGCTTCCGGCATTACTATCAATAGCCTTACATTAGTGGGAATGGCACTTGCCATTGGGATGCTACTGGATAATAGTGTCGTAGTGCTGGAGAATATTTATCGTTTATCCGGAAGCGGCTACACACCCGAGCGCTCAGTTACTCAGGGCACTAAAGAGGTGTGGCGCTCTATTGTAGCAGCTACGTTGACTACTGTCACTGTTTTCCTGCCGTTTGTCTTTTCAGATAATTTCCTGATTAAACTGATAGGGCATCATATCGGGGTGTCTATTATATCTACGCTGATTATTTCCTTGTTTGTGGCTTTGCTTTTCATTCCTATGGTCACTTATGTTATTCTGAAAAAGAAGAAAGGAAGAAGTGTCGTTTATGAGAAGGTGTCGATTATTCAACGTCCGATACAAGTGTATCTGGTTTTACTGAAGACGTGTATGCGTAATCCGGGAGTCACTATATTCGGAGCGGTGATTTTACTTTTTGCTACTTTGATATTATCACTGACCTTGAATGTGCAGCAGATGAAAGAAGTGGATTCGGATCGGTTTCAAAGCTGGAAGAAACAGAAAAGAAAATTTGATCTGCCGTATAAGTGTTGTAATGCCTACCGGAAGTAGTCTTGGAGGCTTTATGCGTTTTGAGAATACGGACAAGATAGTCAAAGCGCTGGAAGAACGTCTCGAAGGAACTTTGACCCGATTCCCAGAAAAGAAACTTCGGGATTTGATCTTCTTCTGAAGTGACTTTTAAAGTGGGAGAAGATAATTATGACATTATCATTCGCGATGAAATTCTGAAAAAAAGTACAGAGACGGAAGAAGAAGCGGAGGAGAAGGTTCAAAAAGAAAAGACAGTTGATGATTTGCGAGGATCAGTTTGGAGATTTCAAATTTCTTATTCTGGCAGCCTTCATTTTGATTTTTATGATACTTGCTTCTGTTTTTGAGTCTGTAGTAACTCCTTTTGTATTACTTTTTACTATTCCGCTTGCTGCTATCGGCTCTTTGCTGGCGTTATTGCTTTCGAGCAATAGCCTGATGAATGCAAATACGCTGACGGGGTTCTTGATTCTGCTGGGAGTAGTCGTAAATAACGGAATTATCCTTATAGACTATGCTAATATTTTACGTAAAAGAGGATATCGCCGGAATCGGGCATTAATGACTGCCGGAATGTCACGTATCCGTCCGATTTTGATAACTTCTATCACAACGATCGCCGCTATGTTGCCGTTGGCCATGGGAGATACGGAATATGCCGGAGCCATTGGGGCGCCTTTTGCTATTACAGTGATTGGTGGGCTTCTTTTCTCTGCCTTATTGACGTTGATTTTGATTCCTACTGTCTGCATGGGATTGGAAAAATGTGGATTTTCCATTTTGTTCTTTTTGTAGTTGGCGTTGTCAGTATCTGGCTATATGCTGAAGGAATACTTTGGCAGTCTATCTATTTAGTAGCACTGATTGCGGGTATACCAGGACTGACTTATTTTACACAGACTAGTCTTAGAAGAGCTAAATCGAAAGTCATAGATCCGAATGAAGAAATACACATATCTGTCCGGAATCTGGTTAAGATATATGATTGGCCGGGACGTATCAGTCGTCAATGGCATAGTGGTCTGCAAATACGGAAAAGGCTGGGAATGAGTCGTGAATATCATTCTCTAAAAGACTTCGTCAATGTGTTGTGGCAATTCGGTATGTTAGCGTTCGGTGTTTATTTTACTTATTTTTTTATTCAAAATAGACTTTGGATATTTCTGTTTTCGTTTGCTATTTATGCATCGGCTTTGTACTTGTGGAGAAAAATACGTTCTTATTTATATTATCGTTACGAAAATAGTAAGGGAGTAAAGGCAGTAAACCGTGTGATATTCTGGGGACTTCCTCCTGTTATCTTGTTCGAACTGTTCAAGCGACTGGATAATAACGGTTTGGTGGTAATGATTGGGCTGTTGTGGTTTGCGGGTATTGCTATCTACGTTACCTCACAGTATCTATATGAACATAATGTAAATATAGAACGTGTTACCGGACGATTTGCCGGACTTCGCCGCTCTTACTTCCGTATGGTAAAGAGTGTTCCTTTGATTGGAAAACAACGTAAACCTTTTAAAGCATTGCGTGGAGTTTCGTTTGAGATTCAGACAGGTATGTTCGGACTCCTGGGACCGAACGGAGCCGGAAAGTCAACTTTGATGCGCGTGATTTGTGGCATATTCGAGCAGAGTTATGGCAGTATCTGGATTAATGGTATGGATACCCGTATCTATAGGGAAGAATTGCAAAGCTTGATAGGATTCCTTCCGCAGGAATTTGGCACTTACGAAAATATGACATCTTGGGAGTTTCTTGATTATCAGGCTATACTGAAAGGAATAATAGATGAGGATTTGCGTAAGGAACGGTTAGAGTATGTTTTGAATGCGGTACATATGTATGAGCGGAAAGATGAAAATATCGGTTCTTTCTCGGGAGGTATGAAACAGCGGATCGGCATTGCATTGATTTTGCTCCATTTGCCACGTATTCTGGTAGTAGATGAGCCGACAGCAGGACTCGACCCTCGTGAGCGTATCCGTTTTCGTAATCTGTTGGTGGAATTGAGTAAAGATCGTGTGGTCATTTTTTCTACTCATATCATTGAAGATATATCCAGTTCCTGTAATCAGGTTGTGGTAATAAACAAGGGTGAACTGAAATATTTCGGTGATCCGGCGGACATGGTGGAAATGGCTAATGGAAAGGTATGGCAGTTTAATATAGATAAAACGGAGTTTGAAAAGGCATTGGATAAATCTTTGGTCATACATCATATCCAGCAAGGGGATACTATCCGTGTTCGTTATCTTTCTGTTGAGCAACCATACGAAGGAGCCGAAGAAGTTGAGGCCAATCTGGAAGATGCTTATCTCTGCCTATTGAAGAATATGAATTAAAAGAAAAGAATGATATGACATTTAATCAATTAATAAAGCTGCTGCCTAAGGTGGTAAAATATAATTTGAAGATTATTTTTGCCGGAAAGTTCTTTTGGTTTCTGTTAGCGGCATTTGGATTCTTTGCCTTTTTTATGTTTCAGAGTGCGTGGAACCGGGCAGAAATTAATGAAGGGCTTATCTATAATATACTCATGTTCCCATGTTTATTGCTGATATTCTACCCGGCTGTCTTCGGCATTCAAAATGACGAAGACAGCCGGATATTGGAAATACTTTTTGGTATTCCTGACTATCGGTATAAAGTATGGGGAGTACGGTTACTCATGATTTACGTGGTTATTTTTGCTATTCTAATCGTCTTTTCGTACATCGCTATCTTATTGCTGTATCCAATCAATCCTTTTGAGATGTCTTTGCAGTTGATGTTTCCGGTTCTTTTTTTTGGTAATTTGACTTTTATGTTTTCTACGATTACCCGGAGTGGAAACGGAACGGCTGTACTTATGATTATCATTGGCATTGTACTGATGTTTTTCAGTAATATGAATAGCATAGAACGTTCATTTTGGAATATTTTGCTGAATCCCTTCCGTGTGCCTGATAATTTTCATCCGATGATATGGGAAGGGATTCTTATCAAAAATCGTATATTTCTTTTCTCCTCCAGTCTGATCTGGATGATGATCGGTCTGCTGAATTTACAGAAGCGGGAAAAATTTGTATAGTATAAAGTTTAAATTATAAAAGATTGGAATCAGAAATAATATCCCAGATTCACAAAGCAGCTTCCTTTATCAGTCTGATTGGAATATCCCAATGATATTTCCAGAGGACCGAAAACGCTATCCATTCCATAACCTGCGCTGATGCCGAACAATTGTTTGCCTTTCAGTATTTCGAAGAAGTGACTGTCCGTCAAACCGTAGTTGCCTGTCAGGGTGAGGTAATGAATACTTCCCATACGTTGCCTGAACTTCAGAGAAGTAATGATAATAGAATTTTCCATTAATTCCATGTTTGTTACGCCAGCAAAAGGCAACTGTTGTGGAATATAAAAACCGTATACTTCACCACCGATAGCATTTTTCAGGGGATAAGGAATTCCTTTCCCTATCAGGACACGCCCATAGATCGACGGAATGATAGAAAAACGGCGGGTGGCAGGAATCACACTTGCCCACGAAGCACTCAGTGCGGAAAATGGGGCCTGTTCATTGTATTGCGCCATATTATCGGTATAGAGTGAGTAGGCGGCTTTGAAATCACTTCCTTTGGAGGGGAAATATCCTTTATCGTATGTGTTATAGTGCACTTGTGCAAAATAGCTAAGGAAGTGTTCTGATTCTACATCCAAGCCGATAAATTCCGGCTTCTTAAATAAGAAGTCTTTGTATTTATAATATTCGAAACGGAATCCGAGACCAAAACGGAAATTCTTATACCATACATCCGAGAAGCCAAATTCAGCTAAATGATATTTGTAAGTAGTGTTATAGGCGCGTTCTCCTTCTTCATATATGTTGATGTCATTATACTGAAACATATACGAAAAATTGAAGTTGCGCTGTTGCATAGGCTCTAATGTATAGTCAATGCGCGCCGCATACTGTTTCCCTAATCGACCGGTAAGAGATAGTCGGGAAGGAATATGAGTTTTGAGGTCTGCCGTTGCATTGACCAACAAAGACGCGATTTCTTCCGAATCGAAACGGATCCCCAGATTAATTCTTTTTTCATACTTTGTTTGCAGTAGGAAATTGAGGTGATAACCTTCGGGAGTGTCCGTCAACGTATAGCTGGCACTGGAATAAGATTGGCTTCCTCTTAATTGATATAATGCCTGTTCTATCTGTTGGGTGGTAATATTACTATTTTCTTTCAGGTTGCATTTTTTCATTAGCCATTTCTTGTCGTCAGCTTCTACACCGGAGAATGATATGTCTGTCACATAAATTGTACGTACATTGGAGAGGGAAGAATACGGACCATGTCGTTTGGGAACATAATTATCGGATATTCCTATCTTCTTTTTCAAAGCGAGTAAGGAATTCCATTGTGCTTTAGCTGCTTCTTCTCCTCTTCGCATTAAAGTGTCAATAGCGGCCGGAGTAAAACTAGCCGAAGAATAACCGTCTACGTTTACACGAATGTAAGTATCGGTAAGGTCTACATTCTTTTCATGATTGGATTGGCAGGTAATATCTACGATTTGCCCTAAGATATCAGGAGCACTGTTCAGCTTATCCGCTTTTTTCAAGGCGTTTTGTACATCCACTCCGATGATAACATCAGCTCCCATAGCTTTTACAACATCTGCCGGATAGTTATTTACAATTCCACCGTCCACCAATACCATACTGTCTTGTCGTACCGGTGTAAATACACCTGGGATAGCCATACTGGCCCGCATGGCAGTTGACAGGATCCCGTTGTGGAATATAATTTGTTCTCCATTGACAACATTTGCTGCTACACAAGCGAAAGGGATGGGGAGTTTATCAAAGTTGATAGAATCATGATAGCCCATAGTCAAGTCTGAAAATAGATTGGCAAGATTTTGCCCTTTGATAATTCCGCCCGAAGAAGCCGCATCTTTGGGACTTTTGGTGAAAGGTATGGAGACAATGAACTTTTCCGACCGTTCACGGTCGGTCAATGACATGGCACTTCGTTTGATACGGTCGCTTAACAGAAACGTCCAGTTTTGTTTTCGAACCATACTGTCCAATTGCTCGGGAGTATAACCAATAGCGTAGAGTCCTCCTACAATGGCTCCCATACTAGTTCCGGCTATGTAATCGATAGGAATACCCGCTTCTTCGATCACTTTTAATGCTTTGATATGCGCCATTCCTTTGGCACCGCCGCCACTCAAAACTACACCTACCTTTTTGCGTTGCTCCTGAGAATATAAGGAAAAAGGCAATAGTAGGCACATTGATAAAACTAATGTTGAAAAGATTTGTTTTTTCATTAGGACATGGTCTAGTATTGATGTTTAATATAATACAAATGTAGAGCATAATTTGTTTAGTTGTTGAAATCGGAACTTAAAAAAAATGTTCCAAAAGTCGGAAATGTGGATTAATTCTACACTTTGCAGCTAAACTCCCCATTCTCACGAAAGAATGTGAATGACATAAATGGTTGATTATTAGATAACAAAAGATCAAAGTGATTTTGGCATGCAAATTGTATAAATGTGGATATAACAAACATAAGTTAAATTAAATAATAAGATTCGATATGAGATTATTCTTTTCGAAACATGAGTTGAAACTGAGGAGAAAGAGAACCATTGCTGCTATTATCTGTGCGGTACTTGTGTTGGGTGTGTATTGGATACTGACCCGACCTCAGAAGGCTGCGCCGGAAATGCCGACAGTCATTGTTGAACCGGTAGTAAAAGATGATGTAGAGATATACGGGGAATATGTGGGGCGAATTCGTGCCCAACAGTTCGTCGAAGTACGTGCCCGGGTGGAAGGCTATCTGGAAAATATGCTTTTTGCCGAAGGTACATATGTCAATAAGAATCAGGTTTTGTTTGTAATCAACCAGGATCAATATCGGGCAAAAGCCGACAAGGCCAGAGCGCAGTTGAAAAAAGACGAAGCGCAGGCTTTGAAGGCGGAACGTGATTTAAAACGTATCCGTCCGTTGTTTGAGCAGAATGCTGCAAGCCAGTTGGACTTGGACAATGCTGAAGCTGCTTATGAAAGTGCCGAAGCTACGGTCGCCATGAGTGAGGCGGACTTGGCGCAGGCTGAATTGGAACTGGGCTATACCATTGTCCGTTCGCCTTTGTCGGGACATATCAGTGAAAGAAATGTGGATTTGGGTACGTTGGTGGGACCCGGAGGAAAATCTCTACTCGCTACTATTGTGAAAAGTGATACCGTACTGGTCGATTTCAGTATGACAGCACTTGATTATCTGAAAAGTAAAGAAAGAAATATTAATTTAGGCCAGCAAGACTCGACCCGTTCCTGGCAACCGAATATTACGATTACTTTAGCAGATAATACCGTTTATCCTCATAAAGGTTATGTTGATTTTGCTGAACCTCAGGTAGATCCTCAGACGGGTACTTTCTCCGTACGTGCGGAAATGCCTAATCCCAAACAAGTACTATTGCCGGGACAGTTTACGAAAGTAAAGCTGTTGCTGGATGTTCGCGAAGGAGCCCTTGTTGTTCCAATGAAAGCTGTTACTATCGAAAAGGGCGGAGCTTATATTTATACTCTGCGTAAAGATGACGCGGTAGAAAAACGTTTCGTGGAATTAGGACCGGAAGTCGGAAATAATGTAGTAGTGGAAAGAGGTTTGGCGGAAGGAGAGAAGGTTGTAGTGGAAGGTTTCCATAAATTGACACCGGGTATGAAAGTACGAATCAGTACATCGGAAACAAAAGTAAAAAGACACTACAACTGAAACTGGAAATACTTCGATAGAAATGAAGGATAACACAAAAGGAGAATAAACGATGAAAGTTACTTTTTTTATAGATAGGCCGGTCTTTTCGGCTGTAATCTCCATCGTGATTGTGATTGTCGGTATTATTGGTCTGACGATGCTTCCGGTGGATCAATATCCGCAGATCACTCCTCCGGTAGTGAAGATCAGTGCTTCTTATCCGGGTGCCAGCGCACTTACTGTGTCACAGGCGGTAGCTACTCCGATTGAGCAGGAAATCAATGGTACGCCGGGGATGCTTTATATGGAATCAAACAGTTCTAACTCCGGAGGTTTTTCGGCAACGGTTACTTTTGATGTATCTGCTGATCCGGATTTGGCAGCTGTTGAGATTCAGAATCGTGTGAAACTGGCAGAATCCCGTCTGCCGGCGGAAGTGATTCAGAATGGTATTTCGGTAGAAAAACAGGCTCCCAGTCAGTTGATGACGCTTTGTCTGACTTCTACTGATCCGAAGTTTGACGAAATTTATTTGAGTAACTTCGCTACCATCAATGTGCTTGATGTGATTCGCCGTATTCCCGGGAGTAGGACGCGTTTCTAATATTGGTAGCCGTTATTATGCCATGCAGATATGGGCACAACCCGATAAGTTGGCAAATTTTGGGTTGACCGTACAGGATTTACAAAATGCTTTGAAAGATCAGAACCGTGAATCTGCGGCAGGTGTATTAGGACAGCAACCGGTGGAAGGATTGGATATAACGATTCCTATCACTACTCAGGGACGTCTTTCCACTGTAGGACAGTTCGAGGATATTGTAGTACGTGCCAATGCTAACGGTTCTATTATCCGATTAAAAGATGTGGCACGCGTGTCGTTGGAAGCTTCTTCTTATAATACAGAGAGTGGGATCAATGGTGAGAATGCTGCCGTGCTTGGTATTTATATGTTACCGGGTGCTAATGCGATGGAAGTGGCCGAGAGAGTAAAAGAGGCAATGGATGAGATTAGTAAGAACTTTCCGGAGGGATTGAGCTATGAGATTCCGTTTGATATGACGACTTATATCTCCGAATCTATTCATGAAGTATATAAGACGTTGTTTGAAGCATTGGTGCTGGTAGTATTGGTGGTTTATCTGTCTTTGCAGAGCTGGCGTGCAACGTTGATTCCGGTTGTGGCAGTTCCTATCTCGTTGATTGGTACTTTCGGATTCATGTTAATATTCGGTTTCTCGTTAAATATATTGACATTACTCGGATTGATTCTTGCTATTGGTATTGTCGTGGATGATGCGATTGTGGTGGTGGAAGGTGTGGAACATATAATGGAAACGGAACATCTAAGTCCTTATGAAGCTACCAAGAAAGCAATGAACGGACTTGCCAGTGCTTTGATTGCTACCTCATTGGTGTTGGCTGCAGTATTCGTTCCGGTTAGTTTCCTGAGTGGAATTACGGGACAGTTGTATCGTCAGTTTACGGTGACTATCGTGGTGTCCGTACTTATTTCTACAGTGGTTGCTTTGACACTGAGTCCCGTGATGTGTTCGTTAATATTGAAGCCGGATAGCGGAAAGAAAAAAAATATTATTTTTCGGAAGATCAATGAATGGCTAGGTGTTGGTAGTAATAAGTATGTAGCTGCCGTAACCCGTACTATAAAGCATCCTCGTCGGGTTTTGAGTGCTTTTGGTATGGTTTTGATTGCTATCCTGTTGATTCACCGGATTATTCCGACCAGTTTCTTGCCTGTAGAAGACCAGGGATATTTCAAAATTGAATTGGAACTGCCGGAAGGGGCTACTCTGGAACGTACCCGTATCGTGACAGAGCGTGCCATTGCTTATCTGGAAAAGAATCCTTATATAGAATATATACAGAATGTAACGGGAAGTAGTCCGCGTGTCGGTAGTAATCAGGCTCGTTCTGAACTGACTGTGATTCTGAAACCATGGGAAGAACGGAAGAATACCAGCATCGAAAAAATTATGGATACGGTAGAGAAACACCTCAAAGAATATCCGGAATGTAAAGTCTATCTGTCCACTCCTCCGGTTATTCCGGGGCTCGGTAGTTCGGGAGGTTTTGAGATGCAGCTGGAAGCTCGTGGAGAAGCCACTTTTGATAATTTGGTAGATGCCACCGATACCTTGATGTACTATGCTTCCAAACATAAAGAACTGACAGGATTGTCTTCTTCTTTACAGTCAGAAATTCCGCAACTCTATTTTGATGTGGACCGAGACAAGGTGAAAATGCTGGGTGTACCTTTGGCAGATGTGTTTTCTACCATGAAGGCGTATACCGGTTCGGTTTATGTGAACGACTTTAATATGTTCAACCGTATATATAAGGTTTATATTCAGGCAGAAGCTCCTTATCGCGAACACAAAGACAATATTAATCTATTCTTTGTAAAAGCGTCTAATGGTGCAATGGTACCGCTGACTTCTTTAGGCAATGCATCATATACCACAGGGCCGGGAAGTATCAAACGTTTCAATATGTTTACTACGGCCGTTATTCGTGGAGCAGCTGCGCAAGGATATAGTTCCGGACAGGCGATGGAGATCATGGAACAGATTGCCCGCGATCATCTTCCCGATAATATCGGACTGGAATGGAGCGGCCTTTCCTATCAGGAGAAACAGGCCGGAGGTCAGACGGGGATGGTGATGGCACTGGTATTCTTGTTCGTTTTCCTCTTCCTTGCTGCACAATATGAAAGTTGGACAGTGCCTATTGCTGTATTGCTTTCTTTGCCGGTAGCTGCATTGGGTGCCTATTTGGGTGTCTGGGTATGTGGATTGGAAAATGATGTTTATTTCCAAATAGGCTTAGTAATGCTGGTGGGATTGGCGGCTAAGAACGCTATTTTGATTGTAGAATTTGCCAAAGTGCAGGTGGATAAGGGAGAAGATTTGATTCAATCTGCTATTTATGCGGCAAGATTACGTTTTCGTCCGATTTTGATGACTTCTCTCGCATTTGTACTCGGTATGCTTCCGATGGTATTGGCTAGCGGTCCGGGGTCGGCAAGCCGGCAGGCAATCGGTACAGGAGTATTTTTCGGAATGATATTTGCTATTGTATTCGGTATCATTCTTGTGCCGTTCTTCTTTGTGATGGTGTATAAAACAAAGTCGAAAATTTTAAAACATAAGAAATAATGAAACGAAAGAAACTATATATGGCTATCTTATTACTTGCAGGAATATTAACTTCCTGCAAGGTAGGGAAAAGCTACGTTCGTCCTGACCTTCATTTACCTGATAGTTTGGCTCAACATCAGGATTCTGTCAGTTTCGGAGATCAGAACTGGAAAGATATTTATGCTGATTCCACTCTCCGCAGCCTTATTGACCGTGCCTTGGAGCATAATAAGGATATGTTGATAGCGGCTGCCCGTGTGAAGGAAATGGCTGCACAAAAACGAATCTCTACTGCAGCTTTGCTTCCGGATATAAAAGGAAAAGTAACAGCTGAACGTGAATTGGAAAATCATGGAGGGAGATGCGTTTAAGAAATCAGAGACTTTTGAAGCACAATTTCTTGTTTCATGGGAACTCGATCTTTGGGGAAATCTGCGCTGGGCACGTTCGGCCAGTATTGCCGAATATCTGCAATCTATAGAGGCGCAACGTGCACTGCGGATGACGATTGTTGCCGAAGTAGCACAAGCTTACTATGAATTGGTAGCATTGGATACAGAGTTAGACATAGTTAAGCAAACATTGAAAGCTCGTGAAGAAGGTGTTCGTTTGGCACGTATCCGTTTTGCCGGAGGATTGACTTCCGAAACTTCCTATCGTCAGGCACAAGTGGAGTTGGCACGTACGGCTACTTTAGTTCCGGATTTAGAACGTAAGATTTCTCTTAAGGAAAACGATATTGCTTTTCTTGCAGGTGAATATCCTAACCGTATTGCCCGTTCCCGTTTGCTTCAGGAATTCAATTTTCCGGAAACACTTCCGGTTGGCTTGCCTTCCACTTTGTTGGAACGTCGTCCTGATATCCGTCAGGCAGAACAGAAATTGATCGCTGCTAATGCGAAAGTAGGAGTAGCCTATACGAATATGTTTCCGCGTCTTGCTCTGACTGGTGGTTTTGGTACGGAGAGTACTTCATTGTCAGAATTGTTGAAATCTCCGTATGCAGTAATGGAAGGGGCTTTGTTGACTCCTATCTTTGGTTGGGGAAAGAACCGTGCGGCATTGAAAGCGAAAAAAGCGGCTTTTGAAGGTGAGGTGCATAACTATGAGAAATCCGTGCTGACAGCTTTTAAAGAGACACGTAACGCAATTGTGAATTTTAACAAGATAAAAGAGGTGTACGAACTTCGTGCTAATTTGGAACGTTCGGCTAAAAGCTATATGGATCTGGCACAGCTCCAATACATCAATGGGGTTATTAACTATCTGGACGTATTGGATGCCCAACGTGGATACTTTGATGCACAAATTGGCTTAAGTAATGCTATTCGTGATGAGTTGATAGCCGTCGTACAGCTTTATAAAGCGCTTGGTGGAGGTTGGAAACAATAAGGAATCGTAAATAAAATTGTGCTTCCTCTTTTATAATTCACGGAAAAAGTGCGAAATTTGCAACGCTTTTCAAGTTTGACAAGAAACTTACTAACACCTTTAAATAAAAAATTAAAGAAAATGACTAAAAGTGCATTGCAAATCGCAAGGGCTGCTTACCAGCCCAAACTTCCGAAAGCATTGGCATCAGGAGCTGTTAAAGCTGTAGCAGGTGCTGCTACTCAATCTGTAGCCGATCAGGAAGCTATCAAAGCATTATTCCCGAACACGTATGGAATGCCGTTGATTACATTCGAAGCTGGTGAAGCTGTTGCTCTTCCTGCTATGAATGTAGGTGTAATCCTTTCTGGTGGACAAGCTCCCGGTGGGCACAATGTAATCTCCGGTTTATTTGACGGTATCAAGAAATTGAACCCGGATAATAAATTGTATGGTTTCATTTTAGGTCCTGGTGGTCTGGTAGACCACAACTATATGGAATTGACTGCTGATATTATCGACGAATACCGTAACACAGGTGGTTTCGATATCATCGGTTCCGGACGTACGAAGCTGGAAGCTGAAAGCCAGTTTGAAAAAGGATTTGAAATCATCAAAGAACTGGGCATTAAAGCATTGGTTATCATTGGTGGTGACGACTCTAATACAAACGCTTGTGTATTGGCTGAATACTATGCTGCTAAGAAGTATGGTGTACAGGTAATCGGTTGCCCGAAAACAATCGACGGTGACTTGAAGAACGATATGATTGAAACTTCTTTCGGTTTCGATACAGCTTGTAAGACTTATGCTGAAGTAATCGGTAACATCCAACGTGACTGTAACTCTGCCCGCAAATATTGGCATTTCATCAAATTGATGGGTCGTTCGGCTTCTCACATCGCACTGGAATGTGCTTTGCAAGTACAGCCTAACGTATGTATCATTTCAGAAGAAGTGGAAGCTAAAGATATGTCTTTGGACGATGTAGTAACATATATCGCTAAAGTGGTAGCTGACCGTGCTGCACAGGGACATAACTTCGGTACAGTATTGATTCCGGAAGGATTGGTAGAATTCATTCCGGCTATGAAACGTCTGATTGCTGAATTGAATGACTTCCTGGCTGCTAATGCTGAAGAATTCGGTCAGATTAAGAAATCTCACCAACGTGATTATATCATCCGCAAACTTTCTCCGGAAAACTCTGCTATCTATGCAAGTCTGCCGGAAGGTGTTGCCCGTCAGTTGACTTTGGATCGTGACCCGCACGGAAACGTTCAGGTATCATTGATCGAAACTGAAAAACTGTTGTCTGAAATGGTAGCTACTAAGTTGGCTGCATGGAAAGAAGAAGGCAAGTATGTTGGTAAGTTTGCTGCTCAGCACCACTTCTTCGGTTACGAAGGACGTTGCGCTGCTCCGTCTAACTTCGATGCTGACTACTGCTACTCTTTGGGTTACACTGCATCTATGTTGATTGCTAACGGTAAGACTGGTTATATGTCTTCTGTACGTAACACAACAGCTCCTGCTGCTGAATGGATTGCTGGTGGTGTGCCTATCACCATGATGATGAATATGGAACGTCGTCACGGTGAAATGAAGCCGGTTATCCAGAAAGCATTGGTAAAACTGGATGGTGCTCCTTTCAAGGCATTTGCTGCACAACGTGATCGTTGGGCTATCGAAACGGATTATGTATATCCGGGACCAATCCAGTACTTTGGTCCTACTGAAGTTTGCGATCAGGCAACTAAGACTTTACAGCTGGAACAAGGTAAGTAAACGATAAACATGAAGCGGTGAACAGTAAATGCCATGCAGAATGTATGGTTGCTGTTCGCCGCTTTTTTTTCATTTGTCACCAATCACTAATTTTTAATCACTAAGACACTTGCCGTCACGTAATAATCCGATAGCTGCCGTTCAAAAGAAGAATGCTGCTTCCACCACTAGAAAAAAAAGAACTGTTTCTTCTTCCAAATCTCCCCGTGCTTCGAAAAAAGTACAGGAGAAGTACGGACGTGCTATGCCTATCTGGTTGCGTAATATTCTGACAGTGATGATTGTCGGTTGTTTTTCTGCTGTTTTCTACTATTTTTTCATTCGTCCTTATGCCTATCGTTGGAAACCTTGTAACGGTTTAAAGGAGTATGGAGTTTGTATTCCTTCCGGATATGATATTCATGGTATTGATATATCTCATTATCAAGGAAAAATTGACTGGGAGAGACTTCAGCGGAACCAGCAAGCGGCTACTCCTTTACACTTTGTCTTTATGAAAGCGACAGAAGGGGGAGATCATAACGATACTACATTTGAGGCAAATTTTGCTAATGCGCGTAATCATGGATTTATCCGTGGCGCTTATCATTTTTATATTCCCGGTACGGATGCTTTGAAACAGGCGGACTTTTTTATACGTACGGTCAAACTGGATTCCGGCGACTTGCCTCCCGTTCTTGATGTGGAAGTGACCGGAAGAAAGGAAAAAAAAGAATTGCAGCAAGGCATTAAGCGCTGGTTGGACCGTGTAGAATCCCATTATGGGGTGAAGCCTATTCTTTATACTTCTTATAAATTTAAAACCCGTTATCTGGATGATTCCATTTTCAATGCTTACCCTTATTGGATTGCACATTATTATGTGGATTCGGTGAAATATCAGGGTAAATGGAATTTCTGGCAACACACTGATGTCGGGAATGTACCCGGCATTAAGGAAGATGTAGACCTGAATGTATTTAACGGTACATTGGAGGACCTCAAAAAACTGACAATTAAATAGCGGGCATTATTTTTCTGAACAACTAATTTCTTCTTTCATTTGTTATAATCGTATTATTATTAAAAAGATATACGATTATGAACTTTGATATAGCTATTATTGGTGGTGGCCCTGCTGGTTACACAGCTGCCGAAAGGGCAGGGGCAAACGGACTGAGAGCCGTTTTGTTTGAAAAAAAGGCAATAGGTGGGGTGTGTCTGAATGAAGGATGTATTCCTACTAAAACGTTGTTATATTCTGCTAAAATTCTGGATAGCATCAAGAGTGCTTCCAAATATGGCATTTCTGCCGAATCTCCTTCGTTTGATTTATCTAAAATTATGAGCCGTAAAGATAAAACGGTGAAAATGCTGACGGGTGGTGTGAAAATGACTGTCAACTCTTACGGGGTTACGATTGTGGAGAAAGAAGCTTTTGTAGAAGGGGAAGAAAATGGGTTGATTCGCATTGTTTGTGACGGAGAGGCGTATTTTGTAAAGTATCTGCTGGTATGTACCGGCTCCGATACAGTGATTCCTCCGATACCGGGATTGGCGGAAGTTGATTACTGGACCTCCAAAGAGGCATTGGAGATAAAAGAACTACCTAAAACGTTAGTAATTATCGGTGGGGGAGTAATTGGAATGGAGTTTGCTTCTTTCTTCAACAGTATGGGCGTGAAAGTACATGTTGTAGAAATGATGCCGGAAATTTTGGGAGCGATGGATAAGGAAACCAGTGGTATGCTTCGTACGGAATATACAAAGCGGGGAGTTTCTTTCTATCTGGATACTAAAGTAGTGGAAGTGAAACCTGATAGGGTCGTGATTGAAAAGGGAGGCAAGGCTTCTGCGATTGAAACGGATAAAATACTGCTTAGTGTAGGACGTAAGGCAAATTTATCCAACGTAGGATTAGAACAATTGAATATAGAGCTACATCGGAATGGAGTGAAAGTAGATGAACATTTACTGACTACTCATCCTAGGGTATATGCTTGCGGAGATATTACAGGATATTCTTTATTAGCACATACCGCTATTCGTGAAGCAGAAGTTGCTATCAATCATATATTGGGAGTAGAAGATCGGATGAACTACGACTGTGTGCCGGGAATTGTTTATACGAATCCCGAAATGGCAGGAGTAGGTAAGACTGAGGAAGAACTGATAAAACTCGGACTCCCTTATCGTGTTACGAAACTACCAATGGCTTATTCCGGACGATTCGTTGCGGAGAATGAACAGGGAAACGGCCTTTGTAAACTGATTCAGGATGAAGAAGGGAAGATCATCGGCTGCCACATATTGGGAAATCCGGCGTCAGAACTTATTGTGATCGCAGGTATTGCTATTCAGAGAGGATATACGCTGGAAGAATTTCAGAAGACCGTATTTCCGCATCCGACGGTTGGAGAGATTTATCACGAAGTAATGTTTTAATCCCTTATCTTCGAGACCTATGATTCGATGTATATACAGTCCTTATACTGATATTTATTTCCATTTAGCGGCAGAAGAGTATTTGCTGAAGCAGGGAACGGAGGATGTTTTTATGCTTTGGCAGAGCGTTCCTTCTGTTGTGATAGGGAAACATCAGCGTCTTCGGTCGGAAGTTGACAAGGAATGGGCGAAACAGCACCGGATAGCTATTGCCCGTCGCTTCTCGGGAGGAGGGGCAGTATATCACGATTTGGGTAATGTCAATTTTACTTTTATAGAAACAGTTTCGCGTTTGCCTGAATTTGTTCATTATCTTCAGCGAACGTTAGACTTTCTGTCATTCATCGGTATAGAAGCTAAAGGAGATGAACGGCTGGGTATCTATCTGAATGGATTGAAAATATCGGGGAGTGCACAGTGTGTACATAAAGACAGAGTATTATATCATTGCACACTGCTTTATGATACAGACCTCACGATATTAAATAAGGTATTGAATCCGGATGTGATAGCTCATGACGGCACTTTGTCTTCCGTATATGCCGTTCCTTCCATTCGGAGTGAGGTTACTAATATCGGTAGATATTTGCCGGCGGGGAGTGTGGATGATTTCAAGGAAAATGCTTTTCAATATTTCAGTGAATCGCAATCCGTCAGTTCTTTCAGTGTAGAGGAGAAGGAAGCTGTCAACCGGCTTCGTTCGGAGAAGTACATTCGTGAAGAATGGATATGTAACCGTTGATGTCCGGTTAAAAATACTTTAACTTAAAACTTTCTATTTCAACGTATTGTTGTAATGTGTCAAGGTTGAATAATAAATTTACTGTCTATGTCAAGATTCGAAATAAAAATGCCTAAGTTGGGCGAGAGTATAACCGAAGGAACAATTGTTTCTTGGTCTGTAAAGGTAGGTGAGTCGGTTCAGGAAGACGATGTGCTTTTTGAAGTAAACACTGCCAAAGTGAGTGCGGAAATACCTTCTCCGGTAGCGGGGAAAGTAATGGAGATTTTGTGTAAAGAGGGAGATACGGTAGCGGTGGGCACTGTCGTTGCTGTTATTAATTTGGACGGTGACAGTGCTAGTGAACAGGAAACTTCCAATGAATCGAACTCCTCTCAGGAAACTACTAAAGAGAAATCCCATAATGAAGTGCCGAAACCGGGTGTTGCTGTCGAAGAACGTTGGTACTCTCCAGTGGTGATTCAATTGGCACGGGACGCTAAGATTCCGAAGGAAGAACTGGATACCCTGCAAGGGACTGGCTATGAAGGACGATTGAGTAAGAAAGATATAAAAGATTATATTGACAGGAAAAAAGAGGACTTGTTAGCGAGCCGAAACCGGCAACAATAGGAATAACTTCGACTGCAAATGCACCGTCGGCTATTATGCCTGCTGCTTCAGCGAGTCCAAAGTCATCTCCGGTACCTGCTGTACAATCTGTGGCTTCCACTGCTACACCCCAATCATCTGCCCCTATCAATACCTCCGGAGTAGAGATGAAAGAAATGGACCGTGTCCGTCGGATTATTGCCGACCACATGGTTATGTCAAAGAAAGTATCTCCACATGTTACGAATGTGCTGGAAGTGGATGTCCGCAGCTGAATGTATCGGTAGACGGATATAATATTCTTTTCAAGAAACACATCAATGTCGGTATCGCTGTTTCCTTGAATGACGGAAATCTGATTGTTCCGGTGGTGCATGATGCCGACCATTTGAATCTAAACGGATTGGCAGTCGCCATTGATTCATTGGCATTAAAAGCAAGAGATAACAAATTGATGCCGGAAGACATTGATGGCGGAACATTTACTATTACTAATTTCGGTACATTCAAGAGCTTATTCGGTACGCCGATTATAAATCAGCCTCAAGTAGCTATTCTGGGAGTGGGATACATTGAGAAGAAGCCTGCCGTAGTAGAGACACCGGAAGGTGATACGATTGCTATCCGTCATAAGATGTATCTTTCCTTGTCTTACGATCATCGGGTAGTAGACGGTATGCTGGGAGGTAACTTCCTGCATTTCATAGCCGATTATCTGGAGAACTGGAAAGGTTGATTCAACTGATTGTTTCATTAATAAAGAGTTCATTAACTATGAAAAAGTATGATATAAAAAATACAGATATTGAAACCTTGAAGAAGTGGTATCATCTGATGACATTGGGACGTGCTCTGGATGAGAAAGCCCCTTCCTATTTGCTGCAATCGTTAGGTTGGTCTTACCATGCTCCTTATGCAGGACATGACGGAATCCAACTGGCTATTGGGCAGGTTTTTACTCTCGGCGAAGACTTTCTGTTCCCTTATTACCGGGATATGCTGACTGTGCTTTCTGCCGGAATGACTGCTGAAGAAATTATCCTGAACGGTATTTTTTGAAAGCATGTCTAATCACTTCGCAAAACCGGAATGGCACATCGAAAATATCTCGTCTGCTACGGGGACACATGACCTTCATGCGGCAGGTGTAGCCAGAGCTATGGTGTATTATGGTCATAAAGGAGTTGCCATAACTTCTCATGGAGAATCGGCTACTTCCGAAGGCTTTGTATATGAAGCCATCAATGGCGCTAGTCTCGAGCGTCTTCCTGTGATTTTCGTAATACAGGATGTTGTATCTCCGTTCGCTATAAACGTTTGACGGAAGAAGAATTGCTGCAAATAGAGACTGATGCAAAGAAAGAATTGCGTTATCAGCCGAACCCTTATCAGCCTCAAAAGTATAAAGAAGGTATCCATCAGGCAGAAGGAGAGAAAACTTTTATGGTGAACGCCATTAACGAAACATTGAAAGCTGAATTCCGCCATAATCCCGATACCTTTATCTGGGGACAGGATGTGGCAAACAGAGAAAAAGGCGGCGTGTTTAATGTAACCAAAGGTATGCAGCAGGAATTTGGTGATGCACGTGTATTCAGTGCACCGATTGCCGAAGATTATATTGTAGGCACTGCCAATGGAATGAGCCGCTTTGATCCTAAAATCCATGTGGTGATAGAGGGAGCGGAGTTTGCCGATTACTTCTGGCCTGCCGTAGAACAATATGTGGAATGTACGCATGAGTATTGGCGCAGCAATGGTAAGTTTGCTCCGAATATAACTTTACGGCTAGCTTCCGGTGGTTATATTGGTGGGGGATTATACCATTCCCAAAATATAGAGGGAGCTTTGACAACTTTGCCCGGAGCACGAATTGTCTGTCCTTCCTTTGCTGATGATGCCGCCGGATTATTGCGGACCAGTATGCGTTCCAAGGGCTTTACATTGTTTCTCGAACCGAAAGCTTTGTATAACTCGGTGGAGGCAGCAGCCGTTGTACCGGAAGATTTTGAAGTTCCTTTCGGAAAGGCACGTATCCGTCGTGAAGGAACAGATTTGAGTATTATCACCTATGGCAACACTACCCATTTCTGTTTACACGCAGCAGAACGATTGGAAAAAGAAGGTGGCTGGAAAGTGGAAGTCATTGATATTCGCTCCTTGATTCCGTTGGATAAAGAGGCGATATTCGAATCGGTCAAGAAAACCAGCAAAGCATTGGTTGTTCACGAAGATAAAGTATTCTCCGGTTTCGGTGCGGAACTTGCGGCTATGATTGGAGGGGAGATGTTCCGCTATCTGGACGGTCCGGTAGAACGTGTCGGTTCTACATTTACTCCTGTCGGCTTTAATCCGATTCTGGAAAAAGAAATATTGCCGGATGAAGCTAAGATATACGAAGCTGCCAAGAATTTGTTGGAATATTAAATTGTACAGATTATGAAAAAGATAGGTTTATTTTATGCTACTAAGGCCGAAAGAACAAGCTGGGTAGCGGAGAAGATTCAGAAAGAGTTTGGAGAAGATAAGATAGAAGTAGTAGCGATTGAACAGGCATGGCAGAATGATTTTGCAGCTTACGATTGTTTTATTGTTGGAGCTTCCACGTGGTTTGACGGTGAACTTCCTACTTATTGGGACGAACTGTTGCCGGAGCTCCGGACAATGAAATTGAAAGGTAAGAAGGTTGCTATCTTCGGTTTGGGAGATCAGATACGCTATCCGGAAAACTTTGCCGATGGTATTGGCTTGTTGGCGGAAGTTTTTGAAGGAGACGGGGCTACATTAGTCGGCTTCACTTCTTCTGAAGGTTATACTTTCGAACGTTCCAGAGCCTTTACGAGGTAATCAGTGGTGCGGATTGGTGATTGATTTGGATAAGTAAAGAAGGAGTTCGCATAAATTTCTTTATATGTGACATCCCTATGTCCGACATTCCCATTTTGTTATATGTGATGTCCGGACATGGGGATATTGTTTTTTTAGGAAAAATCAGTTGGAGGGGATTAGCCTTGATAAATAAACTTTACCTCTGCCCAACGGTTCTTCTCTTTGTAATGTACAAAAGCCAGTCCGTTTTTTTCCGCTTCTTCACGGATAACAGCAATATCATCTACATAGAATCCACTCATATAAAGCTCTGAACCTGGATGCATGCAGGTAATGTACTGCTTCATGTCATTCAATAATATATTCCGGTTGATATTGGCGATGATAATGTCAAAAGGCCCTTTTCCGGTAAGTGATGAAGCATCTCCTTGTGAAACGTCGATTTCGTCTACATGATTCAGTTCAATGTTCTCGATAGAATTTCGTACACACCATTCATCGATGTCGATAGCTGTACAGGGGTGTGCCCCCCGCATACGTGCCAGGATAGCTAAAATAGAAGTCCCACAACCCATATCGAGCAAGGATTTATCTTTCAGTTCGCTGTCCAATAATTCTTCAATGATGAGGCTGGTAGTCTCGTGATGTCCTGTTCCGAAGGCCATTTGAGGATTGATGACAATGTCATATTCCGCTTTGGGAACATCTTGGTGGAAAGTGCTGTGGATCACACATCGGTTTCCGATAATGATGGGTTGAAAGAAATTTCTTTTCCCATTCCTCGTTCCAGTCCTTGTCTTCGGCTTCGGTAAATGTGTAGGTGATTTCCGTATCGGATAGAGGAATTCGGCGATTACAGTTTTGATAGCGTTTTCATCACATAGATTGTTGTTGGATATATGCGGTCAGTCCGCCTTCGGATTCAACAAAAACAAAGATACTTCAAATAGTATAGAAAATCAAGTTTCTTGGTGAATAATGGTGCAATGTATCTTCTACTAAGATAGTTAGAAATAGGGATTTCCCTATTATCCTTTGGGGAAAATCTCCCTAGGGCGAAAAATCTCTTCCTTATCTTTGTAATGTGAATAAGTTTAAGTAATTACATAAACCGAGATGATATGAAAAAGATTGTTTACTTCTTGCTATTTGCCTTGTGCCTCCCTATAGGCTTGCTGGCACAAAGCGTTGATGACGACCTTTATTTCATACCTTCTAAAGACAAAAAGGAGAAGAAAGAAACCCGGTTAAGAAGGAAAACGAAGAAACAGGTGACCAACATCTATACTTCACCGGGTACTACGGTAGTTGTTCAGGTTAAGAACGTATCATCCGTTTCCCGTAATCCGCGTTTTGCTATTAGCATTAGCAGCCCGTTATTGGGACGTAGTTTTACGGACCGAATTCTGGGACTGAACGTATATACCGACGGCATGTATGCTTATGCGTTCCCGACGTTCAGTAACCCGCTTTGGTGGGATTGGCGTTATGGTTCTTACGGTTGGGGTTGGAATTATGGCTGGGGCTGGAATCGTCCTTACTACTCTTGGGGATATTACCAGGTTCCTGGGGCGGCTGGTATGGTGGCTACTGGGGTGGTTGGTATGGTGGTGGCTATTGGGGACATCATCACTATTGGCACGGCGTGGTCCTAGCTGGGGCTGGGGTGGTGGAAGCCATTGGGCACGCAACACTTATACGGGTCGCCGTTCATATGCTCCTAGTAGATATAGTTCTTCTACTTTCGTCGTTCAGATTATGGTCGTTCGGTACGTAGGATAATCAATTCTTCTTGGAGGTCGTGTCTCAACGGGGCGAGAAGTTGGTTCAAGAAGTGAATCCATTACGTTCTGGAGTATCTACTGTTCAGATGTATCCCCTCCCCAAGAAGAAGTACATATACCCGTCCAGCAACATATAACTGAACGAAGTACCGAG
>VOFI01004108.1_pt1 | contig 30490 bp, 46 predicted proteins | sample 5384131 | NCBI WGS metagenome assembly VOFI01 (sample SAMN12384728, study PRJNA508395) | human gut metagenome | isolation source: healthy gut H | host: Homo sapiens
CCCTTCTGCCGCAGGGATTTTGCGGGATTTTGAGGCGCGTCCGAAGTTGGATCTCCGTAAATCTACACAGATATGGATAAGTCTCGACGCAAATGGTGTAAGAAGCGGTGTATGGAAAAATGTCCGGTTTGATCCTGTCGCCAGGTTGGCTGCGATCTGATCAAAAGGCGTGCTTGACGGAGTTGTAGTCCGTGTGGGTGTAGATCCAGGGTGACGCTGGCGCTGGAGTGTCCCATGAGGTACTGCAAACTCTGATGTCGATGTTCGCCCGCTGCAGATCTGTACAGAAGGTATGCCGCAGCACAGGCGTGACCACGGGAAAGTCCTCCCCAGGGCCCACCGGTGTTTCCCGCTGGAGAAGAAGACCCATCTCTGTCTTGGGCGGCGTCCGATCCTTCAGCACCCGCTTGGGAATATATGAACCATGTCCGTCATGGGGATGGTGCGGATCCCACTCTTGGTTTTGGGGCTGGTGATGAAATAGGGCCGGTTGGCTGTTCGGCACAGCTGGCGCCCCTCACATAGAAGACAGCGGCGGGTAAAATCCAGATCCGCCTTGGTGAGGCCGTACAGTTCGCTGACCCGCAGCCCGGTGCCCAGCAGGATCACGATGTCGTCGTAGCTCCCACCGCCGTACTCCTGGAAAAACTGGAGATACAGGTCCTGCTGCTCCCGGGTACCGTCCGCACAAGGCATCCTTAGGGATCACTAAAAAACGGGTTCTTGCGGCATCGTCCTTAGGGATCACGTCCGAGCTTGAATTTGAACGGGTTCTTGCGGATCATGTCATCGTCCACAGCCATTTCAAAGGCGGGGCGGACCACGCACTGCACCGTGCTGATGGTGCTCTGTTTGTACCCCCGGTCGTGGAGGGAGACGAACCAGGCACTGGCGTCAGGAGGGGCTTGATCTGCCGGATCTGCTTTTTGGCTGAAGGGGTCCTTCCGCATACGGTTGATGACCGTATCATGGGCGCGATAGGAGTTTCCTTCAGGGTGCGCTTCAGATCATATGCCGGGTGACAGGTTCGTGCTGCATCATCTCCCCGGCGGCATAGTCGATCCCGTCCCGCCAGGTCCCTGGATCTCGGCCTCCTTCCGGCGCAGCCCTCCAGTGACCTGGCATATGGCCTGCGCTGCTTTCGGGTGTCGGTATAGCGAAACATATAGAGACCGTCTTTCCGGTGGCTCGCCTGTTTTCAGAATACGGCCTCTCTGATCCCGGCGCTTATTTTACCATACAACCTTGGAATTTACCACCTATATGGAATAGGCAGTCTCCAAATATTTCTCCAGCGCTTTTCGTTTTGATCAGCTTCGTTTACTTCCATTCAGAGCACGAAGGACAGCTGTTGGTCAGATCCCGGAGCTTGTTGAGCGAGCGAAGCAGGCCGCGGCCTCCTCCAGGGTCAGGCTGGCCTCTCCCAGACTGGAACCATCTCAGCCATCCCTATCACCGCCGCTCTCTGATCCCAATGACGGTAATGACGGTATTTCTCCGGCGGGGCGGAATCGTCATCATCGTCATCATGCGTCATACTCACTCATCTTCTCCTCGTCCCTCCGTGCGCGGGGAAGGTGAGCTGTAAACTCTCCGGTCTCCAGGACTTCAGTATTCGATGCCTTCTCGCCCTTGGCCGGCGGGTGAGGGGCGTTGAGCTTCCGGGTCAGCGTGTTGGCGGTAAAGGGGGCTCCGGGTCCAGTGGCGCAGCCGCTCAGCACAGCTCCGTGGCTGTCCTGCCACCCCCCGCCGATCATCTTGGTCGATGAGATCAGCAGCGGCTCAGGCGGCTCCGCGATCTCCCGCCTCCAAGCTCCTGCCACCGTCCACGGGCAGCGCTGCGGGTCAAAGTCCAGGATCATCCACTTCCTTCCCGGTCTGGTCAGAATCACGCGGCCCTTTCCCAGTACAGCAGGAAGGCCCCGTCCGCCGCCCCAGCAGGCCGTTTGTGCGCTGATCCGGTCAAAGGAGTTCTCGCTCTCCGTGTTCTTCCGAGATTGGTGGACCAGGATCGGCGCCACGTCGTGGATGTCGATAAATTCCTTGAAGGGCGGATCTCCTCGCCAATAAAATCCCTCTGGTATCCGTATGTATCCTGGCATTGGCTTTGTTCTGACGGCCTGCGGCCCGGCGCCCGATAGCGCAGTCTCCACCGGCGATTCCGCCAGCGGAGATCACGCCTTCGACTATGGCGGTGACGTGACGCTGCGCATCCTCTCCGGCTCCGGAGAACCAGGAGCCGGAGGGCATCCTGGATGACTTCGCCCGGGAACGGGGCGTGAAACATCGAGATGGGTACCAGGGCTCCTGGATATCATGCGATCAGGGGAAACGGTGGACTATGATGCGGTGGTAAGCCCGGCCAGCAGCCTGTGGCTCACCGCCGGAGACACCCAGTACCGGGTAAAAGCACGCCCAGTCCATTTCCATCACCCGGTGGTATTCGGAATCCGCCAGGGGGGTTGGGAGGAGCTGGGTTTCGTGGGGCGCGGAGGTGTCAGTCAGCGACTTGCTCTCCGCCCATCCAGGCGGGAGCTGGAGTTCTGCATGACCTCCGCCACCCAGTCAACTCCGGGTGCAGTGCCTACATCGGCTTCCTCTACGCCCTGCTGGGTAATCCGGATGTGATCACGTCCGGAGAACCTCAGACCCGGGCCTGGCGGAGCAGATCGCAGCTGCTCTCCGGCGTGGGATCGATCCTCGGAAGCTCTGACTGGCTGAAGGACCTGTTCCTCACCGGTGGCTACACGCATGGTGAACTATGGTGCCTCGTCATCAGCGCCAACCAGGAGCTGGAGGAGCGGGGCGAGGAGACGCTGTACGCCGTCTATCCCTATGATGGCCTGTCCATCGCCGACTCCCCCCTGGGCTATGTGGACAACGGGGACACCGAGAAGGAACAGGCCTTTCTGGATTTACAGGGTATCTCCTGTCCGACGAGGTGCAAAACGAGATCCAGCGCACCGGCCGCCGCACCGGTTACGAGGGGGTGTCGGCGGAGAACGCCGACGTGTTCCGCGCCGACTGGGGCGTCCAGCCGGACCGGGTGCTCTCCCCCATCCGGATGCCCTCCACCGATGTGCTCATGGAGTGTCTGGATCTGTACCAGACGCAGTTCCGCAAGCCCTCCCTCACGGTGTACTGTCTGGACTACTCCGGCAGCATGGAGGGGACTGGCCGGGAACAGATGGTGGAGGCCATGAGCCAGATCTGAGTTCAGGAGAACGCGGAGCAAAAAATCTGCTCAGGCCTCGGAGCATGAGGTCAATATCCTCATCCCCTTTGAGGGGCTACCCCGGGACGTCTACACCGCCGTTGGGGGAACGGGGGCTGGAAGCCCTCTATACTCAGGTGGAGGCGGAGGACGTGGGCGGCACCGACATCTATTATGCCGCCATGGAGGGCCTGCGGCAGCTGGATGAAAACGACCTGGGCCAGTACACCTGCGCATCATCCTGCTGACGGACGGGGTGTCTGACGGGAGTTTTTCCGACTTCCGGGACGGCTACAGGCCGTCGGGGCGGATGTGCCGGTGTTCGCCATCATGTTCGGCTCCGCCGACCCCACCCAGCTGGAGGAACTGGCGGAACGACCCATGCCCGGGTCTTCGACGGCCGGGAGGACCTGATCGGGGCCTTCCGCAGCGTGAAGGGTACAACTGAGATGAAGAAAAAGGACAGCTGCGGCAACTGGTACTGTCGCTGGGCGTGGGGTCGCAGTTTTTGGTCCTGGCCTGGGGCTACGCTGGAATTTCCTGTTCAGCGCCGCGCTGGGGCGGGAATTTATCTGGGCCTTTGGTTTCTGCTGACCCCCAGGGCGGACCCCATCACCCTCTATTTCGCCCAGCGGCCAGACGGCGGCGAGATGCAGGCCCTGATGGAGGAGGCGGGCGGGATCTGAAGGCCCATCCGGTCGGCCGCCGGCCGCATTACGGACGTCCGGACCCATGAGGACGCCCTGGCCCTCACGGAGACGGGGGATCGCCTCTACTGCAAGATTTCGTCGGCCAACCGCCATCTACTATCTGGACACGGTGGGCGGATCACAGGAGCAGTATGTGAACTTCCAGGATGCCGGGCTGGGGACTTCCAGTGCGGGAGTTTCAGCGGAAGGTGCAGGCCATTTTGCCAAAACTGAAGACGGATTTGGCAGGAACTAGCTCTCAGCCAGCTGATGGCCTCAGGCGGTTTGACGCGGAGAGGCGGACATAAAGGTCATGGAGGGCCTGCTGAACACGGAGGATTCAATGGGAAGCAAATCAAAATGGATCCGGTCTGATCATCACGGTTGTCATCAGGGCGGCGGCGATCTATCTGCTGCTGGGCGGCGGCCCCAGCCGAACCAACCGTTCTGCAGGGCTATGGCAAGGGAGAAGATCGGCCTGCTGGAGGGACGAGGCGGTACAGGATGTCTGGAGCGGGACTACAGGCTCACCCTGGACTATGCCAAGGCAGGCTCCTGGACATGGTCTGGACCATGAGGGCCAGGATTTTCTCTTTTCCCTCCAGCCAGACCGCCCTGGAGTACTACCAGCAGCTCTACGGCGCGCCGGGCAGCCAGATCGTATTCCAACACCCCCATCGTCCTCTACACCCACCGTCCCATTCTGGAGGCGTTCAGAAACAGGGACTGGTGACAGGCAGGACAGGGTCTACTATGCATATGGCCGGTCTGGTGGCGGAGATCGGGCGGGTACCGCCTGGGCGGATCTGGGGCTGCCGGAGCTCGACCTGTTTGACCAGTTCCTCAAAACCGGCATGGGGGCCAAGCCTGTGATCATGGCTATGAGAACCAGCTGCTGGAGTTCATAGAGTGGAGAACCGGAGGGACTGGGCACCAGTTGAAGGATGACATCGTGCTGATGCACTTTGGCCTGGGAAAATCACGGCTTCCGCACCGAGGTATCCGGCACGGACGCCGACGAAAACCACTTCGGCGTCCCTCACCCGGCAGTGCGGAGATCACCCAGGTGGCCGCCATGCCCAGCTACGCGCCGCCATGGAGAAGATCATCGCCGCTCTGTCGTAAACGTAAATTTTTACCCGCAGGGCTGGATAAATGCGCTGTGCAAAGGGAGGCATTTTCACAGATGGATGGGCTCATCGTCTATATGGCAGCAAATACGGCACGACCCGCTGGTATGCGGAGTGAGCTCTCCCGGCTCACCGGCCTGCCCCATCCCTGTGGGGGAATTCCAGGGCTGGCTGAGGCATATCCTTGTTCATCTTGGGGCGCTCTATGCGGCATGGGGTGCTGGGGCTCAAGCAGGCAATGAAAGGATTTCCCTCGGGGATGGCCAGCGGCTGATCGTGGCCACTGTGGGTCTGGCTGACCCCCAAATTCCTCAGAACCGGGCGCATATCCTCGCATCCCTGAAACGGCAGATGTCCAGAACTTTTTCTCTCAGGCAGTTTTTTCCACCTCCGGGGCGGCATTGACTATGCCGTTTGTCCCCCCGCCATCGGGCCATGATGGCCGCCATGTGCTTCTCTCTCTGCGGAGGAAACCGGCGCGCAGAGGTCCTGTGAGGACCAGGCACTGCTGGAGACTTACGGGAAACAGATGGACTTACGGATCTCGCGCTGGCTCCCATCGCCGGTGAAATCCTGCGCGGATAATGATATGCTGGGAAAGAAGTGCCTTCGACCAGAGCGGCCGATGATCGTCTGATCGCGCACAGGGGTCAGTGATCCAAACCCGTTAGCAGCTATCCTCAAAATGGCGTTGAGTGATTTTTTCAGATACTTACAGTCTGGAAGAATTTACGACCAGAGTTCTTGTGGTCACTGAAAAGTGGATACATAAACATGATCAGCCCGCCGGTTCTTTTTCGAACCGGCGGGCTTGATATTCTGTTTGGTCAAGCGCTGAATTGGTGTAGATTTGTGTAAATCGGGGACACTGAGCCACAGAATATCCAGCGGTATCAAGGGTCAAGGTTATTTTTAGTATGCCCTGATCCCTGGTCAAGGGGTTGTTCATCCCAGCAGCCTTGCATCGATTCTCAGAGAGGCACAAGTCCTGGCAAGTTCCTCTTGTTCGCTGACCTAAAGACGCTCAAATAATTTGGTATAGAAGGGTCCTCTGAATATATTCATCATTTTCAAACATTGCAGATTTTTCCCTTTGCGTGTCCCCGTCGCTATGCGGTCAAGAACACGCAAAGGGAGCAATAGCCATTCAAATAAACAATTAACTCAAGACCTGTTTAATTGCAGGCAGTCAATCCACAACTCTCATTAATCGCTGAAATCAATTTGCCAACTGCAGCTCCGCCATCCAGTAGCCCCCACACTTTTCTCTCTCCATAATATGCAGCTCTCCCCAAACCGCTTTCATTTGCTCGCGTCTCCTCAAATCCAGCGGCGGCTGCTCTCATAGCTGCTTCAAATGCGACTTTCGGGGCATCCTTCCGAATGATCTTCCAACACTTTTACCGCCGGAACCATTGCATCAGGATCGTTTTCTCCCGGTTTCCGAAATAGAAGCCTTATTCACTCAAGCCACTGTCAGTTCCCGCTCTCTCATCGCATCCGCCCAATTCTACCAGATCAAATGTTTCTTTGCCATTGAGTGCAGCCGCCATTTCCTTTTCATGAAGAAGGAGAGAATGGTTCCAAGGCTGCTGGGGGGCATCCCTGTTAAATACATCTGCGGCTAAACCAAGGACTTTTCCACGTCTTTTTCCTCAGTCTCTCGACAGATCTCAATGCCCCCTGAAATCCAGTTTTTACAGAAATGCCCAGATCTCCATCTCCCATCTTTTGATCAGTTCGGTCAGCAGCTCAACATTTCCGATTTTCTCAAAATATGTTTTCGAATGCAACTTCTAATGAATGAACGTTCTATCTTCTTCAGCTTCTTTTCCACTTTATTATGATTGGTATAAAAAGTGTATCCGCCGGATCATACAATAAAGCCTTCAGCTCATCGTCCAATCTGCAAATGGTAATGGAAATACCAGCCATCTCCGGCGGAGGTTGCATACTCTCAATATGCGGCATTAGCACATGGACTCCAATCTCTTTTAGCATCTGAGCAACTTTGCGGTAGATAATAAACTGTTCTTCAGAGGGTTGCCCCCAATCCGTTGATCGCCAGGCGAGCCTCATCATTTCGATTCAGCGGCATATCTTCTAAAAATCTTACCCATGATGATTTCTGTTATTTTTATCTGCGGTCATCATTTTTACGGACACCAGCCTTTCTCCCCCATGAATACCCATACCGAACTCTATCTCATCATCAGCAATAAAAAAATGTGGGTTTTCCAACTTCCGGTATTACGCAGGAAGAGAGCGCGATTCCATCGTACGCGTAATATTTTCCACAGCCTTGCTACGCCCGCCCTGAGAACTTCTTCCGAGCGGCATCATACGATTTGCTGCTGCGCCATGCCATTTTACGCGAAAAAAAATCCCGCAACTCCGCGTCTTCTTGCCTCTTCCCCCTTTGGGGGCCCGATGCAATATCATCAAAACACGAAGACGCTTTTTACCCTGATGATATTGTCTGCAGCTGCCATCTCACGGGCCTGATTGAAGTTCATCTTATCTCGCCATAATTTCCATACAAGCGAGAACGCCAGCTCCGAAGTGCATGCGCGAATGGCTGTTAGTATTGCCTGGTAGGACGGTGGTAAAAACATTCCCAATGGCAGCCATCGGCCCGTCACCAACATATCCTAAAAATACCGGCAGATGTCCCCGATCCGCCCCTGTGACGATGCCTACTTTCACTTTCTTATGGGGATATTTTGAGAATAACTCTGTTGTTCTCTTCAAAAGAAATCTTTAACTTATCCGGATAAGCTAAAAGAATACCCTCTATGGTTTCCTTCACACGAAGTCAGAAGGGGGTCATGATTTTTTTCATAGCCGTTATCTCTATAATAATCAACAATTAAAACCGGCTTGTGTCAAACATTCAGAAAAGCTGTGTTCACAGTCTTTTCCATAATAGCCTGCCTGACTTGTAGCAAGATGGTCAGAATCTATCCTCCAGCAGATACTGTAAGGTCATCAGGGCCTCTCTATCACTCTTTAGAAATGGCCTTTACCTGAGCACAGCTCCGACACAGACTCCTCAACAATTCCTTTCAGTGCTACATTTAGTAAGCATCATTTCTTCAAGTGTCAGCATCAATCCCTCTGTACCAATTCCACTCATTTATGTCCGCCGAAGGTATAAGGTGCGGTGCACTACCGCAGCTATTTCGCCAACTGTCGTCCTGCTCTCGCTTAAGCGCTGTACTCAGTGCGGCCTAATATTCACGCCCACAACTCCTCCGGACAGCCTATTTTGTTTTGATTAGCAATTTTTATTGCCTCATCATTTTCCTCAAAACTCAATCAACAGGCCCAAAACAATACCCATATCTTTGGCAATGTGTCCATATCCGCCGTAACATCCAGAACTGTCGGTTCAAAATAAGTCTTGTTATATCGTTTTCCGCCGAAAAACACCTCGCCCTGTTTAATAGTCTGGTTCACTTTATTTTCGACTTCACATGCAGCCTGTTCACTAACCAGCGGCCCCCATGTCGCATTCTTTCTCATGTGGCTCACAAACCTTTAATAACTTCAAGGCGTTAATCAGTCGATTCGTATACTCCTCCAGCAATACTCTTTTGCACCAAGACACGCTTTGATGCGCAGCAAACTTGGCCCACATTAAACATTCGTCCTTTTATCGTCTCTCTCACAGCGAATCGCGTTAATTTTCGGAGAGGCGGCTCAACTGTGCCCCTATTTTTTTCACCGCTCCCAGTAATAATCTGAAGCGCTTGCGGTGATTCCCGGCCTCAGCAAAATTCGGTCATAAAGATAGATGCCAACGGGGTTACAGATGCTGGCTTTACAATCACTGCGTTTCCAGCCGCCAGAGCCGGTGCCGCCTTAAACGCATAGAGGCCAATAGGAAAGTTAGAAAGGTATAATACACGCAACTACTCAGAGGTTCTCTCTTCACCACAACCATATCTGTAACATCGCTGGGGAAGCATTTCGCAGCAGCTGTGTTTGCTTTTTCTGCAAACGACCGAAAGGTTTCGCCAACGCTGGCTGCCTCGTCTAAGCACTGTTTGTAAGGTCTCCCCTAATTCTGCTGCACACAAGAGTCCGCTGTTTCTTTGCTGTTCTCTTCAAGAATACCCGCGGCCTTTATTAAAATGGACACTCGCTTTCTCAACCGGTGTTCTTCCCCCAGATTTTTGCTCCTTGTTTTGCATAGTCTAACGCAAGATCGACATCTTTTCAGTTGCATCTGTACAGTGTCAATTATTTTATGTTGCTGATTGTACACCGGTATTGCAATGATTAGTTGAAATAACCTTTTTCCGTTCAAAACCATGGGGATCCTCTTCATCTAAATTGTGTGTTTTGTTCTCTTGATCAGGCTATCTTGCACCTCTTCGAAAGTGCAATGAAATGTGGACAATCCCCCAACTGACCCGCAGATTTTGATACTTTTCGGCTCTCTGCGCCTTCTCATGGTCTCTCGATTACATGGTCATCGTCAGCATTAAACCATAAGTTCCAAGAAAAGATTTCGCATAAAGAGCAACAAGCCTGATCAATCCCTGCTCACCGCAAATTTCTCCCCGGATTAATCTGCAAATCAACGGTCCTCCGAATTGCATACAGCAGCAAGTCCGGTTTTGTTACAGATTTGACTGCTGCAGTGGGGCCAGATATATCCATGCCAATAGCCGGTGAAAAATTGCTGCCCAGCGGCTCCTGAGCCAGTCTTTTCCGTCGCTGTTGCACCCACATCGTGCCCAAACTTAGCATAAAACTCCAATGTCACAATTCCGCAGCCAAGAATATAGTCGGATGGACAATCCTTTGCGAACGCGCTCCACAATTTTGCGTAGTCGTCTAAGAGCCGAACCGCCAGGTCATCAACCTCAGGCTCAATGTTCCACAATTTGGGATTCTGTTTAAGAGCATTTGTCCGGAAGCTTTCTGTCCGGCAAAATTACTCTTCAATATTTTGCAATCAGCCAAGAGTCAACCTTATCTTCAAAACCAGTTTCGGATTGCTGTCAGAGGTCTACCGTGCTTGCAAATCCTGTAATCATGAAGCAGAAAAACTTGCCACTTGGCTCCGCCGTTTGAATACTCTCTGCCTCGTGTGATACAATCATCCGCCAATGCGGAAAGCAGGGGTGAGGTGCAATTTTATAGCGCGCCTTACTGTATTTAATTTTATTTTTCAGGCGCACAAAGCGTTTAATAAAGCAAGATAGGATCTGTAAAACGCCTCAAATGAATCATAGCTGTCTATTGGAGGAATATCTTCACATTCCAGCCAGTTTGCGCACCAAGCTTATATCCATTTTGCAGCAGATATTCCTAACTTTGTTGCAAAATCTTGTACCGCAAAATCGAAATTCGTCTTCCAGGAATCAATGTCTCTCCCAGCAGCCATCGTTGGCATAGTGCGCATCCTCTCAAGGGGGAATGCCCATTTTGCACAGTCCAGGAATGATTTCATCATCATTATAAAACCAGTTCTCCGATCCTTCCGCAGAATATCCGCACACAGTTCAAACATTGCTTGCGGGCTGTTTTTTATGCAGCCGTACGGACATTACAGGAACTATCGCCTCAAGATATGACCAATTTTTTAAAATCATATATGTCAGCTCTGTTTGTTTGCATCTTTGCCATCCCGTAATACTGTCCGCCTAAAATCATATAATCAGCCATTGATTGGATGTGCCAAAATTGTAAGATTCGTCATTCGCATAGCCTGCGGAAGCAGCTGAGCCCTTTCAGCCTTTCGGGATCTGCTCCATTATATTGTATCCTGTTCGGTCGGGGCCGTATTTCCTATTGTTGCGGATCAAGCTGTACCCGCTTGCTATTTTGCAAGCCAACTGCCAAATAGCTATCGGCTTGTTCCGCTGTGATGACATGATTATCAATATCGCGTCTGTAGTATGGGTAGAGATATTGGTCGGAGCGTCCAATCGGCAGAATTCCATCGTACTGTGAAACAGTACAAACGTTATCCAAAGAGACTGCAGAGCCTCATGAAAACTGCTCGGCGGATTTTCCCGGAACTCTTGTGCACATTTTTGACATCTCAAGCAATTCCCTGCCCGCCGAGCCATATCCATCAATAGTACGGCGTAGCGCCGAGCCAGTTCGCCAACTGAAATGAAAACTGATCCAAGAAACAGATCTGTAGAAATCATACATTTTCTTGATCTGTCTCCCGCAAATCCCTCTTTCTGCTTCAGGCTCGTGTAAATCTCTTGTCAGATTCCTTTGAGGCCCAAGGTCAGAAACTTTTCGTAATTTGCCGGATGATGTCCAAAAACGGATTTCTCCGTATAAATCTCTCTTTAATTTTCTCAATTCCTTTTCATGCCTCCTATCAGTGCAGAGAAGTTTTAAGTTCTCCAGTTGCTGCACCACGCTCACATTAGTAAAGGCAAGTAGACTTATTTATGAGATAATGCGGCAACCTATAAGGTCACCGCATTATACCTACTTTTGCCACTGTAGCTTTGTTGTCCGGCAAGAACCTCATCCAAGTCAATATAAGAGCCTTCCAAAACTTCAGCCATATTGTCTTTTGTAATAACGCTTTGGTGCGCCCATGCATTATCGGGAATGTTTCCGTAGCCATTGTTCGTATTATAGTTCGGCTCAATATGGGGCTTAACATTCAGTTTTGCAGCCAGGCAGTTGTTCGCCAGTTCTGAACCATCTGGGTAATATCCTTATAAATCGTCATGGACTGAGTTCCTTCCATCATTCGCTTAAGCGCAGCGCCTCACTGTCCATACCCGTGACAAACTTAATTTTCCCGGCCAACCCTTTTTTGCTCGAGGACAGAGATAACACCAGAAGCAATGCTATCATTCATACACATAAAAAACGTCAATGTCATTGTCCGCCAGTGTCAAAGCGGGACTCTGCGTGCTTCATCACGCCTCTTCCGCTTTCCAGTCCTCGCAATTTGCTCCAGAACGATATTGATGTCACTGCTGTCCACATACTGCTGGATATCGGTCATCATGCCGGCATAAATCTGGGGAACATCAGTAATTTGCCGTGCATCACCTTTCAAAATCACAAAATTCCCGGAAAAGTAATGCCTAATGTATCCATGAATATATTGGGAATGCAGCTGACCAAGGAGCGTGTTGTCAGTATTGCAAATGATAGGCCACTGGGCAATCTACCGAAAGGCGGGTCTGGCTGACAACGGGGAATTCCCATCTCAGCAATTTCTAGTAAGAACCGGCCCAAGCATGGAAGCGTCATGAGCGCCGACCCAGATGGCATCTACCCCTGTGCCGCGAGACTCTGAGCTGCTGAATCTGGCGATCAGCATCATTATCCGCAACCAAGATCACGGCCTCATAACCACGCTTTCGGCATCCTCTTCAATCAGAGTCATCTGAATCTGCCAAACTTCTTCCTGCACAGTAGGCATAGACATGCCAATCTTGTATTTTCACCGTTTTCCTTCAGCGGCCACTTTCCGTCCTCCGGCAAAATGGAATCAAATTCCGGGAGATTGGCCCACGCTTCCTTTGAAGGGTCTGTAATCGGCACCGGGTCATTGCTGGACGTTGCTTCCTGCATCATCAGTCCCGCTATCAGCCGTATTATTTCCAACGTTTTTCTTCCATTTCCCTGCGGAGTTGTATCCTCCGGGCTCTCCTGGCTGCAGCCCGTCATCAACAAAGCATACATTATTACCAAGATCATCGCTAAAATACGAGTCATTTTTTTTCATACGTGTCATCTCCTTCTGGCAATTCGTCATAACAATGTTTGGGGGGCTAATTGGCGTTACCCTCCATATCCTCCTACATTGACGTTCAAACCAGAAGCCCCAAAAATACTGCGGGCACGCTTTAAAAATATCGGGGCTTGGTTCATCTTTTTTCCCGCCAGATAATGCTCCGTCTAACGATTTCCATTTAGACTCCTCCCAATTGATGGAAAGAAGCAAATGTACCTGATATGCCCCAAACTTCATTGCATACTTTGCCGTATTGCGCAGGTTCTTTCTCGTTGTCATTAAAATTTGGAATCAGCGGAACCGGATAATTAGAGGTTTCTGCATTTTTTTAATTACCTCTAAATTTTTCAAAGGAAGCTCATTTCCAGACCCCTGCACCTCTTTTTGTGCATTTCTGTGTCGGTATGCTTCAAGTCAAACAGTACCAAATCTACATTTTCCAGCAGGCGTGTAAAATCTTTCCTCACAGCACACACCACAGGTTTCTATGGCGGTATGGATCCCGAGCTGTTTTTAACCGCAATAACAGTTCGCAAGCAAATTCAATGTGTGCCACAGGATCTCCGCCGCTTATGTTACACCTCTCCTGAATATTTATAAAAGACCTCATCCTGTAATACTTTTTTCTATCACCTCTTCTTACTGTGTATTTCCTGCCAACAATTTTTTCGTGCTCCAGAAAAACATACTTTACGCTATTCTCCACATTCAACGCAGCGGGTCCGGTCAGTTACGATTTCTTTCTCCCTTCACACTTACCGCCTGCTTCGCAAGCGATACATGCGCCGCAATGGATACATTTTGCTTTCAATACAAAAAGCTGCTGCTTACGCTGGGTTTCCGGATTATGGCACCAGATGTATCTTAAAGGACATCCTTAAAGAATACTAATGTGCGGATTCCTCGTCCCATCATGAACCGAAAACCGTTGTATGTCCGTTATCTCTGCCTCTGCAGATTCGCCTCCTCTTTCACCCCATTGCTTTGCTGGAAATCCTCGCATCCCATATTTCACAAGTACCTGCTGTGTGAAAGGCATCAGTGGCCATGCCAAATTTTGTTCACTTACTGGCATTTTTCTTGCTGGAAATATCGATACTAACCGCAATCAAAAGAACTGCGCCTTTTTACGATATACTGAAATGTCGAATCCAAATTCATGAGACTCATGCCGTTTTCCAGGCTTGCCATCATCATCGTACCGATAATGGCGCTCTATAACTGTACCAGAGCCTCCTAAAGTACTGGTTCCGCCAACGATGCAGCCGGTAAATTGCGCTAAACTCTCAAAGCTCTGCCCAACCATGGCAGTTGCCTGCCCCACACGCCCAAGGAATACAATGCTGGCAATCGCTGTGATCAGGCCCATAAACGCATAAACAATCATCTCAGTGGGGAAATTGATGCCCGCCAGCCTCGCCGCATCTCGGTTACTCCCCCAGGGCATAAATGCTGCGGCCAAGCGTCGTACTCCTTGTGATAAAAATGTAAACATGGCAGCCAATAGGAACAGCAACACGATTGCATAGGGAATTCCCTTATACTCCAGGAAGCACCATGAGCAGCAAAAATCGAAAGCCCCCTACGACTACAACTATTTTGAAACTCTCCAGCCGGACACACACTTCTTAACACAGGGAAGCCCATAGCTCTCTTAAAGAGCAGAGAGTTCCTATAATCAATGTAAAAAGAATGGTTGGCGTTGTCCCCCAAATTATGCTGCGTCTGCAGCACTGCTGCAAAATTTGCCAAAAAAGCCGAGCACTGCACCTGCCGAAAGATCAATGCCGCCTGACACCATTACCCCAAACCATACCGATTCCTAAAATTGAAAAAGGTGCATCCCTGCAGCAGCAGATCGCTGAGATTCAGGCTTGAGGAGAAACACACCGTCTGTCAATATCTGAAACAGAAGGAAAATACCCGCCATTTCTATAACCATTGCAAACTTCGTGATATTTCCCCGGATGTCGATCTTTAACACTTGGTGTTCATTCTGCTGAGCTTCCAACATATTCACCTCTTTCTCCTGACGCACAATACAATATTTTTTCCTGAGTTGCATTTTCTCTTGTCAGTTCTCCATTGATCGTTCCTTCATGCATTACATAAATTCGATCACTCATTCCGAGAATCTCCGGAAGTTCCGAGGAAATCATAATAATCGCAACGCCTTTTGGACACCAATTCATTCATAATCTGGTATATTTCGTATTTTGCGCCGACGTCCAAATTTCTCTGTCGGTTCATCTAAGATCAGCACTTCTGGTTTTGGCTAACATCCATTTTGCCAAGATTACTTTCGCTGATTTCGCCGCTTAACGTCTCTGTGCATTGATCAACATCTGCACCTTGATATTGAGGTCTTTACATACCGTTGGCCTGTACTTCCAAATTTTTGATTGATGGTCCATAAGTGTGTCAATCGCTTTAGACTTGCTAAGCGACATATTGCGTTTAACGTCATGCGATAATATTAGGGCCGTATTAGTTTTGTCTTCTGACACATAGCCGATCCCCATTCGGATAGCTTGTTCCGGTGATCTGATTTTGGACTTTTCTGTCCATTAAGCCACAACCACTTTTTTCATCTGCCTTGAGCATTCCAAAATAAACCAGTAACCTGTGTGCGCCCGGCACCCATCAGTCCAGCAATCCTGAGTATTTCCTCTATATACGCTTATGTTGACATCATCAACCAACTTTTCCCAGGCTGCTTTGTGTTCATAATCTAACCACCGGTGAGTTTCCAAAAATCTTTTCCCTGCGCGTGTGTGCCTGGTGTGGAAATCGCTGAACCAACTCACGGCCACAACCATATAGATATCAGCTTTCATTATTAACTTCACTAATCCCCTTTGTAACGATGGTCTGCCATCTCTAAGTACTCGGTAACGCTGTCTGCAATTTGAATAACTTCATTTAACTTGTGGGAAATATAAATGCATGTTGTTCCATCTCTTTCAATTCCTTCAATATCCCCATCAAGATCCCCACTTTCTATTTTGGTTAAAGAAGCTGTTGGCTCATCGAGGATAATCAATTTTGCTTTTTTTATTAAGAGCTTTGGCAATTTCAACCAGCTGTTGTTTGCCTACTCCCCAGTGAACTGACCATGGTTTTGGGCGTTTCTTTGCAGCTTTACCGTTCTCATAAGGTCTGCTGCAATTTTGTATTGTTCGTTCCACTGGATTACCCGCTTTTTTTTCTCAATTCATTGCCAAGAAAAAATGTTTTCGCAGATGTTCATGCTCTTAACCAAATTCAGCTCTTGATAAATAATCGTAATCCCGGCAAGCTCCGCATCCTTTGTGCCCCGAAAATGTTGCTCTTCGCCACCGAGTATCAATCGGCCTTCATAGCTTCCATCTGGATATACTCCACTGAGAATTTTCATCAATGTGGACTTACCTGCTCCATTTTCTCCGACTAAAGCGTGTATTTCCTCCCCTTTTTCCACCTCGAAGGAAACATCATCTAGTGCTGTAACACCATGAAATCTTTTGGTGATATGTTCCATTTTAGCATGCACTTTTTTCCAATGTATCGCCCCCATTCTAAATCAAGCGTCATCCGAAAGCAGGAATATCTATAACCTTACCGCCCTGCATAGCAGACTGATGGGCACAAATTCCAACGCCGGTCCAATACGCTCCCATGATGTCATCCGGTACGCAGGGACGTCCTCTATGATGGATCTTACGAATTCATGCACTAAGTGTGGATGAGATCCACCATGCCCGCCTCCTTGCTTAAAGGATAAATGCGTGTTTTTGTCGTTATAAACCGTCTGTCTCGTAAAATGGGCAATTTCTTTCGGCAACCGGTCTGCGAAATCAGGGATCTCCACCCGTTCTTCTTTAATTTCACTGCCGCGGAAAAACCGTTCCGGGTCTCCATCTAATTTATAAGTTTCCACCTCACGAAGCGCCCCTGTTCTCGTATAGAAAACTGGAGATTCACTCTGCTAACTGTTGCCACTCAAAGCTCTTCTTCTCACCATAGATGCGAAAACATTCAGAATAACTGCGGGCAACGCCATACAAAAAGCGCTCCATTTCTATCGTCAAATCACTGTTTTCAAGTTCAATCAGCGCACTTTCGAATGCAAACGGAGAATTATACTGCGCAACTAACTCATCCCGGATTTTCCCGGAACCTCGTCCATACACACGTTTGGGCAAATGTCCGCCAGCATCAGGCAGGGTGCTACTGCATGCGTGGATGCATAAGAGTGAGGAAAGCCATTCCAGTAGGAAGGCCAGCCTTCCATATCCTGATAATGGGCGCACGTCATATACTGTATGCGCCCCAACTCGCCCTTTTCATGCAGCTGCTTCACATATAAAATTCCCTCTGAAAAACCGTAGTCTCCATAAACATATAATTTTTATTGATTCCTTGCGCGCTGCAATGACCGCATTCAATTCATCCAAAGATAACCCCATTGGCATCGTACATCCGCAATGCTTCCCGGCTTTCAGCACTCGAATTGAGAGCGGTGCATGCGTTGCTGGTGCCGTGACAAGGTGCACCGCGTCAATGTTGGGTCATCCAAAACTTCCTGGATTTCGCATGTACAGTTCTCTTCCGGGATTCCATACCGATTTTGTGCAACGTGCAGTAAAGATGCGTCCGTATCCACAAGATAAACTTTCTTACATCGGGGTGTTCCAGATAAATCGGAACAAATTCCAGTCCAAAGCTTAATCCGACAACAGCAACGTTTAGTTTTTTCATTTTTGATCCTCTCCTCTTTTCCAAAAATCTTTTATATGTTGGTTTACATGTTGTAAAAATTACGAGTTTTTAGGGTCCCTGCATTCCTATGAATACGAAAGGGGAATCAAGTTTCCATGCTCACAAAAGTTGAATCCGGGTTTTGGTTATTGAAATGGTATCACCAAGGAATCCTTGAAGAAATAGATTATTACTGAAGCTTTTAGACTATTCCGAGAATCTTCTTGAAAAAATATGATTTGGAACTGATAAAATTTTTGCTCTTCTCTGTCTGCCCTATATAATAAAGCAACTCCTCATTCAATTTCGTGTTGTCAATTGCGCCAGAGGCATATGCTTCCATGAGCCAAAAAGGCCAGAAATACAGGAGAAAGTTGGGATTATAGAAAAGCACCTCGAAAAAATATGTGAGCAGGTCCAGAAAAAAACGGGCAGTGACAAAAACCCCTGGTGTAGGAAAATAGACTACATCAGGGGGTATTGCTGTGAGCAAACGAAATCATACACATATACAGGTAGTGCTGCCTGAGATCAAAGCTATGCTGGCAGAGGGGAAGGCGCAGCGGGAAGTAGCGTCATATTATAGATTTTTAATAAATATGTGGTGAAACATTTGCTGGCACGAGAACGCAGGAAAAAACGAAAACAGGAATCAGGATCCTTTCTCGGCCCAAAGGACGGCCAAGGAAAGACGCCTTGCCGAGAGATATTGCAGCGGAGCAGGCCAATGAGATCCGGTAGCTGCGCATGGAAAACAAGCTGCTGCGGGATTTTCTGCGATTCATGGGAAGGAAGTGATGCCGAGGGTAAAATGCCACATCATCTATCGGCACAGAGCAGAGTATCCAGTAACAGTTATGTGCAAATTCTTTGAAGTATTCAGGAGCGGCTATTATGAGTTTGTCCAGTGCCTTGGCAGACCGGGGAAGGACACAGCTCTTGCAAAAATCATTGCCGAGCAGAGAAAGCGCAGCTTCCGCACCTATGGCTACCGGCGGATGTGGCCATGGCCGAAAAGCCGGAATATCTTCTGTAATCCCAAAACCGTGCTGCGGATCATGAAGAAATATGATCTGCTGTCTAGAGATCCGCCGGCGCAGAAAGTGGCAGCAGATGGGGCAGCAGCTCCACAAGTACAAAAAATCTGCCTAACAGGGAGTTTCACGCGGACAAACCCAACAGCAAATGGGTAACGGACATCTCCTGCATCCACGCCAGGCAGGGCGTACTGTATCTGTCCATGATCCGGGAGCTCTACGGCAACAGTATCGTGGCCTACAAGACCGAAACACAGCAGACAGTAAACCTGGTGTGGGACACCATTCGCCTGGCCATGAAGAGGGAGAAAAAGAGAGCCTCCGCGGAGTTGCAGCTCCACAGCGACCAGGGATTTCAGTATACCTCTCAAGCGTACTTCAACCTGATTAAAGAATACGGCATTACGCCTTCCATGTCAAGACGCGGGAACCCGTATGAAATGCCATGGCGGAAAATTTCTTCTCCATCCTCAAGACTGAGTGTATCTGCCGCCATAAACCGGCCTCATTACGCGAGGTCAATGAGATGATTGACCGCTATATCCATTTTTACAACCATGAGCGTATCCAGCTAAAGACTGGAGAGGCGCCGCCGATGCGACGCCTCTCCGCTTAAAACTTGATTTTTCCTGCCAGGGTTCTTTTTTTGTGCTGTCCGCATAATTTGGGGCGGTTCAATATCGTCTTCGGGGTGCTTTGGAGAGAACTGCTAAAATTTAGATATTTCTAAAAAACTATATTGGTTATCCTGTTTTACAGTTGATTGCCCTAATTGCTTTGGCTATTAAGCCCAAGCAAAAGATAAAAAAAGAACTTTTTGCTGATGACCTGAAAACCGTTGATACATTTAAGCCCTATAATTACATTCCGACTGTAGGAAAACCTCAAAGCCATAACGGCTCTAAGGCTTTTTCCTTTTCCGCTGTGTGCGTTGCGTTTACACCATTTTGCACGATTATATACACTTTTTGCTGTCTTGCGTGGTACATATGGGGTACAGGTCCGGGGGATAAAATAAAAGCAGGGAGCTTTTTTAGCTCCCTGCTTTCTTCTTTTCCGGACGGGGCAGATCCCCGCGAAAGTAGCTCTCGGACCTTATCGAGGGTTTCCTGCTGGTGATTTTCTGCTGAAGAAATACTTGTTTAAATTGAAACGGAAATGTGAATCTGTAAGAGGATAAATCTTTTAATCCAAGGATTAAAAATAATTGGTATATGCAGATTACTGGATTGCCCTTCAGGAAGGACATCTGACCTACGGTACTTTTGAGGATTATAAGAGCATCATCAATAGGCATATCAAGCCATCAATGAAGGGACTTCGAATGCGCGATGTTGCCAGATGACATCACACGAATGATGAAAGAAGTGGCCAATTTTAGCAAGTCAGTCCATGATAAACCTATATGCTTGCAAAGCAAATGTTCACAAATGCCTATGACAATAAGCTTATCTCTGAAAATCCATGCCCCAAAAAATGCACGCAGGAGGTCGTGATCCAGTGGAACGTCAAGCTCTACGAATGAACAGATGACTACCCTTATTGAGGCGGTCAAGGGCACAAGGGCCTATGTCTTGTATGATAGGCTTATACCTGGCCTTCGTCAGTGAGGAAACTCCCGGCCTCCCAGGCGTAATTAGTTGATAGGGACAATCTCAACTTGTAAAGGGCCTGCCGGTTTGTCCACAATCGTCCAGTTGTTGAAGAGCGCCTAAAAACTAAGGCGAGCAGGCGGGGTGATCCCTATTCCGCCACAGCTGGCGGAAAGTGCCGCAGGGAGGCTAAGGCAAGTTCCAAGTCCTGCTACGTCATAGGAAATGAGGATAAAATAATTTTGTAAGCAATTGAGATACAAAGCTTAGGGAGCATGGGACAAGGAATCTATAGTAGGGCAACAAATCCTACTGTAATGGTAAAAAGGTACTGCTTGAAGCCAAATTGGGAGAACAGGCTCAAACAATCCAAAGGTAAATATACGATTGATTTCAAAGTCACCCGCACATTTTGGTGACATACGTGTACATCACAAACCTATTGCTTTCCGGTGCCGATGTCAAACAAATCAGTATTTGGCCGGCCATGAGCGGGCATCAATCACCCCTCGAGAGATATATAGAAAAGTAATGCTTCCTGAAGAGAAGTTCAAAAGAGCGTTTCCATCATCAGAATGAGGCCTTTTCAGTGATATTGCGGAAGCTGAGAAAGATGAGAGCAGGAAATGAAGGTACATCGAGAGATTGGTTTAATGAAACGTACTTTGAGCAGTACTATTCTGGTGTAAGATTGTACATTGTCAAGATATTACTTTCTCCCCTGCCGCCGACGTTAAATCGGTGAGGCATGGAGATGGGCGGAATACGATGGGGGCTTCGATAAAGGGTTCCACCACTGTTCCGAGTGCAAAGCGCAAGCTTTCAATTACGAGTGAAATGGAGAGGTGATTGAGATTTTTCAGGCCGGTGCCCCAACTGCGGCGCTTCGCATGGACAAGGAGGACAACTATGTACGGAACGACTCAGTAAGAAAATCACCAATATCATAGATGAATCCCGCGAAAAGGGATGGGGCGGATTTGTCAATACTGTTTGCGGGAGGTGGATTCGCCCAGACTGGTTAACTCAGGACAGGCCGGATGGGACTAGGATGTGCAAGCTGTGCGCCAAGAAGGAGGAAAAGCCACCATGAAGTTTCGGAACCCTTAGACGGGGGAAGGTTTTTGATGTTACTGAAGGTGCACCAAGGGACAGGATTCTGTAGTGGGATTCATTGCTTTGACTGTCCAATACATAGTGAACACCCGTATTGTAAGGAATTTATCAATGCCCGCCCCCACGAAGCCGCTCGCCTGATACCGACACGGTTAAAAAGGAGGCCAACATGGGCAAGCCATTGAAGGACTGAACGCTTGGAGAGAAGCGGCAAGACGTGCGCCCCAGTTCTCCAAGCGTTAAAAAGTTGCTTTTCCCCGGAAAACTTCGGTTTTCCGGGGTTTTTTCTTTCTAAAAGTTGGTGGCATGGATTCCGGTATGTCTATTTGTGCCTTGAACTATGTTGCTATATATAGTGGTTTAGATGAATTTTAGACACAATATTTGGGGCTACTTTGAGGTTACGGACCCGTTTGAGGTTACAAATGAGGTTACGGAGATTTTCGATTTTCAGAACTTTTCGAGGCAATTTGCGCACTTCTGCTCCAGTTACGAAAAGGCTTCAAAATGTTATGAAGAAATTGAAATGTGGAATTCCGGTTTTTTGAGAGATAGAATTGATTATCAAACCGTTTCATGTTGTGTTGTGATATCTTTTCCACAAGGTCAAGTGATAAAATCTCGTGTGTTTGAACCGAAGTATTGGCCGTTATGTGTGAAAAAGCAAACGCACTTCCGTGCAGGCTGTCCGCCTGTTGGAAGTGCGTTTGCTCGATGAAAACTTGTTCTGCTTTCAGCAGCTCATATTTCAAAAGATCGAGGGAGGCCCTGCCTGCATCTGCCCCCAGGCCATAGACCACTTGCAGCTTAACGGGGGTCTTTCTCCACCCGCCCGATTGGGAGCGATTCTGCGAGAAGGACTACGAGCAACTTTTTCCTTGCCTTTCCATTTCGATGATGTCCCCCACTTGCCGGTTGTAGACCTCCCATAGCCGGTTGAAGGAGCGCAGCCAAGGAATGGGACGCTACTTTCGATAATCCAGAGGCAGGGTAAGCACAAGAACGATATGGCGCTCTACCATTGCTCGAAGACAAGATACAGCAAATGTAAAGGAGATTGGCTCTGGAACTTTTCACTCTCGGCCCGTTGTCCTTGTGTCAGTCAGGTAATTTATAGTCCGGTACAAACCGCGAATTTGAGGCTTTGTTGTGCTATGGGGGGTGAACTTTACCCTCTGTTTTCTACTGTTATAATGAGGGCAATTTTCTCCAAAGAAGGATGTGAACACCATGGAATTATACTCCCGAAGTGAGGCTGCCGCTATGCTCGGCATTACAGTTCGAAAGCTGGATGAACTGCGCGCCAGAAGATTGATAGGATACTATCAACGCTGCCCGGGCGGAAAGTACAGTTTTCTATGGCTCACTTGGAAAAGTATCTGCAACGCATCGAGAAGTCACCAAGACCAGTTACCAAGTCAAGATGAAGAACTAAGAATACAAGTGTTGTTGGAACGGCGGGATAGTCACATCGATTAAGTGCTGAATTCCACAATGCAAAACGGCGCCTGCTCGATATTTAATTACTGAGCCGACGCCTCTTTGTAGTTCAATAGAGCTCCCACCAGTAGTCAAATACCTTACGATACTGGTTCCCTTTCTTTGGTAGACAGCGATATTTCCGGACTTTTTCGATTCCCTTTCCGCTTCAGATACTGCTGCCGGTTGCTGGACTTCATATACTGAATGTGCAGACCCGAGTGAAGCAAGGTCGTTATTCTCTCATAGTCCCCTATTATATAACCCATATTCGGCGCGTAACCGCTGTGCTGAATGAGAAACAGAAGGTGATCTGAATGCCTGATACTTTGTGAACGTCGGTATTGGCGACCGGTACGACGCCCGCAGCCATTCTCCGCTTTAGTCGATTCTAGGATCTCGGCGATCCGATTGTTTAACTCTTGCTCTGTCATAGGCCTTTCTACTCTGAACGATCCGGGTGACAGGATTGACTCCGTTCCAAGACCCTCGCTGTTTTGCGTGATATTCCCGTTTGGCCTTCTTACTGCGCTTGTCCAATGGAATCAACTGCTTCACGGGAATTCGCCTCCTCTTTTCTCTGCTGTTGGCATTCGCCCCAAAGCGCACGGCATACATCCAAATAGTCTATATAGCCCAGCAACATCATCTTTTTCGGCAACTCTTCCAGAGCTGCCTGGAACCACGCCCGATCCCGTTTCCGCACATGGCAGAAGATCACACGGTACGGAGAGTCACCCCGTACATATTCCTCGCAGAAGTGCACCCGCACCTGATGCTTGATGAAAAGCTGATCAGCCAGATAAGCATCCGTGTCCAGGAATGCGAAATAGTTATAGAACAGAGATAGCCTGTCAATGTACTGGTAGAAAAGTGTATCTCCCAATGGTGCTCTCCTTTATGACAATCTCATTACAAATGCAGAGGATCGCTTGCTATTCCAGAGTATATCGGTTATATTTTAATATTCCGTTGCGGCGGAAATCATCCTACTGAATGGAGGCGATCCATATGTCCATGATTCGGTTTCCTGTGATCGATCCTGTGGCTACCGGAGCAAATATCTGCCGACTTCGAAAAAAGACCGTGGTCTGACGGTTCGAGATCTCCAGCAGTATTTCGGTTCGAGGAGCCACAGGCCATCTACAAATGGCAGCGGGGGCAGAGCCTGCCCAGTGTAGATAACCTCTATGCGCTGAGTGCCTTGCTCCAGGTCCCGATGAATGAGATCATCATCTCCACTTCTCATATTGTTCCGTTTGAGCAGCAGGCTTCCGCCTGCTGCTCAGGTCATTTTTATGCTGGGATTATTTCCGGCACAGTGGGCGTGGCAGAATTTCATCCGCTTGCTCTCCACGGGCTTGCCCTGGCCCCACTGGACCGCTGCCTACCCAGGGATGAGTCGGCGACTTGAAATATAGATTAGGCGGACAGCTTCATCAGGCAGAGGTTCGGGAAGTTGTGAGAGTCCACGTCAATCAGTCCGATGCGGATATGCGTCACCTCCCGGCTTTCTGATGCTTCCCGTCTTGAACAGGCAGAAGTAATAAAAGCACTGTGTAGTAGCCCCAGATTGCGCCGGAAATGTCCCCTCCGCCGTCCTGATTTTCAGCACCGCAGATGCCGACGACAACCATAATGCTTCCCGTCTGAATGTTCATCGTCAGCCCCACAACAAGGGTCTGGAACCACAGGCCCAGCAGCGGCCCGATGTCCATTGCTTCAAGGCGGCTTTCCAGATCGGGAATGCAGCGTGTCAAAATCAATGCTGGTATCTCCGATAATTACACCGGCGCTCTGGTTGACGACTTGCTGGGTGGCGTCAAATACGCCCATGACGATATTCCATGTGTTTGTCACAATGAGGATGGCAAAGGCGCTTTTGAAAATCCAGCGGAAGAACATGGATGGTTCAACTCGTCTCTTTCCGCTTTCAGACACTCATATTCCGCCCGTGAAATGGTTACCATCTCCAGGGGTGCTTGTCCCGTGATTTCTTCCGTTTTTCATGGGTGAATTATGCTATATTGGGGCCAAAGCGTTCAAAACCTCCAGTGCTTTCAGCCGTTTCCTACCCCAATTATATGTAGGCCACTCCCCGGGCGGCGAACCTTTGACCGCTCCATTTTCAACCCCTCCATCAGCCAGCGGTATCGCTGCGGCGTCAACCGCCGTACCTCCTTTTCGTTTTGCGGCCGTTGGTATGCGCCTGTTCCAGCCGCTTATAGCTTATACAGCAGGATGCATCCATCCCGGTCCCTGCAGAACTCCCTGATGCAGTCCAGCCGTCTGCCGCAGAGCAGAAACAGCGTATTGGTGAACGGGTCCGGTTTAAACCGTTGCTGCACCATGGCCGCCACCCCATCGATTCCTTTCCGCAGATCCGTATAGCTGCAGGCGAGATATATACCTTGTCTGCTCTGGTGAAGTTACGCAGCATGATTTCAGTACCTGGCAAATCGTCCACACTGCAGCCGTGTCTTTTGTAATGTTTGTATGGATCACCTTTTCTCCACTGGACGATTCTCCTGGGACAAGTCCCAAGTAGGCGGAAAAGTGTTGAGCAGTCCGAAAACGGTGGAAATCGCCGACTTCAACAAGCAGAGGAAGCGCAGTATGGGTAGAGACGCCCTTGAAGCAGCAGAGCTTCCGAACATTCTCTTCATACCGTTTCTGATGAGCCAGTTCCTCAATCCGGGCATCATATACAGCAATCTTCTCATCCAACGTATAGTAGAGAGCCAAGTATTCTTGTAAGGTTTCCTTGTAGAGCGCATTTTCAAATACGAGAGAGTCAAGCCACTTGAAATAGGCCTGAGTCCAACGGCTCTTCCCCTTCATAATGGAATCCATGGCGGGTGCAGAACGAAATAATCTGTTGCTTCGTTCGCTTCAGATCAGCCTTCACATCATCCCGCATTCGAATATACTCTTTGATGGCATCGTCCTCGGCCGTCGGAACATATACCGGCTGTACAGGTTGGAAGGCCAGACACTTAGCAATATTTTTTGCATCGCGCTTATCGGTCTTAATCGATTTACCCTTTGCTGGGGCATAGTAGACGGAGCCAAGAGATAATGCATGCTACCCCGTGTTTGGCGAGTTGGTGATAAAGGGAATATCCAAGGCAGCCTGCCTCGTAACCACAAAATAAAATCGCAATTTCCGCCACGCGTCGAACGAACACGCTCCATGTATTTTAGTATCTCATGGTAGTCTGGCTTCACATTTACGACAGCAAATGCGTCGTCCGAATCTACGGTATAGCAACAAAGTGTGTAATTTGTGGTGTGGACATCCATCCCGATATAGATTATACTTGTCATGATGACTCCTCCTTGTATGTGGCAAGTCTGGTTACTTTAGGTTCGCACTTAAAGTATGGCAGGCAAATCCACGCTTTACAAGTGCAGGGGTCATTTCATATTGTCTTACCATTTGAGGGGTCCTGCCGCGGGCGCCGGAGCGGAAAGCCCGTGGGCCCAGCGGTCCCATGGGCTTCGTCCTTCCCCGCGTCCGGCAGCCTTCCAGCCCTTTGCATGTCCGGCCAGGCTTCGGTCTGCCGCATCGGGAGCCGCAGAGTTAGGGAAAATCCAGCCGCACTTGGTCGGATCTGCCCGGCGTCGGCTGCAATTGCGGGCACACCCTCCAGCGGCTCTGAAGCTCAGTCCCGGGCTGGTCGAGCGGATACAGATTATGCCGACAATCTTTTCCTATTTGGGGAAGCCGCAAATCTTCTATTTTCCTGATACACTGATCTGTAATCAGCCCCATAAGCGTATCCATATATTCGTTGCTTATAAACGAAAAAGATATCCATCTCACGGCTGTCGGGCAAGCTGGCAGGGGATGACTTCCATGTGCATTGTCCAGGTCTGCTTTATCTGGTGCCTTTGGGCGGCAGATATCAAAGTCTTCTGCACTGTTTCGCTGTCATATGCAGGGAACAGCAGATTCTCCGCAGTTAGAGACGCGCCTTGCTCTCCCGCTCATGAAAGACACGAACTTCCAAGCAGCCTCAGGGTATTTTGTGTATCGGTATATGCATATGGGAATAATTATTTTTTATATTGTTCCCGCTCTTTTCCTCCGGCCAAAACGGCTGCGAAACAACGCCCCAGTCAAAATCAAGCTTTCCGTCTTTCTGCTTGTCAAGCAATAATGGGGCGTAACTGCTGCTGGTGATGAACATCCCATAATTCCCTGTTTCAAATACGTTTTGCTGAAAATATTGCTCATAGCTTTGTGCGAAGGAAATCGTCGTCCCTTCCGCAAGCAGTTGTTCCATCAAGTCCAGACTATGGCCGAATTGCTGCATATCCCCACCTATCAGAGAGAAGACAGACCGGGGATCGTCATTCTGAGAAGATCATTCCCGTCAGGTAAAAGAAGGATTGCCTTTTTCTCACTCATTCCAAGTTCTTTTTAATTTTTTTGGTTCATAGCAAATCCTATTTCCTGAAACTCGTGCCATGTAATATTCTGTGTCGGATAAGGAATGCCTGTTATGTCGAAAACATCTCTGTTGTAATACAAAAAGTACTTCTCCACCCTGTAGGGCATAGCATAATGGGTATTGTCAGTAGTGCTTTTTAAATTTTCATATCCTATCAGACTCTCAGGAGATATCCCGCTTTGTGAAACAAGAAAATCTAAAGGTTTCAGAACACCTTCATCGGCCAAATTCCCCAATTGTGAAATCTCTTTAATGAAAATGACATCAACCGGTTGTTGCCCGCTCATGAGTGCTTCCAAATTAGCCGAATAGACAGGCGCAGTAAACGATACGGTCTCTATTTTAATATCGGGATATTGTTTCATAAACTCTTCAAAGAGCATTTGGTCATATTCCGCAGCTGCATCAGCGGCAACGGCAACCCTCAATGTTGTAGCAAGTTCCGCCTCTTCAGAATCTTTCGCTCCTTTTCGGAAAGCAAATGTAAGCATCATTGCGAATAAGCTTAAGCCAATCAAGGCAACCCCTATAAAACGACGCTTCATATTCCGTTTCTCCTGTCAGTTGTTACGCTGATTTTGAATTCTTTTTTCGGTATTCCCCAGGAGCTATTCCACAAACGCGTTTAAAAAGGCGATTAAAATAAAACTGATCGGGGATACCCTACGGTCTCTGCGATGGCAGAAAGCTTTTTGGGAAGAATTGGCCAGCAGACGTTTGGCTTGCTCTATTCAAAGATGAACATTCGTCAAATATTTCAGAATAGCTCATGCCGAGATGTTTTGCGCATCAGTAGTTCTCCAGCTCAGATAGGAAGGGTCAAGATGAACGCGCATTGCTATGTCTTTGTAAGCGAGGCTAATGCATGCATTTTAACTGTTGTTTTGCCTCAATTATTTCGTTTAACCTCCCAAAAATGAACCCTTTTTGAATGGGTATTGGACAGTTTCGCCAGTCAAATAATTTCATCATTTTTCAAAAAGTAATGGCTCTTTACATATCTGTGCCGCAATAATAACATAGAATTCCCCGGTTTCTTCTACGCAGTAGGCGTCAAAGTAATCCATATCTCTGTGATGACATTTATGATGCCATACTTGTTGTAATACTCTTCCTCTCGGCTCTCTTCTCAAAATCAAAATGTTATTCTTTTGACAAAGAGGCAATACATTGAGTCTGTATCCAAATGAATGCCGCTTTGCTTTAACTGCTTGATCATCTCTTCTTCCGTAAAAAATAGTTAGAAATAATATTGCGTATTACCTTTGACTGCAATGCGGAAACACCTCCGTCAGTCTCTATAGTTTCACATGATGAGTCCGCAGATGTGATCGTTTTTCGCACTTCATCCAGGCAGGACAGCAGCATATGGACGTCCAATTCCAATTTCAAGAAGTAGTCAACGGCCCCAAGTTTCATTGCTCCTTTGACTAATTCAAAGTCATCATAGCTGCTCAGAACCAAAAAAGCCACGGAAAAATCCTCTTCATTTTTCAGCGTTTTGATAAGGGTTAGTCCGTCCATTACAGGCATTTCCATTAGCTGCCTCCCCTACAAGCCTGTAACCATATTGCTCCCAGGCAATGAGGTCTTCAAATCCAATGCAGACGTAGCATCATCATCCCACATTGGTATCTTTAACAAATTCATCATGTTGGAGTCCTCCTTTGCCCATAATCAAAGAGGGAGACAAAGGCAGTTGCACAAGTCCCTCCTTCGCGCGATTTGCCTGGTGACACCATAGCGACTTCCGCAGCGGAGTCGGATTCTTTGTGCAACATTTTTTAATGCCCATGCCATTTTCTGGTGGAAAAAATCCCGGAAGAATCATTCAGCATAGCTTGTATATATATGCCAGGCGGTCTGGTTCAATCCCACACCGTCATCCAATATGCGGATCACGCAAGATCCGTTTTATGTGTATCACAGATACCAAAATCTCCCGCCCTGAGGGAAGATCTGCCAAGCCATGGATAATCGCATTTTCTTCAAAGGCTGCAGCGTAAATTTCAATATTTTCTGCTGTAGCAAAGATTCATGACCATAGCAGAAATATTATACGCACTCTGCATCGAGGCCATAATTTTAATAGAGTTCAATGTGTTATATAAAAAGAATTTGCTGAGAGGTTTATTTGCGCTTGAAGGACCCGAACTTCCAACCGCCGCTTTTCGGTTTCCATAGCTTTCTTTTTGTTCTTTGCAGCTTTGAGACGCTATTTTGTGTCTTTTAAACTCATTTTTTAATATGTGCCGGTTTAATTCTCAAGTTCTGCTATTGTCTCTCTTGCGGATGAGTAAAATCACCTTTTGAAATTTTATTAACATTTTTTCGTGATCTGTTTAATTGGATGTGGTTGAGAGTTTGCGGACAAAAATGTGGCACGCATGCTCAACCACAATCGCCAATACTATCGTTAGTAGTAGGAAGTAGATGAACCTGATTATTGATTAACTGGCTTAGAAACAAGTCCCCTCAGTGTAAGTCTGTTGCATTTGTCAATTACCGTGAGCGGTAAATATTCAGAATTTTTGGTTTTGCTGGATAACATTTGTCAGTACTTTTTATCGTCACCTTCGCACCCAGCTAAAGCCAAAATTTGCCCATTTTCTGTAAAGAGCGCAGCATAGTTACGTCAAAAAGATCCTCCGTAAATATTTAAACATTGCGGCGTTTTCGGAAAAATGATGAGTGGCCGATGTAATGCCAGCGGCTTTCCAAACGTAATCGGATGGCAATACATGATGACCCTCTTATTATCAGTAAGCGATTGTGATATTCTCCATCACTCCACTCAATAGTCTTCAAAGAAAAACGGTTAATAAAAATGTTTTTTAAATATGTTGGCAATCGATCAGGCACTCTGCACTTATCCTCTTATATCAACCCATTATTCCCAATGATAAATAACATTGCTGTCGCCAACAATCGGACGATATGATGTTTGCGAGGCGCAATTCCTTGATGGCCGAGGCTTTTTATCTTAATTGCGGGAGGCGCTTCAGCAGTTAGCCAACAGCTGCTGGATCTGGGTGTTCTGGGGGCAACCCAATAAAAGAACATATCTACTTGTTGTGGATTTTTTTCAGAAGTACGTTCAGAAACATATCCGTAATAGGTATACTGGTTTTCGCTGATAATCGAGGCTTTGTCAGTGATGTTTCGATAAAACAACCCCTGCTACCAAAAAGTGCCGGGATCAATGACACCAGAATAGTTAACCACCACTTGAGCAAGGTCTGTCTCATCTCGGCGTGCACCAAGCTCCTATATAGTTTTACTAATAAGGGAATACAGAATC
>VOFI01003764.1_pt1 | contig 30465 bp, 48 predicted proteins | sample 5384131 | NCBI WGS metagenome assembly VOFI01 (sample SAMN12384728, study PRJNA508395) | human gut metagenome | isolation source: healthy gut H | host: Homo sapiens
TGGCCGGGCGTTAATCACAAAGCCCAAACTGATTTTGGCGGATGAACCTACGGGCAATCTGGACAGTAAAAATAGCCAGGATGTCATGGCTTTGCTTACACAGGCATCCCGCCGCTATCAGCAAACGATTCTGATGATTACCCACAATAAGGATTTGACTGCATCCGTTGATCGGGTGTTCCGGGTATCAGATGGCGTTTTGACGGATTTGGGAGGAAAACAAATGAAGCATTATCTTGACCTTGTTCCCATATCTGTAAAGATCCACAGGAAGCAAAGCAGGATGTCCATTTTCTGCATTGTGCTGGCGGTATTTCTGGTTACTACAATTTTGGCATGGCAGATATGTTCGTCCGCAGCCAGTAGGCTACACTTTGGGTGGAAAAAGATGTAGCGATATGCGGTTGTGATGAAAGCTATATAACTGAAATCTGGACTGACCAAATTGAAGAAGGTGTTTTTCCACAGACAAGTAATGAAGCGTTGGTGACTGAAAATGCAAAGCAGATAATGGGTGTTGCGATTGGTGATCCCATTGCCGTAGAAACTCCTGATGGCGATAAACTGAATTTTACCATATCAGGATTTATGAATAATACCGCCTCGATCATGAGTGGCGACTCCTACGGCATCATTTTGAACACAGAGGATTACTGCGCGATTTATCCGAATGTATCAGACTTGGCTGCGGCTGTATTGTTTGCACTGGTAATGTTAGCTGGTATTATGATGATATGGCGCTTTCCGTGCCATCAGCGTTAGCATGGGACAGCTAAGTAAAATGATTGTTGCAGAAGCCTTCACCTATACCATAATCGGCGGTGTAGTTGGTACGGTGTTGGGACTGTTTTGTAACAAGCTATTGTTTGGAATGTTGATAAGTTATAGATGGGGGATGCTTGGACTCTCTCCATTACCAGAGGTAGCTGTTATTCTGTTGATTGTCGTAAGCTCTGTAATTCTGGCTGTGCATGGGCCAATCAAGAGAATACGCAATATGTCCATTGTTGATACAATCAGCGCACAGTATTCTACTTTTTGAAGCGGGTGGCTTTAGAAGCCGCCCACTTTTGTCTTACAAATTCGTAAGTTGAAATTCACCTGTTTGTAAGCTGATTTTTTTATAATTGTTGACGAAAGAGAGGAAAAATGAAAAAATCCTTTCCACCAGAGTATTTACCATCTGCCTTTTCTAATTTTCGGATTGCACAAGTGTCCGACTTGCATAATGCTGAATTTGGAGAAAGCAATACAGAATTGATAGAATTGCTGTCTGAACACGAACCGGATATTATTGTGATAACTGGAGATTTAATCGATGCTGGACATACAGACATTGAGATTGCGTTTGATTTTGTAAAACAAGCTGTTCAAATAGCCCCTGTCTACTTTGTAACTGGAAACCACGAAGCTAACTTCTCACATTATGATCAATTCAAAACAGGGCTTGAAGCGTCTGGCGTAACTGTCCTTTGAAGATGAAGCAATACAGTTAGTGCATAACAACGAAATGATTACCCTTATCGGGCTTTCTGATTCTGACTTTACGATTAAGGGCGATATGTTTAATGAAGCGCCAGCCATGGTCAACACAAAATTGAATAGCCTTATTGATGACGAAAACAGTTACACTATACTGCTATCACATCGGCCAGAGTTATTTGAAACCTATGTATGCTGTGGTGTTGATTTGGTTTTATGTGGTCATGCACACGGAGGGCAGTTTCGATTGCCTTTTATTGGGGGGTTCGTTGCCCCCAATCAAGGGCTGTTTCCTAAATATGATTCCGGTCTTTATACAGACGGAAAGACAAATATGGTTGTTAGCCGCGGCCTTGGAAATAGTATTATTCCATTCCGATTTAATAATCGTCCAGAGGTTATATTAGTAGAAATTAACGTCGATAACGATACTCTAACCGAATATTGAAATTATCTGCCGACTATTACCCATTCTATACATCGGATTGCTTCATGGAAGTATCGGAAGAAGTTGCAGAAATGTTCAAAGAGTTTGATCGTAAAGAGGCTGCGTACCGGCTGCGTACATACCGCCACAAAGCCTACTATTCCCTTGATCGGGATGACGGGCTGGAGCATGAAGCTCTCTTTGTCGCCTTATCTCCCCATGAACTGTATGAGCGGAAAGTGACCATGCAGGAGCTTCATGCAGCGATTGCCAGTCTGCCGAACAAACAGGCAAAACGGATTTACGCTCATTTCATTCATTTCATTCAATCCCGTCATTCTCCTTTTTTATTAAATGTCTTTTTTCCAAATCATAAAATATATTTTTTATGTCACCAAAATTGTCATAATCAACGATATTCATATAGCCCACTTTCTGACATATTTCAGACCATAATTTTGATACATATATTTGATATTGCGCCATGGACATTTTTTCTGTTCTATTTTGCTTAAAATAAAATCTCTAAAGCTTTCTTTACTGCATCCGGCCATATTTGTTCAAACGTTTCTTTTTACTGATGGTAACATTACATTTCCTATAGTAACACCAGAGGGTATATTTACTTCCTCTTCTACATTAATACTTAGTGTTCCATATTCATCTCTTGGCATATGCAAGAAAGGAAGCCATATTACCGGACCATGGGTATTGACCAGACAGAGCCGCCCTGTGGAAAATGTCAATTCTATTCTATGATATAAATGTAATGGATGGTCTATATCGTTACGATCCACATTGGTATTCACTATAAATGTTACCGGAACCATTCCAATTATACCACTAATAACTCTGTTACCCCCTCCTGCCATAGAAGTTGTATAAGATTCTGCTACATTTCCCAATTTCCATGTTGATAAGCCTCCCAACGCACACCCCAATATATCTATTCCATCATATAATACATGTATAGCGCATTCCAAGGATGCATTTATAAGATGAGCATGTTTACTTATTATTTGTGCCGCCTCTAAAAAATCTCGAATTGGCTTGATATACCGATAAAATGGATTCAACATAAAAGCGGCACTTCCGGATTCTCTTATACAATTAACAATTTCTACCTCATGAGCAGGATGTTCTAATAATGTTGGTATCCCTTTTGCAAGTATACTTTTTAGCTATATTGGCACCGTTTCCACCTCCAGCCGCATTAGGTACAACTACACATGCTGCATCAACATTTTGATTTATTTCTTTAATATCCGTATACATTGGCACATTTAGATTCTTTGAAAGAAGTCTGATCTATCGCTTCCTTTTTCCCAATATACCCATAAGCTCATATTCTTTACTTTCTGCAATAGCTTTCAAATAAATTTTCCCAAATCCTGTTCCACATACTAAAATCTGTTTTTTCTTCATATCTTTCCCTCTGATTTGAACTTATCTATTTTTTTAAGTTCATCTAACACTTGATATTTTTCAAGATAACTTGCCATTGTATAAATTCCATCCTTCCTAGGCATTTCAAATATTGCATTGGCAGTAATCGCTAATATTTCGCCAGTTAAAACACTCGGATTTTTTTCCTTCAAAATAAATGCATCTACTATCATTTCCTTTATTTTGTCTTACCCATATAAAAGCTTTTTGGTTGCTATTTTTCTGTCCCATTAATGCATTTACTAAATCTTTTTTTTTTGACAATGCGCTTATTTACTATTGAAAATAAACTTACAGGTGCCGCCGTATATGAATCAATATTAAGCATATATTTCCCTTGTATAATTTCTTGAATTTCTTCTGTAACATATGGCAATATAGATAATTTCGAAATTTTGTTGGAAGATTCAGCGGACTTCTTTTTCTGAGCAGGTAAAATCTTTCCATTTCGCACACATGCCATAGGAATTCCAGCTTTATAACTTTTTATTTCTTCCACATAATCGATTGCGGCAGCTTTTGAAAAATTATAGACACCTCCAATAATCATCTCTATTAAGTCATCATTGAAAGCTTCTTTAAGCACAGAAGACAACATCCATCCTGATAACCCCGGAAATATTCCCGAACCAACTATAGCGGTACCTTTCATGCTAGAATTCCTCATTTTTCTAATTAAATGAATTCCTCCTGGGTCAACATACGGAATATTCTCTGCCATTGCTCCAAGTAACATTTTTTCACTATAGTCTGCGGAAGGTCCGATTGCTCCTATTACCAAATCACTTCCTTTAAAGAATTTTCCAATATTACTTTCCTTATCAATATCAAGTTCAAATAATTGGATGTTGGGAGCCATATACATTCCTGTATCTTTTATTGTTTCTATATTCCGTACACTGACTCTTAATGAATAGCCTAACTTACTTAAAACCTTACACGCTGTCACACCAACAGTACCTGTTCCGCCAAGAATACAGATTGTTCTGCGATTATTTATCATTTTCTAGTTCCCTCATAATAATATCAAAATGTCATTACTATTAGATTCAAATTCTCTAACGTTACCTAAAACAGCCTTTTCCCAAGATTTAATAGCAACTGAATTTCCGTCAATTATGCTTATATCTCCTAAATATAAATCACTTTCTTTTGCTTTAGATGGATTTATTAAAAAATGCGGTTAATAATAATGTTTTCCCCAATAGTTCACTTGCCTTAGTTATGCATAAAGAAGCCATTTCGGAAAAGGCAATAATATATTTCTTTTAACACTTATGTCTTCATGACATCTTTCAATTATTTCTTGCCCTCCCACTCTCTTACAACTTATGTTTGAAGCGCTCAACTTTTCTATAAGAACATCTCTTATTTCATTTTCGTTATCCCCCAAATATATATACAACAGTATATGAATTTCTTGTTTGATTTCCTGCATTACTATGCATTTGATTTTTGAAGGATTTTTACAATCCGATATATACTGAGCAATCCCCCATAATTGTTGGCATCGTCAACGATGCCCGTAATATTTCATCAAATCTCATGCCTTGTGCTTCTTGTATGTCACTAACTATGCGCCCAGAAATCTGAGATAATAACAAAGAATCAAGTCCATTTTCTAATAAATTATCTTCATAATCAATATAATCATTTCCAGAAATAGAGCATACGATTTTTTTTGATACTTTTAGCAAGTTCTACATATTCCTTCTTTTGCGAAATTAAAGTTGCTTTTGCATTATGCTTTACCTTGATGTTCTTTATACTCTCTGCCAGTCCTTTTCTGTCTATTTTGCCATTAGTAGAAAGTGGAAAACTCTCTACATTTACAAACTCTGAAGGAATCATTGCTGGTGGCAAAAAAAAGGCTAACTGCTTTCTGTATTCTTCTTTCGTATAGGAAATGCTCGATATTTTATTTTTTATAAAAGCTATCAGCACACCCTTCCCTATACTTTGATTATAAACCACGCAACAATCTTCAATATTTTGCATTCCACGTATTGCATTTTCTATTTCCGCAATTTCTATTCTATGCCCATTGATTTTTACCTGATTATCTAATCTGCCTAAAAATTCAATGTCGCCATTCTCTACATATCTTCCATTATCTCCAGTGAGATAAATCCTGTTCTTTTTCTTCTTCCAGATAAACAAATTTTTCTTTTGTTAATATTGTATCTCCTAAATAGCCTTCTGCCAAAGAATATCCTCCTATGGCAATTTGCCCCTGAAACATATTCCGGACAAATTCTCAATTCCTCGTCTACAACTCCCATCCACTGTCCAAGCAAAGCTTTTCCATATAATATAGTAGGCCTTTCTTCTATTTCATCAATTTCATGATATATAGACCAAATCCCACCTTCCGTAGCGCCTCCCAAACTAATCATTTGAGCGTTGGTCATAATCTTTCTTAGTCTTCCTGGCAGACTAGTATTTATCCAATCTCCGGATAACAGTACTAATCTAACTGTCGGATAACTCTCCGATTTAGACGCAAAAGCATCTAACATTTCCGCCTGCGCTGGAACACTATTCCACAAGGTCACTTTGTATTCATTAAGTAATCTGCCCCAATGGGATGCATCTGGTCCTTTTTCTGGATTCGGTAATACTAATGTTCCACCAACTCCCAATACACTAAATATATCAAATACAGAAAGATCAAATGACAGTTCCGCAATACCAAGGATTGTATCCTCTTCCGAGATATTATACATATTTTCAATAGATATAAGAGTATTTTTGTGCCGCAGTATGTGACATTACTACACCTTTAGGCTCTCCTGTAGAGCCAGAAGTAAATATTACATATGCAATAGGATTTTGGAATTCTGGATGCTTTTCTAATCGGTATTCCAAATTCTGAAGTATCATATTTACTTTTTTTCTCATCCAATTCCACAATAACATTTGCTTTTGATAAAATTTTTTCTTGTCGTGCCAATGGCTGTTTTATATCAATAGGTAAATAAGAAAATCCAGCAATCAAAACACCCATTACTGCTGCAATTTGATTTACAGATTTTTTCATTCTTATCGCAACCAGTCCAGTTCTATTTTCCACAAATTCTTTTCTTAAATAACCTGCTATATATTCTGCTCTTTCCAACAATTCTCCATATGTCACTGTTTCAACAGCATCTATTACGGCAGTTTTATTAGAATTCTTTTTTCGCATACTTAACAAATCTCTGTTGAATACGAGATTGATTCGTAATACCTTTATTTCGTTCGCAAATTACTTTTTTTCTTACTCGCACTTGGCACTATAATTTCCAATGGATTCTTCCATTCTTCCGAATGTTTTATTCCAAGTATTCTTATTGTTTCAGTAAAAGACTCAAACATCTCCGTTACAATAGATTCTTTTATCGCACCTTTTCTTGTATCCCAGCTTATCATCAGGCCTTTTTCTTGATCTTCTGAATCTATCTCATCGACTATCTGACAATCAATCCATACTTGAGGGGTATGACTAAACCCATATTCAATAGTGCCTACAGTGCCATCAGTCTTCAAAACCCCTGTAAATACGATCGGCATTAATAATTCCTTTTCTTCAGACACTTTACTCAGTTCTCTTAGCACTTCGACACCAGAAAAAGAATTATGCTCTAAATCCTCCATCAATCTTTTTGTAATTTCTTTGACTCTTTCTATAAAACTCATATTTTGAGTTACATTTACTTCTAGCAAGTTCACTGCTGTAAAGTCTCCTACTATGGAATTAGTATTATTTCCGATAGTTGGTCTATTTTGAATTGGTAAATGGAGTGTAAAATGTTTATTCGAACTCCACCTTGAAATAACTTCTGCGTATATACCAATAAGCACCGATGAAACTGTTACTCCGTATTCTCCTGCAATTTCCTTTATACGTTTCCAGTCAGACTGATTAATATGTTTCTGAAATCGATAAAATTCATATGTATTTTCACACTTATCTGCGGCTCGTCCATCTTGTGGAAGAATTGGAGCCTCCGGTAATTTTTTCAGTCTTTCTAACCAATACATTCTATCCTGATGCCATTTTAAACTTCCTTTACGTTGTTGATTGAACATTGCATAATCTGAAAACTTATACCTTATTTTTTCTAATGAAGCTCCTTTCAAAAGTTCTCCCATTTCAGAAATCAGAAGTTGCACACTTGCAAAATCTGAAACAATTAAATCAACAAGTAGATGGAAAAATTTCCTTCTATACGCTTCGTTATTAGCACTTTAAATAATGGAGGTTCCTCCGTATGAAAAACATATTCACTAAAATCTTCCCTAATCTTAGATAAAGTATCTACTTTTTTCCCTCTCTGCCATTTTTTGTAGATTTACTATTTTAATTTCATAATCAATCTCATCTCTCTCTAAAATTTCAAATCCGACCTCTGTTACTTTTCGCTCTTAGCATTTCATGCCTATTTACCAATACTTTCCAAGCTCTTGATAGTTCTTCTGCACTGTAGGAACCAAAATCAACCTCAATATATCCTTTACATCCAATTCCACCCCACTTCACAGCTTCTGTTTTTCCAACTAAATAGGCTGCTTGCACATCAGTCAAAGGATATACATTAGTTTCATAATCATTATCCGTAATAAACTCGTCTATCGTTTGTTTTTTCTTCAAAATTTCAATTATTTCTTCTTTATATTTTTTAACTTTCTCTTTAGAATTTTCTGTAAAATTCCCTTTGGAATCTTTATATTTTAATTTTCCATCAACAGTTTCAAAAGTAACGCCTTTTTTTTTTCAAGCTCTACTAATAATTCTCCTGCTACTTTTTTCGTGTCCTGCATTTTTTAAATTTCCCCCTCTTCTACAAATTCTGCTATATCTGTATTTTTTCTCTTATCAACCAATTTTGTTAGTGCGTTAATTGATGGATTCATAAAGACCTCTTTCATGCGTACCTCTATTCCGCAACGAGCATTAATAGCCGCAACAAATCTAGCCGCAAGCAAGCTGTCTGCACCTATCTTAAAAAAGGTTCTCATCCAAATCAGCCACTTTATTTTTCAATAGCTCCTCCCAAATCATCAGTACAATATTTAATACTTTGTCAGACATTATTTCCACACTATCAGTTTTCTGATATTCTGCCAATCTTCTTCTATCAACTTTTCCATTTGCATTAAGAGGAAAATTTTTCTAATCTGTTTATAGAATTCGGTATAGAATACTCAGGAAGATGTATCTTAAGATAATCTTCTATTTCACTCTCTGCAATGTACTCTCCCAAGTAAAATGCAACTAATTCTTTATGGTATTTATCCCCCTGAGCAACAACTACGGCTTCTTTTATTCTTGAAATACTTTTTAATACACTTTCAATTTCTCCCAACTCAATTCGATGTCCACGTATCTTTACTTGGGTATCCATTCGCCCTAAAAACTCTATCGTTCCATCTGCCCATCGCCTTCCCCGATCTCCCCTGTTCTATACCAACGTTCCCCTTTTACATCCGTAATAAACTTTTTTCATTGTTAGCTCTTCATCATTAATATAGCCTTTCGCCAGACTTCCACCTCCAATTTGCAATTCACCGAGGAATATCAACTCCGCACTCCACAAAATTTTCATCCGTAATCCTATATTTCTGTTTTGGTAATGCTTGCCCATAAGGAATAGAATTCCACAATTTATCTACTTTTGAAACGCAATAATAGTTGGACCAAATTCCGCCTTCTGTCGCTCCGCCCAACGCTACAAATTGCGAGTTTGCTGAAGTTACTTTATACCATTTCTCCGGTAAATATAAAGGAATCCAGTCCCCTGACACTAATGCCAACCGCAATTTACCAAAATGATTATTTTCCCCATTATCAAAAACATGTCCAATAACGCGGGGGCACTATTCCAAATAGTAATTCCATAAATCTCTATCAGATTTTTCCATACTTCTGGATCTCTAAAGTCGTCTTCATCAATTAAAACAATTGTCCCTCCAACAGTTAAAAGACCAAATATGTCAAAAACCGACAAATCAAAATCAAATGCTGATATATTTAATACGGAATCTTCCGCACCAATATTCCACATATGTAAAATTTCTTCTATTGTATTCATTGCAGCCACATGACTCATTTCTACTCCTTTAGGTTCTCCGCTAGAGCCCGATGTATAAATAATATAGGCAGTATCTTTTGAATTATTTTCAATACACCCAGTCCATGGATTCTCTTCTAAAAAGGCTTCATCCTGCAATACAAGAGCCGGCTTGACATTTTCTATGATTTTTTTCCGACGTCCTAACGGCTGCTCATCGCAATCGGAACATACGCTGCACCTATTGCAAGAATTCCTAACAATGCAGCTACTTGTCCAATACCTCTCGGCAATATAACTACAATCTTATCATTTCTTCTTACTCCTCTTTGCCACATATAGTTTGCTGCACGCAACGCATATAAACGCAACATCTTATAAGAAACTTTCTCATTTTCATAGATAAGCGCAATTCTCTCTGGATATTTCAATGCATTTTCATAAAATTCTCCATGTAATGTTTCCTTTCTATTAGAAAACTCTCGATCGTTCATCATATACATTTCCTTTCCTCAACTATTCCACATTCTTTTTAAGCCATTCTACGACTCTCACAATAACCTCATCTTCTATAGTACCGCCTTCATCCTTTAATGGAGAACTTACCTTAGAAAGTGAATGTCCCAACCCTTTAAACAAAATTATATCTGCATTATTCCTTGCTGCCTTTGCTATTTGCACAGCTTCTACCGGAGAAATCCATCCGTCATTCAAACCATGAAGTACTAAAATAGGTAATTGGATTTTTTTTATGTCATCTAATATTCCTGCCCATGTTTCTCCAGGAGCATTTTCAGCAAATCGAATTAAAGTAGTAGGATCTGCAACTATTTCATCTGCCAATGGTATCCAATTATCTATTATGCTGAATCTTCCTTTCCCTTCTGGATCAAGTTCTTCATTAAATTTCATATTTCCCTCCTTATCCGTACCAAGAATAAGTAAATACAGAGAGAAAGAGATAGATGTGGAGTCCGGTATGCAATTCAAAAAATCCGAAATTTCTAATATGCTATCATTATTGTTATCCAACTCTTTCAACTTTTCTACTGTAAGTTCGCGCAATATATAAGAGAAATAGGAACTCCATCCTTCTGCAATACCCGACTGAAGAATCAAAGCCTGCGCATTCGGAAAATCTGAAACTAAAGTTGTACAAACTCGTACTCCTTCACTCCATCCATAAAACAGAATTCCTTCCACTTCAGACAAGCCAGAAACAAATCTCGTTACCTCTCTGGCATCCCGAATAATTATTTCTATATCATAATTTTCTCTTTTATCATAACGAAATACCGCATATCTAGCTTTCACAAACCCTTCGCTCAATAAATCAAAATTACGGGATACTATACCTCCCATGGATTCAACTGTAGCGTGCCGATCAGATGGACCGGAACCATGAAATAAAATAATCGTTTTCCATTGACCTTGCCTTTCTGGCAAATCTAATTCTCCTGAAATTTTCATTCCATTTTCCAAAGTAATTTCCAATTCTTTTTACAAACATATTTTTATTCTCCCTAATATTTTTCCATAAATTTCTTTTATATTATTTACATAAGCGCCAAAAATATCAGTAATATATTGTTTATCAAAGATGTCAATAATATAATCCCATGAAATCTTCAAATATCCCAAATCATCTCTTACATGGTGATCTAAAACCACCTGCGGTGTTTGGCTTATCGCATATTCTTCTTTGAATGAATTCTTTTTTTGTTACCTTAGACACATTCCTCCAGCATACAAGTAAACACTACTGGCATAATCGCTTTTCCTGCTCTACCTGAAGAAAGCATTTTTAATATATTGCTTCCTTCAAATTTTCTATATTGAACTAACCGCCACATCTGTTCTTGAGTTGCTCGAATAGCATCCAATAAAGAATCCGTTTTTTCTTGGTATGATATTACTGCATTGTTAGTAAATTCACCCAGTATCCCATTCACATCTTCATGCAATAACTGTCTATTAAACAATGTTACATTTATGGAAAGTCCTGGAGTTTCACTATATTGTGCCAGTGTTTTCATAAAAATTGTAGAAATTACTGCAGCAGGAGTAAAATGATAGTTTTTTATTTTCTGATATAATCGTTGTGTTTCTATAAAAAGAAAAATCACATTCAATTCTATCAAATCTTACATTCTGCACTTCTGCAAATTTTTTCTGGTAATTCAGTTTGGGAAAGCTCGGCATATTTTTTACTTTTCTTTCCAGTATTCTTCAGCTTCCAAATCTCCTTTATCTGTTTTTAATCTCATGTAATTCATAAAAGAGATTCGTGGAAATTTAACATCTTTTCCATAGTACAAACTGAAAATCTCGTTCAACAGTAATTTTGCACTCCATGCATCCAAAATAATACAATCAAAATCTACATGTAAAACACTTGTCTTTCCTGATGTTTTCCCAACGCAAAAAAATGGAACATGGGCCATTTATAATAATTATACCTATGATGACTTCTCTCTAGCCGCTTTTTGCTCTCTATCATTCCCATCATATAATGAATAAACTGGCACAGAATAATATGGCACATTATCTAAAAAACTCGCTTTCCCCTCATGTGTTACAATCAACCGTAATGCATCATTTTTAGAAATAACCAGATTTATCATTTGCTCAAGTCGTTCAACATCCAAAGATTCTATTGTATATTCGATGTAATAATGCGCATTTATATTTCCCAACTCACACCCAGCCGTTTGTCCCACAACATAAGCTGTTTGTATTGATGTTAATGGAATCACATTTTTTTTCGATCATTCGAAAGAAATCTAAAATTTGACCTTTAGCCATTTTAAGAATCCTTAATGTTTCCGGTGCCAATTGTCTGTTTTTAGATCTGTATCGAATTTTCTCCCCTTCTCCCCAAATTTGAATGCCATTCTCTCTAAGTTGCTCCAAAAACTCCAAAATATCGGTATCATTATTAAATATGTATTTACTCATTACGTTTCCTCTAATATATATCTTTCGATTTTGCTGATAGTCGGATACTCAAATAACTTGCCGATATCCATAAAAACACCCTATTTTCTCCGTCATTTGGTTAGTAATTTGTATTGCCTGTATCGAATTTCCACCTATTTCAAAAAAAGTTATCATTTATATCAATATTTTCAATTTTTAAAACTTCTCTCCAAATTGCGAGTAATTGCTCCTGAAGTTGAGTAAGCTGTTTACAATTATTATTCTTTTTTAAAATAGGCTTTCTATTTTTTTCTGCAACAATCAAAATTTTATGAATATCCTTTTTTCCCATTTGAATTAAGCGGAATAGCATTCGTTTTAATATATTCTGTTGGAATCATATAGATCGGAAGATCTTTTTTAACATTTCCTTATAAAACTTGTCTATCCGGTCACGATACCTTTTTTCCTCTACTAATACAGCACATATGTCTTCTATCGCATTATCCCTTTTAAAAAAAACAAACGCTTCAGTTATACCTTGAATCCTTCGTAATGCAGCTTCAATTTCGCCCAATTCTACCCGATATCCATTGATTTTTACCTGATTATCCAATCTTCCAAGAAATTCAATATTACCTTCATTCCAATACCGTCCCACATCTCCAGTACAATACAATCGTTCCCCAGTTCTATCTAAAACAACAAACTTTTCTTCTGTTTTTTCATTATCGTTTAAATATCCTGTGCAACGCCATCTCCGGCAATATAAAGTGTTCCCGGTACCCAGTCAGGGCAATCTTGTTTCATTCGCCTGAGCCGTTTTTCTGAAATTTCCGCTGTTACCAGACTTGCCGTTTTTTCCTGCATGATCTCCGGATGAACTGCTAGCGTATGAAGCAGGCCGGTATATGCCCGGAACATCTCATCCAGCATTCCCGGATAAAATAATTCGTCCACGGAATCCCAAAACAGGCATAAACAGCCATCCATTTCAACCACCTGATGATCCAGCCACACCTGCGGCGTCTGTGAAATGTTATAGTTCAGTTTTCCAAGCCACTTTCCTTCATTCCACTGCTCCACGCCAAGGCCACTGGTAAACACTACCGGCATAATAGCGCCCCGCATATTTCCAGTCTTTTTCTTTAATTCGCGCTCCAGTTCAACCGCGCCATAAGCTGTATGCTCCAGATCTTCTGTAAGCTGCTTCTGAATTGCCTTTGTCCTTTCCGCAAAATTATTCCCTGCATTCTTTATCTCCAGCAATGTCAGTGTTGTAAAATCTCCAACCAGATTGTTCACTTCCGGATGCAATTGCGGTCAAACTGCGTCAGATTAAGTGTAAAATCCTTATTACTGCTCCACAAGCGGAGAGTCTCCGCATAAGCACTCATCAAAAGAACAGAAGGCGTTACCTCCAGTCTTCCCGCCGCGTCTTTTACAGACTGCCATTCTTTCTGTGACAGTTTTGCGCTCCGGCGACAGAAACGCTGCTCTGTAATCTGGCTTTCGTTCTTTTGCAAGCGGCAGATCCGGTGCGTCCGCAAAAGTCTCCACCCGGTCTTCCCAATATTTTTTATCTTTCTCATAAGCAGAGGTAGACTTTATCTGCTCCAGTCCCAGCACGTAATCCCGGAAAGACAAAGTAATCGGCATTTCCGCTTTTCCATTTCGATATACTTCTGCCCACTCATTTAAGAGATGGAACATACTCCAGCCATCAAAGATAATATTGTCAAAACTGATATGGATTCTATGCTTCTGGTCCTCTATTTTAGTGATTCGCACATCAAACAGAGGCCATTCATCTGTCAATTACCTGATGAGACATCTCTGCCCGTTTTTCATCCAATGCCTTTTCTGTTTCTGTCACTTCCAATTGTCGGATATCCGTCACGTCAATATGATACTGGGGAGGATTCTCCAGTATGCGCTGCATACCATCCGGCTGGATAATAACACGCATCATCCCATGCCTCTGTATCAACAGATTCCATGCCGTCTCTGCGCACTCAGTATCAAGGCCGTCTGCATCCAGTTCAAAATAACAGTGCGTTGCAACATTCCCCAATTCATACAATCCGCTTCTGCCAAGCCAGTAAGCATACTGCACATCGGTTAATGGGAACGGATGATATGCTTCCTCAGATTCGGTTTGATCTGCAGTGTATCTTCTTCTTTCTGTTCGGACTGTTCAATAGCTTTTGCCAGAGATTTTACGGTCAGATTTTCAAAAATCGTGCTGATCGTTATTTTGCAGCCGAAGGTTTTCTGTACTTCCGAGATCAACCTTGTGGCAATCAGCGAGTCTCCCCAAGGCTAAAATAATTATCTTCAATTCCGATATTTTCATATCCAAATAATTGTTTCCAGATATCTAAAAAGCTTTTCTTCTGTTTCTGTCGTTGCCTTTGAAAATCGGATAACCGCAGTTTCTTCTTTAAAATCTTCCGCAATTGCTTCCTGTTAATCTTCCCATTGGACAATGTTGGGAGCTGCTCCATGAAATGATAATTCTGTGGAACCATATACTCCGGCAGTTTTTCTGACAGATATTCCCTTTAGTGCTCCATTATGATAGGACAGGACAGACGCCTGCTGTCTGCTGCAGCATATACATCTTCCATATCTCTCTGTCACAGCACAGTCTTCGCCCAATCCTGCCTCTGATAAACATTCTCTCCACAGCAGGCAATCCGGGGTAACCAGCCCTGCTTCTTTTCTCTTGTCCCGAATATCCGCAAAACCATTTTCCAAAAAAGCCGCTGTAAGTTCCTGAAGGTATGTCCTTACCACAAGGTCAGTCATCAGCATATTCCGTTTGGCTTCAGTAATTCCGCTACTTTCTTTACCGCATCCGCAGCATCAATATTTCTATGTAAAGCATTTACCGATATCACAACGTCATAACTATGCAAGGACATCTGCTGCTTATCCATGCCTTCTTCCAGATTCAGCATCTCAAACTCGACTCTCTCATATCCCGCAAGTTCTTTCTCTGCTTCCTGCAGAAAATATTTTGAAGAATCCGCATAAGTATAAGCCACGCTTACATCTTCCAGTGCATTCAAAAACTGTCTTGTAATTGCAGTGTCCCTTGTACCAATTTCTATAATCTGGAGTGGCTCTTTTCTGCGTTCTTCTGCCAGAAGCCTTAATCCCTGCACCAGTCTTTCCACTGTTTCCTCGCAGCCCGGAATCCTCCGAAGCAGCATATTCGGAGCCAAAGCCGGCTCTTTCTGGTAGAATACGTCCAGTGGAACTTCATTCCCAGTAACCATATGCTTCAGATACGGCTTCAGTTTCTTAAAATACGTTTCCGCATCTCCAGCTTTTTCCGGTACAGCCACTTCCTTCCCGGTACGCGATAGTCTGCCGTCCTCTTCTCTCAGGATTCCTTCCTTCTTTAAAATTTCCAACCATCTTGCCACAGTATTCTTCTGTGTTTCCGTAATGCTCCCTTTTTCAAAAATTTCCTTCTGCGAAAGGACTTCCTTCTCTGATACAAAAACGCCTAACTCTATGAGTGTCTCCAGCATAAGCTGTACACATCTCTGGTCTGCATAGGCAAGGAAATTTTTGTATGCTGTCTTCCGTTCCTGCTGCATCTGCCAATTGCTGACATCATCCTTCAGTTCTTTCCAGCCCCTGCCAAAGATATCTGTGCCGTACAAATACGTTGTAACTTTAGAATCTTCCTGTATCGGCGCTCCGATATAAGCAGCCAGCGTTTTATTGCCATGACCATCACTAACTGTATCAACAACTGCATGAGCCACACCCGGAAACTCCTGAATCGCATGTTCAATTTCTCCCAATTCAATCCTGTGTCCGCGAATCTTTACCTGATGGTCTTTTCTTCCCAAAAATTCAATTATCTCATCATCCCAGATTCTTCCGAGATCACCGGTCCGATACCATCTTCCATACTGATCTGTGATAAATTTCTGCCCCGTAAGCGCAGAATCTCCCTATATCCTTTTGCTACACCAAAACCGCCAATCCAGAGTTCACCTTCTGCCCAGTAAGGGCAATCCCTTCCATACTCATCCACAACACGATATGCCTGATATCTGAGTGGCTTTCCATAGGGAATAGATTTCCAGTTTTTTCGGCATCGGCAGGGTAACATTCTGATAATTGGACCAGATACTTGCCTCTGTAGCTCCTCCCATAGCGACAAACTGGCAATCCTCTGTCCATGCCGCAACCCTCTGCGGGAGATCCATCCCAATCCAATCTCCGGAAAGCATAACCGCCCTGATCGGCAGTTTCTGTTTCATGGATTCCGCCCGTATCAAAAGCATATCCAGAAGCACCGGCACTGAATTCCAAACGGTAATCTGATATTTCAACACTTGTTCCAGCCAGTAATCCGCATTCCTTCTCTCCTGCTCTGGAAGCAATACCAATGTTCCTCCTGCGCCTAAAATTCCAAAAACATCATATACCGACAGGTCAAAATCCATAGCTGATACAGCCAGCGCCCGATCTGCACTTGTCACATGGTACTTTTCATTAATATCCTGAACCGTATTCCATGCGCTTTCATGCGCAATCTCTACACCCTTCGGAACACCTGTAGAGCCTGACGTCATGATGATATAGGCGCTGTCCTTCGGCGACACCTCTGGCAGTCTCACATTTTCCTGTCCCTCTTCCATACCTTCCATCACAAGGATTTCCGTACCTTCCGGCCAGTCCAGTTTTTCGGATAATTCCCGATTCGTGACCACATAGCGGACTCCCGTCTTCTCATGGATTAACGCTCTCCGATCTTTAGGCTGGCTTAAGCTGACCGGAAGGTATGAATTTCCGGAAAGCAAAATTCTAATGCCGCCTCGATCTGTTCTATCCCGCGCGGCAGGGTAAGTGCAACCGGGACTCCCTTAATATCCTTTTCTGAAATCCCTGCCGCCACTGCTGTCGCCCGTGCTTTTAATTCCCCATAGGAAACCGATCTTCCGCTTCCCGCATCAATAAGCGCAATATCTTCCGGGCAAACTTCCGCATGGTTCATAACAGCCCAATGCAGGCATTCCACACGCTCCGGCACTCCTGTACGCGCTGTATCTTCAATTTCTCTTTTTCTTTTTTCAGGAAGCACATCAAATCGCTGATTCCAGTCCTTCTTTCCCAATTCATGCAGAAGATTCTCAAAACACTCCAGCATATCCGGGATCATATTCTCCGGGAATAACTTATCCACGCTGTCCCATGTAAGCTGTACGCCATTTTCATCTTCATAACTCTGGAAGTCATTCCACACCTGCGGCGTTTGGGAAATCATATAGGAAAACTGCCCCAGTTCTTTCCGGAACGTATCATTTACCAACGGCGTTCCCAGATTGCAGGCAAAAACAACCGGCGCCACTGCCGATGCGTCTCCATACATCTGCGCAATGTCTCTCTGTACTTGCACGCCGGAATATGCCGTATACTTCATATCCTCATGAAGCTGCTTCTGAATCCTGTCCAACAATTCCGCAAAAGTCGGATTTTCTTCGCAGTTAATCTCCAGCAATAACAGAGTAGTAAAATCTGCTATTACTTCCTCTAACCCCTGCTGCTCTGTTTTCCGGTTAAAAAAACGGAATGTTAATAAGGAAACAATGATTCCTGCTCCATCGTTCCAGAACCACCGCATATGCAGTAAGAAGAACCATTGCCGGAGTTGTCTGGTATTTTTTTGCCCGCATTTGCAAATGATCCCATTCTTCCTTTTCGATTCTCACAATCCTGCGGTTGAACACCGTTTTTCCACTTCTTGCGGACGTTTTGCCAATGGAAGGTCAGGGCCTTTTGGCAAATGCTCTAAACGATTCTTCCAGTATTTTTCTGCGTTTTTCCGTTCCTCCCCTTCTTCCTGTTTCTGCCGTTCTAGATAGGAAGCAAAATTCCACCCTTTTGATTCTTTCGGCAGGTTTTCCCCTCGGTAAGCAGATGCCAAATCCCTCAATAATATCTGCAGACTCTGTACATCAGCAACCAAAAGTGCCATGTCCACATGAAGGCGTGCCTTATTTTCAGGAAAAAGCGTAAGCTCTATTCCTGCTACTTCGCCTTCCTCAATCTTTAACTTCCGATGGGATAAACGTTCTCTGACAGATACTGCCATTGCCTCTGCTTCCTCAGATGACATCCGGAAAAAAAAATCATGAACCTTTATTTTTTCACAATACGGCTTATCCAGGATTTTCTGTGTTCCATCATCCAAAAAGCAGGCGCGCAGCATAGGATGATGATACTGCAGTACATTCCATGCTTTTTCCAGACGCTCCGGATCTATATTTCCCCATCAAACTCTAAATACGCATGACAGTCTATTCCTCCAAGAGCCTGTTCTTCATCCCTGCCAACCCAATATGCATATTGTACGTCTGTTAAAGGAAACGGCTGTTTCATATCCTTTTCCGGCGTTATCTTAGATTCTTGCGCCCGTTTTTTGCCCGCTTTTTTCTTCATCCTGCGCTGGATTAGCGCCCACCAGCCTTCAAGGGTAGGATTTTCCATCAATGAACCGAATGAAACCTTAACCCCCTGTTTTCTCCACTGGTTTACCAGACGCATGATCGTCAGGGATGAAAGCCCAAGCTCCAGCAGATTTTCGGAATCCCCCAAATCTCTGGCTACCGGCAGCTTTTTGTTTGATCTGTTCCTTTATCTCTATATATTCCATGATTCTGTCTCCTTCTATTTTTCCTGCGCCATACGTTCTAATGCTTTCTTATCTATTTTTCCTACGCTGGTCAGCGGCCATGTCTCTACCCGTTCTATCTGATCCGGCATTTTATACGCCGCAACGCCTATTTCCGCAGGAACCTGTGTATTTCCTGCAAATCGATCCCGGCTTCATCATCGGTCACAAGGAATGCACATATCCGGTTTCCAAGGGTTTCATCCGTAACGCCGACAACGGCTGCCTCTTTGATTTTCGAATGCCTGCAAAGATAAGCTTCAATCTCTGAAGGCATGATCTTTTCTCCGGCGCGGTTAATCTGCTCTTTGATCCTCCCGCCCAAACGTAACCTTCCGTCTTTCGTCCACATAGCTTTATCGCCCGTCCGGTAAAATCCGTCCGACGTAAAGCTCTTTTTATTCGCTTCCTCCGCCATATAATAACCATCAATCGTATACGGGCCTCTGGATAATAATTCCCCAAAAACTCCTTCCGGTACGGCCTTATCTTCTTCATCCACAATCTTCACTTCATCCGCAGGAGACACCGGAGTTCCCCGGCATCTTGCGATCAGGGAACCTTCATCCTCCAGGCTAGTAAAGGACAGTAGCCCCTCCGCCGTACCAAATACCTGCATCAGTTTACACGGCCATTCTTCAATGATCTTATCCGCAAGGGAATCTTCCAGCATTGCGCCGCCCACCTGCAAAATCCGCAGGCTGGATATATCATAATCTTCATCCCATTCCAGCATTTCCATGCACACAGTAACCATAGCAGGAACCAATGCCGTTATCGTGACACCTTCCTCTGTAATTGCGTCAAGGATATCATCCGGGCTGGTCGCAGACGCAAGCACAACTTTTCCTCCCACGTCCAGCGTGCCTAAAAGCCCCGGGCAGCATAACGGGAAATTATGAGCTACCGGAAGAGACGCCAGATAAACGTCACTGCTATCCAGACGGCATCTCTTCGCGGACATGCGGGCATTATACATGTAATCCGTATGGGTGCGCGGAATCAGTTTCGGAACCCCTGTCGTCCCGCCTGACAGCAAAAGCACCGCCGTTTCATACCCATCCACAGCCGGAAATGCTCCATTTTCTCCACACGTTTCCGCAATCATTCCACTGATATCCCCGGATTCGCTATCTACAAATATATGCCGGATACATGAATATTTCTCTTTCATCGCATTTGCCATCGGCACATATGAAAATCCCAGATATTTCTCCACCACAATATAAGCGGCCGGCTTTGCCAGTTCAATAATTCCTTCCAGTTCCGCCTCCCTGTGGGCCGGCAGCATCATGATTGGCACCGCCCCAATCTTGGAAAGCGCAAAAACACGATCACAAAAGAAATCCTGTTCGGAAGCTGCACAAGCACTTTGTCTCCCTTTAAAATCCCTTTACGCAGAAAAGCTGCCGCAAGACAATCTGCTTTTTGCTTTAATTCCATATAACTGATCTCGTCTTCACTGTCCGTGACCGCAATTCTTTCTCCATATTTTTTCCGCCCACCTATCAAGCTGTTCTCCAAATCCACATCTCTCCCAGCCTTCCAGATTCTCATATTTGCTCATATCTTTCTTATAACCCATTTTATCTGTCTCCTTTCTTATGCGCCGCCATACGCAGCATATCCTTTGATCCTGACCGGATACAGAAACCAGTCCTGATCTTTCTTATCTTTTTTCTGCAATTTTCTCGTTTCTGACAGAGAAGAAATCCATTCCTCTTCCTAATCCAATTCCAAGCGCCTTTACATATGCCTCTTTCGCCGCCCAGTACTGAAAAAACAGATCCGGTCCTTCATTTTTACATCTTCCGCTTCTTCTGCAGTATAAAAATTTTCCGCTATCTCCCTATAGTCCGGGCACTCTGCCATCTCCTGCACATCTACTCCGATATCCATTCCGACAGCGAATACCGCCAGTATGAATTCACCCGAATGCGAAATATTAAAATTGACTGTCTGCTTTCCTGCGATTTCTTTATGATAAGGCTTACCCAGTTCATTGACAGAAAAATCAACTGTTTCCACATCTAAGTATCTTTTCAAGAGGATCCGCACGACAACCTTCCCGGCTATATAACGCATCCTGTCTTCAGGAAAACGGAATCTTCCGCTTGCTCCAATTCCTGCCCACTCAGGATATATTCATGGTTCTTCCAGAAATCTGTCATTTCCGGCCAACAGATGCACCATATATGTATCTCATTTTCACGGATACGAAGTTTGTCTGCTGACAGAAATTCCTTCTCCCCGCATCGTTTAACCTCCATTTTCATTCTCTAAAGCAGTCTCATGACCTCACTTATTACTTCGTCTTCACAATCCCTCAGATAAAAATGTCCTCCCGGAAATATCCGGTAGTTAAAATCATTGTCCGTATACTTTCCCCATTCCAAGATCGCACTCTCATCCGCTTCGTCGTCCTTTTCTCCGCCAAATGCAGAGATAGGTGTATGCAGCACTACTCCCGCTTTATCATAATACGTTTCATCCATGGTAAAATCCGCCCGCAGCATAGGCAGAAAGAAATCCAACAATTCCTGATTCTCTAGTATCTCTTTTGGCGTCCCTTCAAATCTTCCCAGTTCCCTCTTAAACGCTTCATCCGGAAGATGATAGATTGGATTTGGCTCCGGAATACTAGGAACCCGGCTGCCGGAAATAAACAGACATTTTGCAGTATATCCCGCTGCCTCCAACCGTTTTTCCAGCTCATAGGCGATCTTCCCACCCATACTGTGTCCCCATAAGGCATACGGTCCGTACACAACCTTTCTTACAGCCTCTTCCAGGTCATCTAACATAACCGACATATCTATATACGGTTTCTCCATGATCTGTTCTTCCCTTCCCGGAAGCTGAACTGGACATACCGTTACTTTCCCCTGCATCTTTTTCGCCCACTGGTTATAAGCAGAAGCACCGCCTCCCGCAAACGGCAGGCAGAACAAGGTTATTTTCTCTTTGTTGATATTTTCTGTATTTTTTATCAATTTCAAATTCACTTTTATATTCCTCTTGTATCATGTTCTTTTTGTCTCTGTTTATCATCATTTTGTAATATGTTTTTTTCTCAATCACTTCTTATTTCTACCTGTAATTAGTTATATCTAACTCTTTGTCAAAAAAAATTTTGATCCATCCCAATATCAAACCGGACGCCAAAACAATATGCGCTACCATAAGCCCCTTTACGATCAGGGAATATCCGGTCACAGAAAAAAACACCTGCTATCGCGCATTCAATAACTAAAATTACCCTCGCGCGCATCCCATAAACTTTCTTCTCTTTCACATCCAGTTTCTTGCTGCTGGCATCCACCGGTGCCATAGCAAATATGAATCCAACTGCGACAAGCCATATGATCCGCATTTGCCATATTACAGCCGGAGCAGACGCCAGATACAGACTGCATAGAAGGACAAGGATACCGGAAACAGCCATGCAGCCCCCTGCCTTTTCCAAATGAATCCCTCCGGCATACTGCCTTAAAACAGTAAAGGGCAATAAAAAGACTATCATCTCCATCCAATTCCCCGTTATGATGCCAAGTATGACGATGATAAGGTATATTACCACCCTGCCCAGCAGTACGCCGTAAGCATATTCATACAGCCTGCGGTCTTTCTCTTCAAGAATCCCATTCCTGCTTTGTAGTTCAAAAAGCCGACCAGCCATTTTTTTCCACACTAGAATTTCCTCATTTTCTTAACTTCTTCCGGCTCATCTTCCTGATAGTACAGCCAGTTGCACGCCAGATTTGCCGTATACGCCGTCAAGCAGAGTGCAAGACAGTTTACAGCTCCAAGCAGTTTGATTCCCGGTTTTTTCTGATTGTTTTTTTCATAGTTACAATGCCTCCTTTTTTTTCGAAAGTTTACACAAAAATCGCCCTCTTTTCAATTACCGTGGCAAAAACGGTAACTTTTTGGGCGATTTTTGCACGTCCTTATTTGATTGTAAAGATCAGCTTAACAGAGAACTCCTGTTCTCCTGCCTCCACTCGCATAATTCCCGCATACTTTTTAACCAGTTTTCCAACCGTATGCAGTCCGATCCCGTGACTGTCTGCATCTCTTTTGGTGCTTATGTACCGGTCCTTGTCCTTTAACAGCGGAACAACATACCCGTTGCAAAATTCCATAACAAGGAAATGCCCTGCATTTCCCATATACATCCTGCATTCCACATATCTGCCATCTTCTGTCTTTTCTGCCGCTTCCAGTGCGTTATCCAAAAGATTCCCTACGATCGAGATCATATCCAGTTCTTCCAAAAAGTCCAGCCTGAGATCATTACCCAGGGTAATCTTATAGGAAATATTCTTAGATTCCGCAAGGAATTTCCTTTCGCACAGGATGCTGTTCAAGATCGGATGCTCACAATATACACTTTTTGAAGATTCTGAATCCGGACGCCTAAATGTTCCATGATGTCCTTAACCTCTTGATTTTCTCCTTCTTCTATCAAGCCGGCTACTGTACAGATAAATTTATTTATATCGTGTAAGAATGCTCTGTTATCCTCATTAACCTTATTCATATACTGCAGATTAGCAATCTCCGCCCTGCTTTTCTGGTAAAGCCGGGCCATCTTCTTCACTTCTTCTGATTTCTCTACAAACCGGTCAAACACTGAGAAAATGAAGATATTCGTCAATAGCAGCAGTGAAGCTCCTACCGGAACCATGACCCTGTTCATTCCTTCAAAAGAAGTGTGCGAATAAAACATACATCCTAACATAACGATCGTTGCGGTTGGCAGCATGAGCAGCACTGTAAATGTTTTATTTTCAATCGTCAGATAATCCCTTTTCCTTGTTACCTGATTAATGCATTTAATAAACAGAAATGTCATGGTACTCATCAGCAGGAGTGCTAATGTCTTTTTTCTGTTTCAGTCCTGAAGCCCTCGGACGCACCAGTCACGCCATATGCATTCGTAAGTGCCGCAAAGAGAAATTCGGGAATAATTGCCAGCACATAATAGCAGCATACCGTAACCAGCTTCTTCCATATATTTCCCCGGAACACAACCATAGACGCAATCATATACGATTACCGGAATCATTACCATATTAAGTATTGAGGATTCCAAGGGCGGTTGGTTCCGAACATTGCCAGTGCTGCGATACAATATACGAGAAATTTTCCCAGAATTTTTCTCTTCTGTATGGGAGTATGTTCTTTCCAAGTCCTCCAACAGATACATCTGAAGAAGACAAATCAAATAATCTCTTATTATCATACCATGCCGTTCCTTTCCCCAAGAAACATTATCAGTGCGTCGGCAAACTGTCCTTTTCTCGACCTCGAAACATTCAACTGGATTCCAAACGGCAGCAACGCAACGTTCTTTTCCAATCCTTCCACTTTCGCCAGATTTACAATATAACTGTTATGTGCATACTCAAATCCCCTTCCGGCCAGACGTTCATATAAATCGCCTAAAGATTCCTTGCAATGCATCTCTTCTATCTTTCCCTGTCTGGCAATGTATATCGTACAGCCCCTTTTCGCCAGACAGATATATAAAATGTCTTCCGTATGGATGCGCATTATCCTTCCCGCCGATGTAACTGTCACGGAAGAATCTCCACAGCACAATTTCACTTTTAATAAAATCATAGGTATTTCCCTTTTTCAGACTTCTGTCATGCAAGTCTTTCATAATATAACGGAACGGCTGCCCAATATTGATGCTATCTGGAGTCGGTTCAAAGTATCCGGAGCAGGACACCAATATCGCTGCCCTATTGTATTCCCTCAGCTTCAGTACTGTTTTATTTCCATCCAATCCAGGCATACGCATATCCATAAAAATCAGATCATGCAAAATATCCGCATCTTCCAATAATTCTTTTCCTGATTCATATTCATAAAACCGTATCTCATTCGAAGACAGAATCCCTTCCGTTTCTATGACCGTCTTTATTTTCTCCCTGTATTCTTTATCATCGTCGCAAATTGCTATTTTACACATATTCATCCTCCAGTGTTAGTTTCTTCTAACCCTTTCCCATAAAAAAACCATCTTGCAGAATCTGAATCCTAAGATTATTTGCCTGTTCCTATAACTCCGGTTCCAAATCTGCAAAGATGGGATCAGCAAAAAATTCCTGTATTGTGACATCCAATCCATCGCATATCTTTTTTAATTGTAACTACGCCAGCATTCTTACTCTGACCATACAAAATATTTTTTCAGTGTTGAAGGCGGGACGCCTGAGCGCACCGCCGCCTCATTCACTGTGATATCTTTCTGATTAATCAGATCGTTTAAACGATATATGACCGCTGTTTTTATATCCACGGTATCGACCACTCTTTTTTTCTTCTATTTTATATAAATCGGCTTTAAAAAGGTCGCCCATATATAGTCTTTTTGATCTATGCACGATATTTTTTTAACAGTTTTTCTTATTCTAGCAGAAATCCGCTAAATTTCTATATTTTTATTAGATACATGAAACCCTGTGAGAACATTTCTGATCCTACGCAGGGTTTTCCACTTTGTTATAAAATTTTTATATTTTCCAGTATGCTGGATCGGAGTTATCATTCAACTTTCCTTCTGCTACCGATTGTAAAAACATATTTTTACGAATAAATATTCAGCAGTTCTTCCGGAGAAAGCAATGTAATCCAAAAAGGAAAGAAAATCCTTTTTTATTCCTTGTCACAATCGCATCACACTGATTCTCCTTCGTACAAGTTGCAAGTAGGCAGTCTTCAAAATCAGATACTCTCTGCAAATAAGCAGGCAGCACATCTTCGTTCGTCACTGTCAGCACTTTTGCTATGTCCAAAACGGAGCCAAGTGCCTTTCTATAAATTTATACCGTTCTTACATCCCGATCAGCTCCTCTCTCCAGCTCATCTTTTCCCTGCTTTTCTTGGATTTTTCTCTTATTGATTTCCAGTCGTTCATGAATAGATGGCTTCTTTGCCTTCGTAGTTGCTTTATTCTTTTCTGTTTGCATACTCGAAACTACCTTTTTCACAGCTTTGTCATTATCCCCTTTTGTCACATTCGCTGCTCTTGACGCTTCTACTCTGCTGTCCTGCTTTTTCTGCAACCTGCCGTTCCTGCTTTTCCTGCACACTTTTTTCTTCCAGACTGCAAAGCTCTGCAAATATGGCAGCACATGGTTCTGCATATCGGTCAGATCTTCCATACACTTCTGAAACTCTTCATTTCCCTTGTTTTTCAGATAACCAATCCAGCTTTCATCCGTAAGTTTCAGTTCATTTTGGAGTTTCAGCTGACTTAAAAATACCGCCATTTCCTGTTCCAATATCAATTTTACTTTTAAACTGCCGCAACATCTTATCGTCTTTTTCCGCATAATATACGGTAAAAAACATCTGGGCTGTCATAGTAGGCTCATTAGTCCTCGGATTACGGTCTGCGTACCATTCCTTATCCTTCTGTGCAGTACGGGAATCCAGATCTGAGAGCTTCTGACAGCGTGGTTCCATCAGCTCTCGCTTTTCACAGTAATTCACATACACCATCGGCTCTGTTTCTTTGGATATATCTGGTTCGTAGGATTTCAGCCGTTCCAGCAAAACACCTGCCCCACACGGACTGCTCACAGTCTTCTTCAATCACATCCTTCAGTGCTGCCAGTTCTTCTGTTGTCATTTTTTCGGATACATTGCCTCACGCACATCCTGAATCGGGATATATTTATAATCAGGCAATGCTTTATGAATCTTCTCCAAACCTTCACGCACCACCGGCTGATCTTTTTAAAAACCGCACATTATCCAAGAAGTCGCCGTGTATCGTTGTTCCCATTACAATTAACAGTTCTGTTTCATCAAACAAGCTATCCTCCGGATCACGATAAATAATCCCCATTCCACTGCCTTTATAAGCGTTTTCCGGATCTTCTCTGTACTTCTCATAGATTGCTGCGATTTCTTTCACATCTGTGCTTTTCTCATAAGCTCCCATATCATGAATTTCATCACATTCTGCAGCATAATATTCCAGATAAGCTTCTTTCTTAGGCGGCATATTATTGAGTACATTATCAATCATGTTATAATTGGCCTCTTCCAGTTCCTCCACCTTTGCCAATGGCTTATATTCGCCACGGCTTTTCTGAATCTCTGCCATTACAACTTCATCCATTTCTTCTACTTTCTCCATCAACCGATCATAATCTCCACGGATGCGTTCTCCAGTCCAGCCTTCGTCTTCCAAAAAGTTCCTCCGCCGCTTCTTCAATAGAAATTTCATCATTCTCATAAACGCCACCATCCATCAAGCGGAAATCTTCATCGTAAAAGGAATAATCATATCCTTCTTCTGTTCTCTGAATAGCAAAGTAACGTTCTCCTACCTCATATGCCAGTTCACTAAGAACCTGTTCTTCCAGATTCAGGAAAAGAATCCAGCTGTTCAAAACTGATACTGTCTACAAAATGAGCGGTTACTTTTTTCCCCGTCATTCAGAACTATGATATCACTGACAGACAGGGAATGCCCACGGAAATCTTCCGGTCTATCAATGTTGAACCTTTCAAAAAAATATCATCCAGTGACATATTTCCTGATAATTCACCAACATAGACCAGCTTGTAATCTTCTTTTTTATCTTCATACCATGACTTTCAATAAAACTCATATTCATAAAAGCATAGTTTTCGCCCGGTGAATCATCCCGGATCTGATAAATACCAAATACCCTTCTTGTTCCTAACAACAGGTTTGCTTCTTTCAATGACTGAATCTGTGGATATTTCTGCATTTCCCATTCCGGTTACGGAAACGCTCCAGTTCTGTCATAGACATCTGATAATGCTCTGGTCCTCGTTCAATTTCCATACGTTCTGTGACATACATCGGTGATGAAAAAATTAGTGATCAGATAGATATCTGCTCCTGCATCGTATAATTTCAGTGCTTCTTCCTGCTCAATGACACTCATAGGCTCCTGAAATGCTCCTAAATTTTCTTCTGCATAATCTAGGTTGTTATCCTTTATCCGTTCCCACATCTTCGATTCCATTCCAAACAGACCTTCATGCGCCTGTATCATTTCTTTACTCGCATATTCACCTTTACTGCCATCACTTCCAAGGCAATAAATCTTAGAACCCATTCTGTGATAATCAAGAGCTGCTTCTTTTCTAAGCGGTACCATATCTTCTGCTGTATATCCATAGTCACGTAATTCCAGCTTACCTATGGTTGGATCCAGCAGTTCTTGAATATCCATTCTTGCGTCATCCAGCAAATCCTCTACACCTTCTTGATCTGCCTGACTCACTGCATCTGCCAGATTTCTTACCAAATTCCTAACTTTCTCTTCCTCGCCGATCAGATTCGCATATTCAAAAATCTGTTCTTTTACATCTGTTGAAAATTCTATATCTCTACGCTCTGCCTGAGCAATCCGTTCCTGCGTATATTCCTGCATTTTCTGCGTTTCTTTTCCTGTTATCATATTTCTCGCCATTCAAATTCCTCCTGTGTTCTAAAAATGGCATAACAGGCAGAACCTTCTTCTACCAAATTATGCCATCTTTCCTGTTTATTTATTCCAGACCGAAGTCCCGTTTTCTGTTTTCCTTGCCAGTTTCACTTTCCCGCTGACTCTTTTCTTTATAAATCTGCAGTTTTTCATGGATAGAACCACGTGTCGGTCTTTCTTCTTTCTCATCTGATTCAGACACCTCTGTTTCTGCATCTTCCCGTTCATCCATATTGAGCAATGCATTTAATTCTGACAGTCGCTCCAGTTTCTGGTTCAACTCCTCTTCTTTTGGAAATGGCTTTCCAACCTCTTCTTTTGCATTTGCAAGCTGTTCATATACTGTTTCCAGTCTTTGTTGTGCTTCTGAAAGCTTCTCTGGATAACTGTCCAACAGATTGTTGATACGAGTAATATTTCCAAGTGCATCTGCTCCAAGATGAACTTTCGAGACAACCTCATGTTTGACAGATAGAATAAATTCTTTACTCCATCCATCAAACTGAATCCTCATATTGAATCCCTGATAGTTTCCGATATCCATCGCAGCATCTACAGCTTTAATATCTTTACATACCGCCAGAAGTGCTGCTCCTGCCTCTTTCTTTTCTGTGAACTCTTTGCCGCCAATCTCCATAGTAAACTGCTCTGGATCTGTGATTTTATGCTCTGAGTAATGAGCGATGTCTGCCTTGTAGCTGTCAATGATTTCTGTCAGTTTTGCAATCTGTTGTGGAAAATTCCTTGCAATATCATCTTCCAGGCGGTACTGGTTATTCATGTGGTTGGCTTTTAAAAGTTTTAATTTTGCCACATCAACATCCAATGCCATCTTCTCTTTTACTGCTGGATTTCCGGTTGCAAGAGCTTTGACCTCTGCATAGGAAAGTGCCGCTTCGTCCACATCCTCACAGCTTCGCACAGGTGCTTTGCTGGTCATAATCTGAGAAATGAATTTCTGCTTGTTCTCAATCAACTGCCACATGTAGCTGTCAAATGTGGATTCAGTTACATACCGGAAGATATGAACCTTTTTATTATGATTTCCCTGACGGATAATACGCCCTTCCCTCTGTTCCAAATCAGATGGTTTCCAGCCAATATCCAGATGGTGCAACGCAATCAGGCGGTCCTGCACGTTGGTCCCGGCTCCCATCTTTGCTGTTGAGCCAATCAAAAAACGAACCTGCCCGGATTTCACTTTTCCAAACAGCTCCGTCTTCTTTGCTTCTGTATTTGCATCATGAATAAAGCAATCTCTTTTTCCGGTACACCTTTCGCTATCAGTTTCTGCTTCAAGTCATCATAAACATTGAAACTGCCATCACCTTTCGGTGTGCTGAGGTCACAGAAAATCAATTGTGCAGATTTCTGTGCTGCCGTGCCTTTCAGATCTCATAACTTTTCTCTGCACAGACTGATATTTTGCTTTCTGGATTATCTGGCAATAATTCGTTCACCAAACGCTGATCAATGCCAATTTTCTTCCATCATTGGTAATTTTGAGCATGTTATCAACCGAAGCATCTACCCCTCCGTTTCTGACAACTTCTGCACGTTCCCCAGACTTTCTACGATTTCTTTCTGCTGTTCCGTTGGTTTCAGCACCACTGTTTCATATTCCGCCTCTGGCACAGGAAGCTTTAACTGATCGGAAGTCTTGATATCTGCAATCTCCTTAAACATATTCATCAGTTCCGAATATTATAAAATCTTGCAAATCTTGACTTTGCACGGTAGCCTGTTCCTTCGGGAACGAGTTTGTCAAGATGATTTTTGTAAGTTTTCTAAATTCAAATATTTATCCGCTGAAAAATCTCCTAACATCTCGTGTCGGCATATTTCTTGAAACACCGTATTCAAGGGCTTCTTTGCATTTTCCGATTGCTTTACATTGACAATAAAGGTTGTTTTTCCTATTCGTGTTGTATAAGATAACGTGTTTTCTTT
>VOFI01001770.1_pt1 | contig 30463 bp, 52 predicted proteins | sample 5384131 | NCBI WGS metagenome assembly VOFI01 (sample SAMN12384728, study PRJNA508395) | human gut metagenome | isolation source: healthy gut H | host: Homo sapiens
CAAAGTTTGTCAGTTCTTTGTAGTCGATGGCTTCTATGATTTCGCAAATTACGGTCTTTTGATTGTGTTGTTGTTCCACTTCCTTCAATGCTTCGAAATGTTGCTGGTGACGTCGATTTTACGGTTGTAGAGGCAGCTTTGAAACGTGCCCAGATTTCGTCGCGTAGTTCCTTGGCTACCGGCCCTGTATCACGAAATTCTTGATGTAGCTTCTGTAACTGATGGAAAGCTGAAACTACATCCGCTTCATCTGCCAGCTTTTCGGCAGCTTCACAGAGATGTGTCTTGATTTCCAAATTCTTCTTGAAATCATATTCGCGGAATTCATTGTTCAGTTTCAAGAATCGTAGAATTTCTCTACATATAATTGATAGTTTTTCCAAAGCTCGTTGACCTTAGCTTGCGGAACGAGTTTCGTATCATTCCATTTGCTGTTGCAGCTTCTTGAACTCTGTATAATTTGTTGGCGTCATCTCCGGATTCCACCAATTCTTTCAGTTCTTCAATAATGGAAAGTTTACTTGCAGGTTTTCTTCCTTTTGGCGTTCCAGCTCGGCTGTGTTTGCTTTTTTTTCTTTGATGACGGACATGACGTTTGAACTCTTTCTTCCGTCGGGTTCGTTTGTGGAACAAAAGCCCTCTTCCCACCGTTGTTGTAAACTGTACATTCTGGCCGCATCCTGCTCAGCATTGTGCAGCTTGTAGAAGAGATTGCTTCAAACCGTCTATTTCCTGCGCCTTTCGCACGCCTCCGGCCTGAAACTCTTTTAGCTGGTTTGGCAAGTATTCCTTCGTGAGGTTTGAACTGGCTCAGGTTGAACTTCGGAACAGTAACATCTTCAGCGGGAGTTTCTGTTGTTGCCGGTTCAGAAACCTCTGACTGCCTTCTTTTCTTCTTCTAATTCCACCGGCTTTTCGGGGGAGATTAGTGTCATGAGTGTCCGTCATTGTATTTACTTTTTAGAAACGGGTTCCTCCCGTTCAGGGTTACATTAGGCTACAAATTAATGAAATAAAATGATTACTTCATACAATTTGCCTTGATTTTTTTTCTATTTTCTTGTTTTTATGACAGTAAGACAGTGATACCCATGTACAGCATCATGCCTATAATGTCATTGGTAATGGAGATAAACGGGCCGGTGGCAATGGCCGGGTCAACCTTCAGTTTCTCTAAAGTCATGGGGACTAGCGTTCCGAAGATGGAGGCGAACATGACGACTGCAAAGAGGCTGATGGAGACGGAATAAGTGACCGTAGCCGTAGCTCCGAACCGGATAAAATTATAGATGTATACCAGCAGGGAGATGATGGTGGCATTGATGACCGCCACTACTGCTTCTTGGCTACCTGCTTGAATGTGTCTTTTAGCATCCAGCGAGCTGTTTGCCAGCCCTTGCACGATGATGGCAGACGACTGGGTTCCCGTTTCCCGTACCGCCAATCAACGGAATATAAAGGGCCATTTCCGGATGGGCGGCGAAAGTCGTGTCGAAGTTACCCAATATCATGGAGTTGCCTATACCGCCTAGCATACCGATAAGTAACCATGGAAGACGGGCAGAAGTCTGGCGCATGACATTATCGTCCGTTTCATCATCTTTGGGACAAAACCGGATGCCAACTGGTAATCACGTTCCGACTGTTCACGAACTTCGTCCATGACGTCGTCTACGGTAATCTGGCCTACCAGACGCCCGATACTGTCTACAACAGGAGCTGCCACCAAGTCATACTTTTCGATGATTTGTACCACTTCGTCAATGGGGGTATCTACATGGACGGAGATAGGATCTTTCCGCATCACATGCTTTACCTTGGAGACAGAAGGGGAAGTTATCATTTTCTTCAATGGGAATACCCCTTGCAGACGGTCTTCGTCGTCGATGACGTATACGTAGTAAATTTCATCCAGCTTTTCAGCTTGCAGGCGCATTTCCTTCAGGCACTCCGGCATACTCCAGTTTTCATTGACAGTCACCATTTCCGTACCCCATCAAACCACCGGCAGTGTCTTCATCATATTTCAGCAGGTCAACGATGTCACCGGCTTGTTCTATATCTTCGATGTGCGAAAGTACTTCCTCCTGCTTGTCTTCATCAAGTCTGCGCATCAGGTCTACGGCATCGTCCGTGTCCATATAATCCACGAAACGCTTGGCAATGGTCTCCGAAGGAAGAAGTTCGGAATTCTTTCCGGATGTCTTCGTCCATTTCAACCAGTACGTCCGCTGCCGTTTCGTTGTCAGGAGGCGGTAAACGAAGCGGGCTTCCTCCAAGCCGAGGTCATTGCACAGTTCTGTAAATATCCGCCGGGTGAAGATCGGTCAAAAAGTGTTTTGACGTTTTCCGCGTCTTTCTGTTCTATCAGGCTTTTGACTTTGTCTATGTATTCTTCGTCTATTTCCATGATTGTTCGTGTTTAATCACTAGCCATTAATCATTAATCGTTCTCAATGCCTGTTCCACTTGGTTGGTCAGCTGAATAAATTCCCTGTACGGACAGTTGTTCCGGGCGTTTATTAAATAATACGTCCTCCGTCAGTGGACAGTCTTTGCCGAGTATCGGTTTTTATGGAGTTCCGCAGAGTCTTGCGTCGTTGGTTGAACGTGGTTTTCACTACTTGCTTGAACAATTTCTCGTCGCAGCCTAAATCGTGCGTTTCATTGCGCATCATGCAGATGACGGCACTTTTAACTTTTGGGGGCGGGTTGAAGACATGTTCGTGTACCGTAAACAAGTACTCCACTTTGTACCATGCTTGTATCAGCACTTAGGATTCCGTATGTCTTGCTGCCCGGCCCGGCGGCTATGCGCTCGGCTACTTCCTTTGTATCATACCGTACAGCAGGGAATCAGATCCTTATATTCCAGCATTTTGAAGAATATCTGGCTGAGATATTATAAGGATAGTTTCCCGTCAGCACAAAAGGTTGCCCGCCAAACAACCGTTGCAGGTTCATTTTGAGGAAGTCGTCCTCAATAATGTTGTTCTTCCAGTTGCGGATAGGCTTCCCGTAGGTAGGCCACAATTGACCGTAGTCCAGTTCTACTACTTTGACGTTGCGTTCTTTGGGCAGAAGAAACTGGTCAGTACTCCCATTCCCGGACCAACCCCTGAGGATGGCCTCGGGGACAGACATTAATGTTTCGCGTAATGTTCAGCCACTTTCAGGTCTTCAGGAAGTGTTGCCCGAGAAACTTTTTAGGTTTAACTACTCTCATGTATCAACTAAATCATTACTTTTGCTCCGTAAACGTAGGCTGTAGTGTGAACAACAACCTATCTTTACACGGAGCAAAGGTAGTTCTTTTCAATGAAGAATGAAGAATGAAGAATGAAGAATTTGGGAATATCGTATGAATAAGCTTTCGCTAAAAAGACGTTGAAAATCATCTTACCCATTTTATTGTGGTGGTTTTATCCTTATTGGGTATATCGTGATTTTGACTTTTCAAAGGCAGAAGAAGTTCTCCTTCATCAGACGAACTGGTGGTGGATGTTGTTGTCCTTGTTCTTCGGTGTGATGAGCCATGTGTTACGAGGCTGGCGTTGGAAGCAGACTTTGGAGCCGCTGGATGCTCATCCCAAAACAAGCGATTGCGTTGATGCCATTTTTGTATCTTATGCCACCAATCTGGTACTGCCCCGTGTGGGAGAGGTTTCGCGTTGTGGAGTACTTGCCAAATATGATAATGTTTCCTTTGCAAAGTCCCTTCCTGGGGACGGTGGTGACGGAGCGGTTGGTAGATACGCTTTGCATTCTGCTGATACGGGGATTACTTTTTTGGCGCAGATGCCTGTCTTTTTCCGTTTTTTCGAGGAGACGGGCACCAAGATTCCTTCGCTGGTGCATCTTGTGACTTCCCTGGTTTTATGTGGCTCTTTTTCTATTATTTGGTGTTTTGGTACTTTCTATTTTCTGTTGTTGCGTATGCTTTTTTTTGAAAAGGTAAAGGGAGTAGTCTTGAATATATGGGAAGGTGTGATGTCGCTTAAGAATGTGAAGAATGTGCCTTTGTTTGTTCTTTACACTTTACTTATTTGGCTATGCTATTTCTATCATTTCTATATAACTTTCTATTGCTTCCAGTTTACGGAGCACCTTAGTTTCCTTGCCGGGCTGGTGATGTTTGTCGGCGGAACGTTTGCAGTCATTGTTCCCACGCCCAACGGGGCAGGACCCTGGCACTTTGCTGTCATCACTATGATGATGCTTTATGGGGTAAATGCTACGGATGCGGGTATATTTGCTCTGATAGTGCATGGCATACAGACGTTGCTGGTGATAGTAGTTAGGCATCTACGGGTCGTTGCACCTGGCATTTGGCGAATAGGGCAAAGAAATAGACGTTTCTTGTGGGGGTTCCTATATTGTCACTTTTGTGTTAGAGGACAGAGACAGTACTTATAGAGAGTACTCCTTTAAAAGTACTGTAATACTTCTTCAAACTTCAGTACTTCCTTATAAGTACTGAAGCCTAAAGGTTGTTGGAAGATTGGTTTCTTTAAACGATATTGTTGCTTGGATATAGAAGTGGGAGAAATTCCTAAATATGGTAGCTATATTAGGTGCAGATGTTCTATCGCAATATGTGAAGATGTAAAGCCATGTTTAAGATAGCTGATGATTTAGTACTTTAGAAAAATCCCGGTTTATTGTACTTTCCGGGAATAAACCGTTATATTTCGAAAACTAACTTTTTAGAATTATGAGTACAATCTTACAGTTAGCTCCACAGAATGTATGGAAGCATCTTTTATTCACTGACCCAGATTCCCCGTCCGTCAGGACATATGGAGAAGATTACCAAATTCCTTATTGATTTTGGAAAAGGCTTGGGGTTGGAATCATTTGTCGACGAGGTCGGCAATGTTATTATTCGTAAGGCTGAAATCGCAAGGCATCATCCTTCCAGGCGCATATGGAATGGTCGATTTTACAACAAAGGCATCATCAAAGGAACCTTCAGGCGCATATGGACATGGTGCCTGCACAGAAGAACAACGATACTATTCACGATTTTAAATTGCTGGCACGCAATAGCGATTAGTTGCATGTTAAGACAGATACATGAATCCTCTTCCCATGCCATCAGACATGGGCTATATATAAAGAATCGAAAGAGATTATTCTGTCCTTAGAACAATGTAAGTTGCTTCGTGTCTTCGATGCAGTATCCTTGCAATGCCTTTGGCTTGTTATCAAAGAAACAATATGCTCCCAAGGCAGAAATAAGGTTCATGATAAAGTTGCTTACAGATCTATGGCGTGAATGTACAATCTGTGCCGTATTCTTCAGCATGTCGTTAATGGTTTCGATAATGTATCTCTTGCGCAGCATCATTCTGTCATAGAATGGCATCAGCTTGTTTTTCATGTTTACGCGCAACCCTGTCACCAGCTGTATTCCATCCTCAAAGAGGAAGTCAAACAGCTTTTGCGAAATATAGCCTTTGTCAGCGAACAGCTTGCCATACAAACGTTTAGCAAGAACCTTGAACACATTCGGGTCCTTGTCGCTGACATTTGCACCAGTAAGTACAAACGCTATTATCTCGCCTCTGTCATTGCACGCAAGGTGGAGCTTAAAGCCATGGCACCAACCCATAGTTCCTTTTCCGTCAGTGGCAATTCCCTTGAATACCTTATTGGCATATCTCCTGAGATTATGGCATACGGGTATCATCGTGGAATCAACGAATGTTATGCCGGTACATCTTCCGAAAGCTCCCAGATTAAGGAAGAACATGAGCTGGAAGAACACGCGGCTTTCCAACTCCACAAAGCGGTTGTACGACACGGCTTTCGGAAAATAAGACTTCATCGTACCCTTAATGAAGAACAGGTAGTAGTGCTTGAAATTGCGGAATGTACCAAAATGAAAATACAACAGAATGGTCATGATTTCACTGTCGGACAACGATGCTGCACGCCGTCTACGCTTCACTCCGCTATTGTCTTCCAGCAAATTTCCTGCATTTTCTGCATCAAAATGTTTGCAAAACTCGTCTATAATACAAAATAATTCTGTAACTTTGTAATCGGTAGTCATATTAAATATTCTTGTAACTAATTGTTTTTCACCTATAAAGGTACAAAATATTGTTGTTGGAACATATGAATATGCTAGTAGATTTTGACTTGATTTTGCGGAAGAATCGCCGTGTCTTGCTGTCACGTACTTTACTGACTGTTGACGAGGTTCCAGAAGATATCCGTGAGTGGAGTATCAACCAGTTTGTGGATAATTAAAAAATAGATAGGTGTATAACCGTGCATCTTGCAGGATTCCAGGTCCGCTTGCTCAATACATCTGCAGAACAATATGTGCCTTTTTGTGGTGTTGGAAGACGGTAGCCGGTTCTATGGGCACGATATGTACCATCTATTGGTAAGCCGTGCTGTTGATGCTTATCGGCAGCTGGATGGTTTCAGCGTGGATTCTTTGGTACAGACCCGTATCGAAAGGATTTATCTGGATATGATGAATGCTTATCGCCATCGTGCCGGTTCGGAAGATGCTATGTTGCTCTGTTCTCTTGATTATTGAACTGGAAGTTGACCGGTGGTATCAGCCAGCAGCCTTATCCTACTTTCCGAATGCGTCAGGAAAAAGGCTAATCGGAATATCTTGAGGTTTTGAATAAATTGATAAAGGAATACGGTTCACGAGAGGTTTGTGCCGAGGTTTACATTCATAAAGCCAACCACCTGCGCCGTTTGGAACCGAAACGCGCTGATGAGGCTCTAAAAGTTGTGAAGAAGGCTTGAAGCGCTATCCTGCGTATAAGCGTATCAATGAGTTGAAAATATCCGTGAACAGATTTTACAGCCTGAACTCATTCTGACTATGAATGAAAGCGGTTATCCGGCGATTCGGTGAATATGAGGCTGCATTATCGTAATGTCGAGGCTTTACTCTCAACTTATATACCACTACTTTAAGTGAAGTACCTTGGATGGACCATGGTATAAATAAAGATACTTATAGAAAGTATGCCCGGAAGTTTTCTTCCACGCATTTTGGCTTAAAGCCGTTGCCAGGCAAGGATAAATTGCCTGAAGATGTCCCTTATCTTGCCTCGGACACTGTATTTAAGTTCATGATTCCTCGGGAAACGGGAGTCTATATTCTTCAAATAGTACCTGATACTGAAACGGCCCGTACAGATGATAAATTTCTGGTATCTACCCGCTTCAAGGTGCTGACATTGGATTTGGGTGACAACCGTATGGAAGTGGCTACATTGGATGCCCGTAGTGGACAGCCGATTGCTGGTGCCAAGGTGAGTTTCTACTCTTCTTATGATGAGAAGAATAGAAAAAGCGATGGCAGAGGTACTGACTGATGCCGGGGGGAAAGCTGTATTACCCTGGCAGAGTGAAATCCGAAGTTATGTGGCGCGTAAAGGCAGAGACACAGCCATGATGCCGCAGAACGTTTATATGAATCATCCTTATTACGGTATTAAGGATACAGATTGGAGGCAGATGGCATTGCTGACAGACCGTTCGCTTTATCGTCCCGGGCAGACCGTTCATGTAAAAGGGATAGCTTACAAGCAGAATAGTGATAGCGCCCAGGTACTACAAGGAGTTGATTATGAGCTTGTCTTGTTGGATGCCAACCGCAAGGAACTTGCCACCAGGAAGGGCGGACCAATGATTTCGGCTCTTTTTGCTACGGAGTTTGTACTTCCGGCAGCTTTCCTGAATGGCATGTTCAGCATACGAACCAAAGAGACTCAATCTACCGTCACTTTTAGGGTAGAGGAGTACAAGCGACCTACGTTCGAGATTGCCTTCACTCCGGTTTCGGGAAGCTTATCGGCTGGGTGACAAGGTTGTGTTGAAAGGAAATGTCAAGGCCTTCAATGGCATGATGGTGCAGGATGTGCCATTGGCATATACGGTGACTCGCCGGAATCCGAGACCTGGTTATTGGAGCAATGCTGATAAACCATTATTGTCTGACACCATACAATTGGATACCAACGGGGATTTTTCCATACCCTTGACTTTGGAAGCTCCGGCTGTAGATACAGACGGGTATGGGAGGTGTGTATACTTATCATGTGGAGGCGGTGGTGACGGATGAGGCCGGTGAAACGCAATCCGCTTCGTATAACTTGTTGGCAGGTCCTAAGGCTTATTCCTTTGATATTCGCTTGCCTCAATATGTTTGTAAGGAAGATAGTATGCTTTTTCACTTTTGGAGTGAATAATGTAATGAATATTCCTCAGCACATTGAAGGTTCCTATTGCCTTTATCCATTTGCAGAACAAAATGGGGCAAGGAATATTGCAGGTTCTGAACCCTTGGATGATGTTGTATTGGAGGTACCTTCACAGCCAATCGGCTCCAGGATTTTTCGGCTTGGAACAAGCTTCCCTTCAGGTAACTATCGCTTGAAACTTTCTGTACGTGATAGTTTGGGACGTGAAGAGAATAACGGGGCATATGGCAGTGACAGTTTCATGCTCTTTTCAAAGAGTGACAAGCGTCCGGCTGCGTTTACAGATTTCTTTTATTATAAAGAAAATGAGGAATTTGATGTACAGTACCCTGCCGCTTTTCTTTTGGGGACTTCTTATCGGGATGCATATGTGCTGATGGATGTCTTTGTGACAGAAAACATTGAAAAGCCGTGTGTTGCAGTTGAATGATACTATTATTCGTATGGAATTCCCTTATAAGGAAGCATATGGCAAAGGGAATCACCATTCTTTTCAGTTTTGTGAAAGCTGGCGAGATGTACAGTCATCAGGTTGAACTGAAGAAGCGGGAGCCGGAACGTGCTCTGGACATGAAATGGGAAGTGTTCCGTGACCGTTTGCGTCCCGGACAGGAAGAAGAGTGGAAGCTCGTCATAAAGACGCCTCAAGGTATGCCTGCTGCGGCTGAGATGTTGGCTACGATGTACGACGCTTCACTGGATAAGATTTATAAGAGTAACCAGATACTACGGGTTTTCTATCCGGATAATCTGTATGGGGCATTCCGTGGTGCGAGCCGTTATAATAAATTACTTCTCCGTTTATTTCCCGTTGAAGGCTTGGAGGGTTCCGGTGTGGTCGTTTGACTACTTCTGTTCTCCTTATATGGATGGAAGGATGCGGATAGTGATGGTAGAAGACAATGCGCTTTTTGGAAGAAGTAAGTGTTGTGGGGGTATGGGACTACCCGGAATAGCTCTTTGACCGGTAATCTTAGAATACGTGGTGCCAACCAGCCGATGCTTGCTTCCAAAGCAGAATCCGGGAATGCCGTTGAAGTGAAATATGTTCCTGCACAAGTAGCGGAAGACGCGGTGGAAGATGTTGTTTTTGAATCGGAAACGATACCGGTTGGCGAGGCCTTGCAACCTATTGAGGGGCTTCGCACCAACTTTGCCGAAACAGCCTTTTTTTATCCTCAACTTCGTACAAACGAACAAGGGGAGCTTGCGTTTTCTTTTACGATGCCGCAGAGCTTGACTCGTTGGAATTTCCGTGGTTACTCACATACTAAGGATATGCTGACTGGGATATTGGATGCTTCCGTTGTAACTGCCAAGGAGTTTATGCTGACTCCGAATATGCCTCGGTTTGTCCGCGTTGGAGATAAAACACAGATAGCCGGAACAATAGCCAATCTGACGGGTAAAGCGGTGAAAGGAACAGCAGTATTCACACTGTTCGACCCTATGACGGAGAAAGTTATTGCTACTCAACGTCAGAAATTCTTGGTAGAAGCAGGAAGAAATACTGCTGTCAACTTCCATTTCGAAGTGTCCGACCGCTATGATTTGCTTGGTATTCGTATGGTTGCCGATGGAGGTACGTTTAGCGATGGCGAGCAGCATCTGTTGCCCGTATTAAGTAATAAGGAGTATATTACGGAAACGCTTGCTATGCCTATCCGTGGCGAGGAGACCCGTACGTTCTCATTAGACAGCCTTTTTCAACCGTAATAGCCGTACAGCGACAGACCGTCGTCTGACTGTAGAATTTACCGGGAATCCGGCTTGGTATGCTGTACAAGCGTTGCCGGCATTGAGCCTGCCTGCCAATGATAATGCCATTTCTTGGGCTACAGCTTGGTATGCCAATAGTCTGGCAGGCTTCATTGCCAACAGCCAGCCCCGCATTAAGACTGTATTTGACAGTTGGAAGGCTGCCGGTGGCACGAAAGAAACCTTCCTCAGCCAGTTGGAGAAGAATCAGGATGTGAAGAATATCCTGCTCAGCGAGTCTCCGTGGGTACTGGAAGCTACTACTGAAGCCGAACAGCAGGCACGTATTGCCACGCTGTTTGATATCAACCAACTGAATAACCGCAATCTTTCCGCTTTTACCAAATTGAAAGAATTGCAGGGTGAAGACGGTGGATGGAGCTGGTATAAGGGGAATGTCCGGTAGCCGCTATATAACTGGCTATATTACAGAATTACTTGTTCGTCTTCCTCTGCTGACGAAAAATGAACTGTCTGAAGAAGTTGCCGCCATGCGGCAGAAAGCTTTCGGCTATTTGAATCGGCAGGCCTTGGAAGAGTATCGCAATATCCGTAAAGCCGAAAAAAAAATGGCGCCAGAATTACTGCCAACTCCGAATCGGCAATGACATATCTGTATCTGATAGCCCTTAGCGGCGAACAAGTGCCGGCAGACAATCAAGCGGCTTACCGCTATTTCCTATCAAAAGTAGGTGCCAATCTTAAAGATGGAACCATGAGCAGCAAGGCGCAGTCTGCCATCATCCTGAAAGCAGTAGGGCGTGCACAGCCGAGGCGAATGAATTCATCGCTTCCTCAAGGAACATCTGGTACAGACGGATGAACTGGGTGCATACTTTGCTTTCCAAGCAAATCCGTATAACTGGGGTATGCTGCCCATCCCTGCCCATGTGGAAGTAATGGAAGCCCTGCGTATGGCAGGTGGCAACGATGCTTTGGTGGAGGAAATGAAACTCTGGCTGCTGAAACAGAAGCAGACTACCAGTTGGAATTCTCCGGTTGCAACGGCTGATGCTGTTTATGCATTGCTTTGTCAAGGTACTAATCTGCTGGAAAGTCGGGGGAGACGTACGTATCACGTTAGGTAACAAAGTTTTGGAAACATTGTCGCCTACAAAGACCATAATCCCGGGTTTGGGTTATGTCAGGAAACCTTCGCTCAAGGGAAGTCCGGAGCTGAAAGCTAAAACCGTCACCGTAGAGAAAAGGGATGCGGGCATTGCCTGGGGAGCTGTTTATGCCCAGTATCTGTCACCCATATCTGATGTAAAGCAGCAGGGGGTGAATTGAATGAGAAGAAACTTTATGTAGAGCGTATATCGGCCGGTGGTAGCAAGTCCTTGCAACCGGTTACGGAAGGGACCGTATTATCCGTCGGTGATAAAATAGTGGCCCGTTTGACTATCCGCTTGGACCGTACTATGGATTTTGTTCAGTTGAAAGACCAGCGGGGTGCCTGCTTTGAACCTATAGGCTCGCTTTCCGGTTATCGTTGGAGTAATGGCCTCGGTTATTATGCAGAAGTGGAAGATGCCGCAACCAATTTCTTCTTCGACCATTTGGGCAAAGGCGTTTATGTCTTAGAGCACAGTTATCGCATAGCCCGTGGCGGAACATACGAAACGGGGCTGGCCACGATACAGTGTGCGTATGCTCCGGAGTATGCTTCGCATTCGGCGGGAGGGATAATTGTAATAAAGTAACAATAGAGTATGGAGCGGAGCGCAATTTGTACAAATTGCGCTCCGCTATTTTAGGTACTCTAAAAAAAAAACACCTATTTTTGTCCGACTAATATTGAATGAGAGTGGCAGAATTAGGAAATCTTGATATTAAGAAAAAATAGATGAGAAGCGGATATTGATAACTTATATGTGCTTGCAAGTGTGGTATTGACTGCTGTAGCGCAAGCTCGTTTTACCTCGAATACAGAGATGTACAGTTTCGGCCAGATAGAATGGAAGCATCCGTGACTGTGCAATATACCATCACCAATACGGGTGACCAGCCTTTAGTGCTTACAGAAGTAAGAGCCCGATTGTGCCTGTTCCGTGGCCCAATGGACAAAGACACCTATCGCCCCGGGAGCAAAAGGAACAGTAAATGTGACTTTTGGACGCCAAGGCATTGGGACATTTCCAGAAATCTGTGGCTATTTACTGCAATGCACAACCCCATCTGGTCTATTTGAAGTTCAACGGTGAAGTAGTACAGGAAATCACATCCATACCTCATCGGACAGATACGTATTGACAAGAACAGTCTTGATTTTCCCGATGTACAAGCTGGTGAGAAGCCAGTGATGCATATCGGGGTAGTGAACCTGTCCGATCGTCCATACGAACCCGTGTTGATGCATCTGCCGCCCTATCTGCAAACGGAAGTAAAACCCAATGTCCTGCAAAAAGGGGAGAAAGGGGTCATTACCGTCACATTGGATTCCGAACGGCTGACGGACTTCGGACTGACGCAGTCCTCTGTCTATCTGGCACGTTTTGCAGGCGACAAGGTGGGCGATGAAAATGAGATACCTGTTTCCGCCATTCTTCTGCCGGACTTTTCGGGCATGAGCGATACGGAAAAGGCGAATGCTCCTGTTGTCAACCTTTCTATCAAGGATATTGACATGAGCACAGCATTGGCAAAGAAGTCGAAGGCACGTCAGGATATTGTTATAACGAATACCGGACGTTCTCCTTTGCAAATCAGCAAGCTTCAGGTATTTCATCCGGCAGTGGGAGCCGGTTTGAAGAAGAGCGTGCTGAAACCGGGCGAAAGCACCCGTCTGCGTGTAACGGTTGTAAAGCGGAATATCGGAAAGAAACGCCGTCATCTGCGTTTGCTGATGATTACGAATGACCCGATGCAGCCGAAAGTCGAGATTAATATTAAAGCGAAATAAACCATAAATCTTACCATGGAACATCCAGAAAATAGCGGAGAATATAAAGGCTCTGGTTGTCAATGCAGGCATTGAGCAACCTTCGTCCGTCAATCCTTATTTGAAGCGGAAACCGAAAAAACGTCAACTTTCCGTTGCAGAGTATGTAGAGGGCATTGTGAAAGGTGATGTTACGATATTAAGCCGTGCCGTGACACTGGTGGAGAGTGTAAAGCCCGAACATCAGGCCATAGCGCAGGAGGTGATAGAAAAGTGCCTGCCGTATTCCGGCAATTCCGTTCGCGTAGGCATCAGCGGTGTGCCGGGAGCCGGCAAAAGTACGTCTATCGATGTATTCGGATTGCATGTATTGGAGAAATACGGCGGCAAGCTGGCTGTGCTGGCCATCGACCCCAGCAGCGAACGCAGTAAGGGCAGTATCTTGGGCGACAAAACGCGCATGGAGAAACTCTCCGTTCATCCCAAATCCTTTATCCGTCCCAGTCCCTCGGCAGGTTCGTTGGGCGGTGTGGCGCGTAAGACGCGTGAAACGATTGTACTTTGCGAAGCTGCCGGATTTGATAAGATATTTGTAGAGACAGTGGGTGTGGGACAGAGCGAGACTGCCGTACATTCTATGGTAGACTTCTTCCTGCTGATCCAACTTGCCGGTACGGGCGATGAGCTGCAAGGTATCAAGCGCGGCATCATGGAGATGGCGGACGGTATCGTCATCAACAAGGCGGATGGAGATAATCTGGAACGTGCCAAGCTGGCTGCTGCCCAGTTCCGTAATGCACTGCACCTTTTCCCGGCTCCGGAGAGCGGCTGGACACCCCAAGTGCTGACCTATTCCGGCTTCTACAATATAGGAGTACAGGAAGTATGGGATATGGTCTATAAGTACATAGACTTCGTGAAAGATAACGGCTATTTTGAATACCGCCGCAATGAGCAAAGCAAATACTGGATGTACGAGACCATTAACGAACAGCTGCAAGGACAGCTTCTACCACAATCCGCAGATTGAAGCGATGCTGACTGGCAAGGAAAAAACAAGTGCTACAGGGGACTTCTTTTGTGGCTGCCAAGAATGGACACCTATTTTGCAGAACTGAAACCATATCCCTTTCTCTAATCGATGACTGAAAACAACTTCGCGGCAGTTTTCTATTTCAAATTGCCGGTTTGTTTGTACGCCGTGAGGTACGGGACTGTTGATTAGTGAGAAAGATTACAGAGAGGACTTTGCCCTGCGACAGAGAGTGACGGCGCTATGGTATCGTCAGCCTTTTCACCGGACGCCGTAATTGCCTTCAGCTGGAATCCCTGGAGATAGCCCGGCGTGCCTCAGTCAACCACATAGCATCTTATCTGTTAATGACTCCCGAGTCTCTGAGCCGGTACGTGCCGGAGTACTGTGACGGTGGAACGGCTGTTTTATACGGCTTTCCCTTCTTTCTCGAAATCCTTGCGTGACTTGCTTTGTGTCACGATGTACACTCCCAGGAATACCAAGGCTATGGCTATTCCCTTTTCCAAATTGAACACTCCCCAATCCTAAGATGATGGCAACGGTTGAGGCCACGATGGGCTGCATGTAGTTGTACATGCTCACCACAGTGGGGCGCAACAGCCTCTGCGCACTCATTATGAAGATATAGGCAAGGAAGCTTCCGTCCCACAACCACATATCCCCGCTTGCAGCAGGGCGGCTGTAGATATTTCGCCCACTGTATGGCAGCCACGTCGTGGTAAGAGAACGGGATGTAGCACATGGAGGCATAGACAAACATCCATTTGTTCAGGGTGATGGGAGAGTATTTTTGCGACAACCCCTTGAATACGGTCAGATAAATGGAGAAGCTGATTTGGGCGAGCAGGCAGAGAAGGTCTCCGATGAGGCTGCCATTGCCGGCACCGGTGGTCTGGCTGCTCATGATGAGTATAAATGCTCCCCATAGCCCCTACAAAGATACCCAGCACTTTCTTGTTGGTGACCGGTTCTTTCAGATAGATTGCAGCCACTATCATGGTGACGATAGGCAGCGTGGTTGTAACGATGGAGGCGTCTATGGGTGAAGTCATGGAGAGTCCGAAGATATAGACACCTTGATTGAATACCAGGGCGAAGAGTGCGGCGAAGAATATCTTCAGCATGTCCCGGTGGGCCACCTGTTCGCGTTTACAGAATAGGAGAGGAGCCAGAAGCAGGCGGCTGCGCCTACCATGCGGAATGTGGTTACTGACAACGCGGAAAACTCTACCAGAGCTGACTTGCCTATAGGTGCCATCAAGCCCCATAAGATATTTGCGGTAAGGGCGAACAGATGCCCTTGAATGTTCTTGTTCATACTCTTTTGTTCTTTGCGGGTGCAAAAGAACAACTATTTTCTGAAAAGAGAAAATCGTTCATTATATGATTTTTCTGGTTCATGGGCGTAGAAATAAGAGATTATCGTGTATATTTGCTTCTAATTAAAGCAAGAAACCATGGAAGTACAAGCCAATTACATCAAGCGTATCGAAATACACGGATTGTGGCATCGGTACGATATTGCCTGGGACCTGCGTCCTGACGTCAATATACTTTCCGGCATCAACGGGTGGGGAAGACCACTATCCTGAACCGTTCGGTCAACTATCTGGAACAGACATCGGGTGAAGTGAAGAGTGACGAGAAGAACGGCGTACACGTCTACTTCGACAACCCCGCAGCCACCTTTATCCCCTATGATGTAATCCGCAGCTACGACCGTCCCCTTATCATGGGCGACTTTACGGCACGCATGGCCGATGCCAACGTGAAGTCGGAACTGGACTGGCAGCTCTATCTGCTCCAGCGCCGTTATCTGGACTATCAGGTGAACATCGGCAACAAGATGATAGAACTGCTCAGCGGTGATGAAGAGCAGCGTAGCCTGGCTCCCTCCCTTTCCCTCCCCAAGCGGAAGTTCCAGGATATGATTGACGAACTTTTCAGCTATACCCATAAGACGATAGACCGCAAAAGCAACGACATCGTTTTCTATCAGAACGGTGAACGCCTGCTGCCCTACAAACTGTCTTCGGGCGAGAAGCAGATGCTGGTCATCCTGCTGACCGTGCTGGTGCGTGACGATGACCACTGCGTACTCTTCATGGACGAGCCGGAAGCCTCCCTGCACATCGAATGGCAGCAGAAGCTTATCGGCATGATACGCAATCTGAATCCCAATGTGCAGCTTATTCTCACCACCCATTCGCCCGCAGTCATCATGGAAGGCTGGCTGGATGCCGTCACCGAAGTCAGCGAAATCTCATCCCTCATCCCTAATCCTTAATCCCTACCCAAGTGTCCACTTCCCTAAGACATAACCTTACTTCCGCCTATCTGGATGCCGCCCGCAAGTTGTCCCCCAAAGAGAGCACGCAGGCGCATAGTGGCGTATGTGGAAAGCTATGACGACATCGCTTTCTGGCGGACGCTGTTGTCTGAGTTCGAGAATGAGGAGCGTTATTTTCAAGTGATGCTTCCCTCGGCCACCTCTCTGGCAAAGGGCAAGAAGATGGTGCTGATGAATACGTTGAACACATCGGAACTGGGGGCGCAGCCTGATAGCGATTGTGTAGACAGCGACTACGACTTCCTGCTGCAAGGTGCCACCAAGGTGTCGCATAGGATAAACAAGAGTCCCCTATATCTTCCAGACTTACGGTTATGCCATCGAGAACTTCCACTGCTTTGCCGACAGTCTGCATGAAGTCTGTGTGCAGGCGACGCTGAACGACCGGCATATCCTGGACTTCCCCGCTTTCCTGAAGCGTTATTCGCAGATTGCCTATCCGCTGTTTCTGTGGAATGTCTGGTTCTACCGCCAGCACGACACACACACTTTCCCGGATGTACGACTTCAACGCCTGCGTGCGTTTGCAAGAGATAAACCTGCGTCATCCTTACCGTAGTCTGGACGAGATGCAAAAGACGGTGTCGGCAAAGCTGTCCGAACTGCAAGCCCGTTTCCCCCGCTACATCGACCGGGTGAGCAGCTGGGCACGGAGTTGGAACGTTTGGGACTGACTCCGGACAATACCTATCTTTATATCCAAGGACACCATATCATGGATTGTGTAGTGCTGAAAATCCTTATCCCGGTATGTACGGTGCTGCGTCGTGAACGCGAGCAGGAGATAAAGCGCCTGGCAGAGCATAACGAACAGTTCCGCAACGAACTGACGGGGTATGAGAACAGTCAGGTCAATGTATCCGTGATGCTGAAAAAACAGCGGCTACAAGAACCTTTTTTATCAGTGGTTGAAAGAAGACATTATGGAGTTCCTCGAGCGGGAGGAACAGTCGCGTAGATAAGATTGCCGTTATGATAAACATACGATTATGGAGATATTGAAGAAGATAGACGACCTTTTAATCGGGTGGGGCATATCCCCTTCCCGGGCTGATATGCTCGACCAATTCATTGCCTTTGCACTGATACTTGCCGTTGCTTTCCTGGCGGATGCCCTATGCCGGAAAATCCTGCTGAAGGTAGTGGCACAACTGGTGAAGAAGACCAAGGCTACGTGGGACGACATCGTATTCGACCGTAAAGTGATGGTGCACCTCAGCCGCATGGTGGCTCCGTTATCATCTATCTGTTTGTTCCATTGGCATTTGTCGAAGTCGGTTCATCGGCAATGGATTTCATCCGGCGTATCTGCCTTATTTACATCATCATTACTTTCCTGAGTTTCGTTAACTCGTTCCTGAAGGCTGTTTATAGCGTATACAGCGAGAGGGAGCAGTTCCGCGACCGCCCTTTGAAGGGGATGTTGCAGACCATGCAGGTCATTCTGTGGCTGGTGGGTGGCATTGTGGTCGTGGGCGAACTGATAGGCCGCGACCCGCTCTGCTACTTTGCCGGATTGGGTGCTTCGGCAGCCATCCATGATGCTGGTATTCGCGATTCCATTATGGGCTTTTTTTTTTGTCTCCGGTGTGCAGCTTTTCCGGCCAACGACATGCTGAAGGTGGGCGACTGGATTGAGATGCCCAAGTACGGTGCCAACGGTACGGTGATAGAGGTAACGTTGAACACCGTAAAAGTGCGCAACTGGGACAATACCATTACCACCATCCCTCCTTACCTGCTTGTCAGCGACTCCTTCCAGAACTGGCGCGGCATGCGCGAGAGCGGTGGGCGGCGAGTGAAGCGCAGTATCAATATCGACATGACCAGCGTCCGTTTCTGCACCCCGGAGATGCTGGCAAATATCGCAAGATACAGCTACTGAAAGATTATGTGGAGCAGACGGAGGAAGTGATTGAAAAGTACAATGTGGAAAACGGCATCGATAACTCCATCCTCGTCAACGGACGCCGCCAGACCAATCTGGGTGTGTTCCGGGCGTATCTGACGGCTTATTTGAAAAGTCTTCCCGACGTAAATCAGGAACTGACCTGCATGGTGCGCCAACTCCAGCCTACCGACCGCGGTATCCCGATAGAACTTTATTTCTTCTGTGCGCTGAAGGATTGGGTGCCCTATGAAGGGGGTGCAGGCGGATGTGTTCGACCATGTGCTGGCAATCATCCCCGAATTCGATTTGCAGGTATTCAGTCTCCGTCCGGCAGAGATTTCCAGCGGGTACTGCCTGCTGCTTCCGAAGAAAAAGGAGCTTGATTCCGACCATCAAAAAGGCCTATATCTATTGTATTTCTCATAGGGGTCATTACCTTTGAACCCTATACTGAAGGTCAGAACATCCCCATCTTTTCTCCCAAAACATCCCCATGTTTTGGGGTATTACATCCGGGTGTTTTGGGTGAAAACATCCCATGTTTTGGGGCAATACATCCGGGTGTTTTAGGTATTCAGTCATATAGTGAAAGGTATTCGGTCACGGAGTCTTTACCGTAAGGTATAGGCTTTTGTATGCAAGTGTAGGTGTGCCTCGCGTCGGGCGGGAATATCTTTCGTTTTTACGAACCTAATTATAAAGAAAGATTGGTATGTCAATGAATTATGTGGTCCGCAAGAAGGTGGACAAGAGTGGAGACAAGGAAGTGGTGCGCTACTACGCGGCATCAAAAGTGCTTCAGCCGGAACCGGTGAGCAATGACGAACTGGCCAAGAGGCTGGCTTTTGTCAGCTCCTGCAGGTGGGCGATGCCCAGTCCGTGCTGGTGCAACTGCCGGATATTATAGCGGACTATCTGGCCAGTGGACGCACGGTGAACATCAAGGGACTTGGAAACTTTTTTCCCTCCATCACCAGCGAACCGGTGGAACGGATAGAGGACTGTACGGCAGATAAAGTGCGCATTTCGCGTATCTGCTTCAGGGCGGCAGGCAGTTTCATGCAGCGCGTTTGCCGTCATCTGGACTTGTTCAGCTTTCAGGTTCAGGAATTGAAGAAGGAGCTGAAGAAGAAGTAAACGGTACTTTTAGTTTCTTTCTTGAAACAGCGCGTACCCCTTTGAAGCCGGAAGGCATTCGAGGGGGCACGCTGTTGAAGAAGTTGTGTTTTTTTTATAGCCTTGCGAGTGCTTCTTTTTTACTTCACCCAGCTTCCGTTCATCCAGCTGCATTCTTTCCTGATGTCCTCGAAAAGAGCTGTAGCTCAGGTTGGCGTCCACCTTGTTGCTTGTCACGGCGATGAAGTCGGCATGGGTGTAGATGCCTTCTTTGCTGCTCAGCTCGGAGGTGAGGGTGATGTTGGTCAGCTTGGAGGTGCCGTTCTTCAGGGCGTTTTCGGTAAGGGCGGTTTCCACGGTCAGGGGCTGGCCTTTGCCGCATACCTTGGCGTTGTCTATTTCCACTTCCGTGCCGGCACGCAGATTCGGGAATGCCTTGCTTGCGCCGCCGTTGCCGACGAGGATGAGGTTCTTCAATACGGGTGGGCAACGGGAGTGGCGGCGTTGTTGCTGCCGTTGTTGTCGCACTCCATCAGGCAGTCGCAGTCGTAGCCCAGTGTGGATTTGTCCTCTTGGTAAGCCACGAGGTTGGTGCCTTTGCCGTTCCAGCCTCGGTCCAGTCGAAGGAGTCGTCGCTACAGCCTTACGGCTACGAGGTTGCTCACGTTTACCGAGCCGCCGAAGAACTCAAAGCCGTCGTCGGAACCTTTGTAGGCTTGGCAGTGGTCCACGATGGTACCGTTGCCTACGCTGTAGAAAGAGATACCGTTGGCTTCGTGCTCTTCATCGAAGGCAAAGCCGGTGTATTCCAGACGAATGTATTGCAGAAAGCGTGCCCGAGTTGTCCGGCATCATCGTTGCCGCCGTAAACGGCACCGCCTATTTCAGAACTTCCCTTGCCGCCTTCGGCATTGGTGTGGGCGCGTCCGCAGATGTGGATGCCTGCCCCATGCGCCCGGCTCTTCTTTTTCGCTGGTCATTATGATGGGTTTGTCCGGCGTGCCACGGCGTTGATTTTACCGCCCTGCTTCACGAGGATGTAGTCTGCGATGTCATCGTAAACGGCGATAATCTTCACGCCTTCTTCTATGTGGAGCGTGCCACCTTCTTCTACGATGTATTCGCCGCTCAGCTTGTAGGTGTTTCCGGCAGCCAGGGTCACGTCGGAGGTGATGGTACCTTTCAGTATCGTACCGTTTTTCGATTTCATTGCCGCCGTGTGCCGCCGTTGCCGTCATTGTCGTTGTTGTCGTCGCATGCAGTGAAGCGGTGAGGATAGACATTCCGGCTACAAAGGCCAGAGTCAAGTAAATTTCCATTTCATGTTTTCATAATTCAATTGTTTTAGTTGTTATATCCAATTTATCTGTCTGTCTCTCTCAGATTGATTCTTTTTTGCTTTTTTCTTACAGGTTCTCATAGGGGAAGGCAGGGGCTTTATAGGTTGTAGCTTATTCCCACCTCAAAGTTCGTTCCACTTTTCCATTTCCTGCCCCGTGGTGGGCACTATCTTGCTTGAAGATGACATCGCGGTTCAGCAGGTCGTTCACTTGCAGCTTCAGGTTGAAGTGCTTGTTCAGGCTATATCCGGCGCTGAAGTTCAACGTGTGCAGCGTCTGTTGCCTGACATCGCCCAGACCCGACACGCCTACCGCATGGTGGATGCGGGGACAGGTTGTAGAGCAGGGCGAGGTTGAGCTGCCTGTCTTCGCCGAAGCGTGGCGAGTAGGTGAGGTCGGCATTGGCAAGGATGGGCGATGCGCCTTGCAGCGAACGTTCCTTGTTGGTGTAGGCACCGCCTTGGGGCAGCTTCACGTTGGTGTACATGTAACTGATGTTGGCGCCTAGGCGCAGGTCTTTGACGAGCCGTTTGCGCATCTCCAGCTCCACGCCGGCAGCCATGCCGTTGTCCGGCATTCTTGAAGCTGTGCAGCGTGGCGCCGCCTTGCAGGTCTTGGATGCGTTCGATGGGGCTGTCGAGGTATTTGAAGTAGCCGGTCACGGAGAGCATGTCGCCGTCCTTGCCGAAGCGTTCGTAACGTAGGTCGAAGTTGTAGTTGTAACCGTTCTGCAACTCTTCGTTACCGCGGATTTGTGCCGAACCGTAGACTCTTGATAGAGGAAGGGGGCCATCTCGATGAACGAGGGACGGGTGACGGTGCGCGAGGCAGAGAAGACGGTGCTTTTTGGGGTTCATCTGGTATTTTATGTTCAGGGCGGGGAAAAGGTCGTTTTGTCTAAGTTCACGCCGTTCGGTACACCTTTTCCGCCATCGGTGGCGTAGTCTACCCATTGCTTGCTCATTTCGTAGCGCAGGCCGAGGTTCACCAAGAAGGGGCTTCGGTGGGATAGTATTCAGTGGCAATGTATCCTGCATAAATGCTGTTACCGGCTGTATAGCTGTCTTTGGGCTGCTTCTTCCGGTCTATGGTGATTTGAACCGTCGGCAATTTTCCATGTTGAGGAAGGAGTCGGTGTTGTAGATGTCGGTGATGACGGGGTTCAGTTTGTTCAGGTTGTAGTAGAAGCGTGTACCCATATAGTCACGATTCTTGTCTTTATAGGTGACACCGGCCTGCAACTTGTTGTTGTCGCCAAAGCGGTAGTTGGCGGTGGTCGCCCACCCATTCATCTTCATTCAGTGAGCCAAAGTAGCGCATGGTCTCTTGGCGGTTCAGCTTGAAGAGTTTTTATCTGGTCGTCTTCACGGATATACATCACTTGCCGGCGGTCGGGCTCTGTCACTGGCTGTCTTGCTGTACGAGCCGCTCCAGTTGAGGTCCCACTGTCGTTTGCCGAAGTAGTGCTTGCCGTTTACTTGATGGTTTTGCAGACTGTAGATGTGTGTCACGTTGTTGCCTATCAGATGGTGGTCTTCGGTAGTCCGACACCTTCGCGCCTCATATAAGTGTCGATGGCATTGCGGGCGTAGAAGAAGGTATATCCGATGTGATCGGAAGTGCGGAAACTGTAGCCGAGATTACCCAGTGCGGCAATCTTTAACTCGTTGCTGTAGCTGTCGTAGTTAAATTCATTCAGGGTATTTCCTGTAGCTTCTAAGGTACGTATGGAGGCATTGTCCATGGTTTGCAGGTCGTTGCTTACTCCTATGGAGCCCAGAACGCTGACTTCATTTCCACCCAGAGTGAAACGTTTGCCGAAGCCGATATTTCCGCCGAATTCGGGTAGGGCGGTCTTTTACTAACCTGAAAACTGGTGTTAAAGAGGCGGTTGTGGCGTGCATACTCTTCAAAGTCTGTTAATGACATGTCTATCAGTTTCTGATCCAGAGAAGGAGTCTTGAACAGAGAGCCGTCGCGGTCCATCCGGTAGAAATCTTTGCCTAGCGTATTGAACTTGCCACCTGCATTGAAGCTGATGGACAGAAAATCACTGCCTACATTCTCTTTGGTACTGATGTCGATGTGTGCTCCCGAGTAGTCGGCGAATGCACTGGCATCATACACTTTGCTGACGGTGATGTTCTGTACGGTGGACGCAGGGGAACAGGTCGAGCGGCACCAGCTTGTTGTCCGGGTTGGGCGAGGCGATGGGCAGTCCGTTCAGCGTGGTGGTGCTGTAGCGGTCACCCAGTCCGCGGACGATAAGCTGTCCGGCGCTGGCGATGGAGATACCCGTTATTTTCTTTACTCCTTCTTCCACATTGCCGATGCCTTTGAGGGACATCTCTTTGGAACCGAGGTTCTCGATGGCGAGGGTCGCTTTTTGCCGTTCCATCTGCAAGGGCGTTCGCCTTCGAGGTTCTTCTTGGCGGTGACCTGCACTTCGCCCAGGGTTTGAGTGTCCGGCTCCATGTCGAAGTTCAGCACGGTTTCACCCTTTATCTGCTACGGCGTTCAGGATGTCTTTGTATCCTATATATCTCACGGTTATGGTATAGGTACCGTCTTCAGCATTCAGTGTATAGTTGCCGTCAATATCGGCTACCACACCAAGCGCTGTCCCGGTTATCTGTATGGTAGCTCCGGTCAGTGGCTCTTTAGTCTGTTTGTCGGTCGGTGATTGTCCTTTGATGTTTCCAGCCATGGCGGTCATGGTGGAAAGTGTGAGGAATAATAAAATGAAGAAAAATACTTTTTCCTAAGTCCAGTTTCATGCTCATCTTTTATCGTTTCGTTTTTTCCGGTGCAAAGATGAGGCAGGGGACATTACACCGGTGATACATGGAGCATACGTTTCATTTTCAAAATCTATTACGATTTGGTTACACGCAGCATTCTTCCGGATTGTTTTGTTATCCTTATATATAGGCTGCTTGGGACGAAAAGGTTTCTAATGGTTGCTTATTAGAGTTTTGGCTATTTACGAATATCTAAAAAGCCCAATATTGAGTAAATATAACTGTTCATCGTGACGAGAACGTTTCCGGCGCCTTTCCATTCTTGGCCGGATAGGTTGGTGGGAGGCTGATTTTTCTTCAAGGCAGTATCTCTGCTCCGAATATGTCTGTAAGTTGTTAGGCTTGGAAGGGGAATACCTGAGCTTTGAGGATTTTCGGTAAAATGATACGCGAAGACTACCGTCGGACGCGTATCACCGGGAGTTCCTTGCCATAGAAGAATATGGAGGTCTATGAACAGACGTTTCCTATCTATTCACTGAAGGCATGGTCTGGGTTTGTTCCCGCGTGGGGTATAAGGAGCATTTGCCGGATGGACATTGAAGGCTTTGGAGTGTTGCAGCGCGTAGAGATGCCGAAGGAGGAGGCTGCGAATCCGGTGATATTCTGAAACAGTTTAATGATTTGCTGTATCGGCAGACAGCAATTCAGTGTCCCTATTCCGCTTCCTGAAAGACGAGGATATAAGTGCGGGCATTTACGACATACTGAAAGATATTCTTGATTTCTTTCGCGGCGGACGTGTCTATATATTCAATATGATGCTGAATATCGCACACAAACTTGTACCTACGAGGTAGTGGCTGAAGGAGTTGGTCCTGAGAAAGAAATGCTGCAACAAATTCAGGCTGATGGCATGGGAGTGGTGGCTTAAACAAATGTTGGCAGGCAAACCCATCCTATTGAATACTTTATCGGATTTGCACGGTGGCACGTCAAAGAGTCTGAAGATACTTGCTATGCAGAATATAAAGTCACTCATGGTGGTTCCGCTCCGGAATACCGAACGGGTGTGGGATATATCGGTATTGACTTGGTAGATAGGTATAAATGGACGAATGAAGACTATCAATGGTTCTCCTCTTTAGCCGATATCATTAATATTTGTATCAGCTTGCGTCTTGCCAAGATGAGGCCGACCGTGAACGTAATTTCCTGAGCAATCTCTATAAGTATATGCCTTTGGGCTATGTGTACGCCTTTTCCATTCTTTGCGATGAAGAAGGTGAACCTTTTATGACTATCTTATCACAGATGCTAATCAGTTCAGTGCTGATTTGTTGGTTCGCCTTTTAGAAAGATATAAAGGGCGCTTTTGCTTCAAATTTTATTCCTCAGACAACTGTCAACCAAGCTTCGATTCTTGCAGATATACATAGGGGGCATGGTCTGTACAGGGAACTGGATGAATATTTTTGAATAGTCAAAGAGACTTGTCATTGTATTATTTATTCTCCCGAACCATGATGAATTGGTTTGTCTCTATATGGATGTCACTGAGATGCGCCGGTTATATATGGCTTTGGATCACGGTGAGAAACTAATGCGAAATCTCTTTTGGCGTCCCCTAGTCGGTCCTGGAGATAATAAAGATGGATACAGACTTAATAATGGAATGGCGATATTTGGGGTTAAGGGACAAATCAAGTACGATTGGAGTGAACTATCTTTGAGAATCGAAATGCCGTCCGGGGTCCGGAAAGGGTGAAGTGGAAAGATGAACTTGACTTTTCGCAGGACATGAATTCTCCAATGAGCGATTATTATGAATCGGAGCAAAAAGAGGTGGAATAGAACTTTATACGAAAATAAGTAAGATATACGATAACCAGGGCGATAACAATGGTTTTGTACTTATCAATATAGACAATACGAACGAATAGGTTCCATCAACCGGATACGTGATTTTGAAAAACTTCTTCCTGTTGATTTGTGAATATGCCAAATCAGGTTATGCCAAGCTGAACCTGCTGACCGGAAAGGCTATGCCATCAAGCAATGGTATAAGAATATGGGGAAGATGATGAAGATACGCCATTGGTTGAAGTGGTGGGAATTTACAGCAAAAATGCATCCCCAAGACAGGAGGATGTATTGGCTTTCTTCAGTAAGGCCGTGTGGGGAAGCCAAACATTTCAACAGGGAGAGATGCGCATTGAGCGTCCGGGGAACATTGAACCAGTGGAACTGGGTACGTAGCAATGTGGTTACTCAACCGCTTTGATCCGGAGAATGGGCTGATTGAATTGATCGGTGTTAACTACGATATCACTGAATTGAAGGAAACAGAACAAAAAGCTGATTGAAGCCAAGGAGAAAGCTGGAAGAGGCAGACCGCTTGAAGAGTGCTTTCCTGGCGAATATGAGTCATGAGATACGTACCGTTGAGAATGCTATTGTCGGTTTTTCAAGTTTGCTGGTGGAGACGGAAGATCAGAGGAAAGCGGGAATATTCAAAGATGGTGGAAGAGAATAATGACCTGCTGTTGCAGCTGATTTCGGACATTCTGGATTTATCGAAAATCGAGGCGGGGACTTTTGACTTTAAAATAAGAGAGCTGGACGTGAACATGCTGTGTGGAGGACATCGTGCGCTTCAAACTACGTGAAGCCGGGTGTGGAAGCTTCTATTCGAACCGACTCTGCCGTCATGCGTCATTGTCAGTGACCGTAACCGTTTGAATCAGGTCATAGCCAACTTTGTCAACAATGCCATCAAGTTCACCACTGCGGGAAGTATACGTGTAGGATATGATAAGGTGGATGAAACTCATTTGCGTTTTTATGTGGCCGATACGGGCCTTGGCATTGAGCCGGAAATGCAGGCTCAGATATTCGACCGTTTTATAAAGCTGAATACGTTTGTGCATGGCACCGGCCTGGGGCTTTCTATCAGCAAGAGCATTATAGAGCAGTTGGGTGGCACAATCGGTGTGGACAGTGAACCGGGGAAAGGCTCATGCTTTTTGGTTTGTGCTGCCGATTGTATAGTATGGAAATGTGCTAAAATACCACCACAAATTATGCAGATTAACACAAGTCAAAGCTCTTGATTATCAGAACTTCTAAAGATAATTTGTGCCAATCTGTGTAATTTGTGGTAAGTGATGATACCCTCCGGTTATAATCCGAATGAGAACTTATCGATGGATTGATATACCACACTTGCAATACTCAGTACCACAATACCCAGCGTGCAAATGGCCAGGCTGGCACGTGTATAGTTGTCACTGCGGAATGCTGCAATCGGCTCGTCGCTCTTGTTGATGTACATTGCCTTTACAATCTTCAGATAGTAATAAAGCGAGATGATTGTATTGATAAGGGCAATGAATACCAGCAGATGGAAGCCGCCTTCGAAAGCTGCCGCAAAGATGAAGAACTTCGAGAACATACCGGCGAATGGAGGAATACCACCCAATGAGAACAATGCCAAGGTCATCAGGAATGCCAGTTTGGATTGGTATTGTACAGCCCGTTGTAGTCGTCGAGCGTGAAACCGCTGGCTCCTCAAGGGCGATAATCGTGATGACTGTAAATACGCTGAGGTTGGCAAACATGTAAATCAATATAATAAAGTCAGGGCGCTCATACTCATCGCTGCCGTTCCGGCAATCCCCAGCATGATATAACCTGCCTGCGAGATACTGGAAAAAGCCATCAAGTCGTTTCAGGTTTTCCTGACGCAAGGCAGATTGGCAAGGGTGATAGAAGCTATGATAACCAATAAAGAATTTCCTGCCATTGATCCACCATCGGAGACGAATGTCTTGATAAGGATAGTCATCAATACAAAGCTGCCGATCCTTTAGAAATAACACTTAAATAAGCAGTTACTACACTCAGGGGCACCTTCGTACGTCTGCGTCCAGGGTGGGGAAAGGAACGAAGGCAACCAGGGCTGCCATCCAGGTGGCGGATGCTTGCCGTCTCCAGTCCGATGAAGAACATCAGGAAGTGTCCGGCGGAAATCATGAAGTACATACCCAGCAGGGTGGAAAGTGTCAGAATGTAGAACTCACCTTGTTTGATGGCAGTGTCCGGACGGCGCATCCATTCGTGGGCCATCAGGAATACAATCAGTGTACCTATACTGAGAATGGATTTCACGATGCCTGTATCGGCTGGTTGTGATACATGGCGCCAAAGGCATCGGCCACAGGACCGGGGACGATGGTGATAAGTGTATGTATGGTCAGCAGAACAACTGGCAGCATTGTGTTCAGCCCGGTTTGCCGTCATTCTTGTGTGCATCCGGACTCATGAAGAGGTCGGCGACAAAAAAGGATGACGATGACCAATATCAGCGAAAAGCTCTTCTTTGAGCAGGAGGAATTGGGAATAATCCATATCTATTTACGATTTTACGATTTACGATTTACGATTGAAATTACTCTTGGGATTTACGATTTTACGATTTTACGATTGAGGTTACTCTTGGGATTTACAAGTCATTTATCAATCGTAAATCGTCAAATCGTAAATAAATCAGTTATTGGCAGCACGCTGTCTCCAATCATGCCGCTAATCCACCATGGTGCCATACCGAGGGCGGCAACGCATGCGATGAGGATGATGACCGCTGTACGTTCGTCCCAGGTTGCATCGCTCAAGGTGAGGTGATGCTTGTTAGTGCAGGTGCCATAGAGAATCTTTCCTACCAGTCGCAGGATATAGACTGCCGTAATCACGATGGACTGGTACATGCAATGACCGTCCACACGCGGTGGAACGTATCGGGATGCTGGAACGAACCGGTGAAGATGGTCATTTCGGCAATGAAACCGCTGAGTCCGGGCAGTCCCAGATTGGCAAGACCGGCGATTACATAGCAGACAGCCAGAAAAGGCATAATCTTCATCAGACCGGAGAGTTCGCGGACGTCACGCGTATGGGTACGTCCGTATATCATGCCGATAAGGGCAAAGAACAAGGCTGTCATCAGCCCGATGGCTCAGCATTTGCAGGACAGCACCGGTACAAGCCGTTTGGTTCATCATCAGGATGGCGAACAACACCAGGCCGCAATGGCTCACGGAAGAATAGGCGTTGATATACTTCGTCGGTTTGTACACAAGCCGAGAATGCACCGTATACCACAGAGACCGTAGTAAGAATCAGGAATATCCACCCAGTTCTGTGCAGCTTCGGGCATCAGGTACATGGCTACGTGCGGAAACATCCGTAACCTCCCAGTTTCATCAGAACACCTGCATGGAGCATGGACACGGCAGTCGGTGCGGAGGCGTGACCGTCCGGGCTCCATGTGTGGAAGGGGAACAGAGCGCCCAGCACACCGAAACCCAGGAAGGTAAGCGGGAACCAAATGCGTTGCATGTTCGATAGGAATATTATGCATCTGGGCAATTTCCAACAGGTTCATAGAGGTGGCTCCGGCACCGTAGTAGATACCCAGGATACCGATAAGCAGGAAGGCGGAGCCGCCCATCAGCATCAGTGTCAGCTTCATGGCGGAGTACTCCTTGCGTCCCGACCCCCATACACCGATAAGCAGATACATGGGAATGAGGGCAACCTCGTAGAACATGAACATGGTGAACAGGTCGGTCGAGATGAAGAACCCGAACACACCAGATGGAGAGGAAGGTGAACCAAAGGAAATATTCTTTAGTCAGCGGTTGCAGCCTCCAGGAGGCGAATGTTCCGGTAAAGACAATGATGGCCGAAAGCAGCAGCATGGCTACCGAAATACCGTCTACTCCTACACGAATAGTGGATGTTGAGTGCAGGATACCAGACCATGTCGGCACGGGAACAGCATTTCATCCGTGGCACCAGCGTGGCGTGCATTGAGGTACATCACGGTCAATGCTGCAGAAAGAACCAGCAGAGCCGATGCACCGGTCACCATCACCGCGCGTATTTGTGCGATGTTGCGGCTGAGCCAAAGACCCAGCAACATCAGCAAGGGGATGAGTACGAATAATGATAAAAAGTTCATCTGTATATTTACGATTTAACGATTTACGATTTATTGAAAAATCTCGGGTATAAACCAACAAGACCAAAGTCATCAGTGCCAGCGTGCCCAGCAGGGAATACAAATGTATATTGCTGGATCCGTCCGCTCTGCAGACCGCGTATCTCGTCACTGGTAGCCTCGGCACTCCAGGCAAGGAAGTTGAAGAAGCCGTCCACTACATGGCGGTCCCACCAGGCGATGGGGCGGCAGATGCAGCCGAAGATGATGCGGTGGGTGATGAACTGGTAGACCTCGTCCAGATAGAAGCGGTGGTAAGCTGCTGTCCACAAGCCTTTGAAACGGTGTGCCAATGTATCGGCAACGGGTTCGCCGGCTACCTGCATAGATGTAGGTGGCAATGGCTATGAAACCACCGCTACGGGCGATACTTGTACCTGCCACACTCCAGTCCAGATGGATGTTATATGCTTCACCGTTGGAACTGATGAAGTGTCCGAAAGGAATGAAACCGGCAACTATCGTAAACCACAGCAAAGGAGCATCAGGGGCAGGGTCATCGCCAGAGGACTCTCGTGGGGGTGAGGCGTGGCGTCGCCCCATCACTTCGACTTTTGTCCCGGCTCTGAGCCGGCCCAAAAAGATACCATAATAAAGACGGAACATATAGAATGCTGTCATACCTGCAATCACTGTCATAATCCATCCCATCACGGGGCTGTACTGGAAGCAGGCTGTCAGGATTTCATCTTTTGGAGAAGAAACCGGAGAACGGCGGGATACCGGCAATGGCCAGGCAGGCGATGAGGAACGTGACATGCGTCACCGGCATATACTTGCGCAAGCCGCCCATCGTAGACATCTCGTTGCTATGCACGGCATGGATGATGCAACCCGCTCGGAACAATGCCTTGAACATGGCGTGTGTGAACAAGTGGAACATGCCTGCCATGTAGCCCAGTCCCCCTTCGTGTGGGTTGGCTGATGTACATACACCCAGCGCCACCATCATGAAACCGATTTGGGAGATGGTGGAGAATGCCAGTACACGCTTGATGTCCTCTGCACACATGCCACACTGGCGGCATAGAATGCCGTGAAGGCTC
>VOFI01003508.1_pt1 | contig 30442 bp, 49 predicted proteins | sample 5384131 | NCBI WGS metagenome assembly VOFI01 (sample SAMN12384728, study PRJNA508395) | human gut metagenome | isolation source: healthy gut H | host: Homo sapiens
GATGATTATTTCGAGCAGTATGCCATCAAGGGAAGCAGTGATCATATAGCATCCATGGCTTATTATAAGGATAAGGAAGAGGGCGTGATCGCACTTCAGCTGGATCAGGTGTATGAACTGAAAAACCGGTTCAAAAAAGGGAAGCCTTTACCTTGATTTTATTGATCCGCACGATATCTATGATAAAGTCATTGTGGTGGATGCCGGACACGGAAGCCACGCAGCAGGTGCCGTAAAACTTGGAATTTCTGAAAAAGCCTTAATCTGGCGATCGTACAGCAGTTGAAAAACTGTTTGATGAGGATAAACGCAGGATCAGGGTGTACTATACACGTACATCGGATACGAATCCGACGCTGGATCAGAGGGTTCAGCTGGCAAATAAGGCAAATGCAGATCTGTTTATCAGCGTACATAACAATTCGGATGCAACCGGAAACTTTACCAAAGTGAAGGGAACCCAGGTAATGTACAGCGAATCGGATGACGCAAAGCTGTCGAGTAAGAAGCTGGCGGAGATCTGCCTGAAAAAAATGTCGTGGATACGACGGGCAGTGAGAATCGGGGCTGCTAAAAGGAGACAGTATCTATATTATCCGCTTTTAAGCTTGAGATTGCCGGTGGCACTGATTGAGGTAGGATTTATGACAAATTATAAGGAACTGGATCTGCTGAACAGCAAGTTATCAGAAAAAAAGGCAGCTGAGGGTATTTATAACGCAATCAATGAAGCATTTCAGGAGGGATATTAAATTGACAGAGATTATTTTTGCAACGGAAACAAGGATAAAATGCGTGAGATCCGTGAGATTATGGCGGATTGTGATGTACATATTGTATCCATGAAGGAAGCCGGCATCAGGGTGGATATTGTGGAAGATGGAACTACTTTCGAGGAAAATGCAAAGATCAAAGCACGGGCGGTGGCTGCACATACGGATGCGATTGTTCTGGCTGATGATTCCGGACTGGAAATCGATGCACTGAATAAAGAGAGCCCGGGCGTATATTCTGCCCGTTATATGGAGAGGATACTTCTTACGATGTGAAAAACAAAATCTGATTGACCGTCTGGATGGCGTACCGAAAAGAAAAAACGTACCGCACGCTTTGTCTGTGCGATTGCGGCTGTCGCTTCCGGATGGAAGGGAACTGGTGACCCGTCAGACGATGGAAGGATATATCGGCTGGGAACCGGAAGGGGAAAACGGCTTTGGGTATGATCCGATTTTTTATCTGGATGAATACGGATGCTCATCGGCAGCGATTTCTCCGGAACAGAAGAATGCGATCAGTCACAGAGGCAAGGCATTGCGTGCGATGAAAGAATTATTGAAAAAAGCCGAGTTTCTGGGGCTTATTGATGAAATTGAAAAAAAATATTTGAAAAATTCAAAAAAGTTGTTGACTTTATTGCCAGGCTATACTATAATCTATCTTGCGTCACGGATGAGACACAAACAACACGGACGCAACAACGCAGGCCTTCGGGGTGTGGCTCAGCTTGGCGCGCCTGGTTTGGAATGCGAAGGAGGTCGCAGGTGAAAAGAGCTAGTCTGATGTGTTCGTAGCTCAGCTGGATAGAGCAACGGCCTTCTAAGCCGTGGGTCGAGGGGTTCGAATCAGCTCAGGCTCGTTCCTGCGAGCGATGTTAGCGCTCTAAATGGTACTATGGTGGGTATAGCGCAGTTGGCTAGAGCGCCAGATTGTGGCTCTGGAGGCCCAGGGTTCGAATCCCTGTATCCACCTTTGTTGCGGTAGCAAATTTGCTTTTGGGCTATCGCCAAGCGGTAAGGCACAGGATTTTGATTCCTGCATTCGTTGGTTCGAATCCAACTAGCCCAGCTTAGCAAATTAAAAATTAAATTATGGGATACTAGCTCAGTTGGTAGAGCACTTGACTTTAATCAAGTTGTCGGGGGTTCGAATCCCCCGTGTCTCACTATGTGGGAAAACTCATTGCTTTTAGTAATGAGTTTTTTTATTATTCGTATAACTGTCTCAATTTAAATTTAGAGGTCAAGCACACAGAAAGTGAGGTTGTTATTATGAAACAAATCCAAATGAACAAATCTAAAAATTTATCTGTAGAGGACGCTTATGATTTTATTTATCAGAAAGTGTCGTGTCAAGAATTTATCCCAAGCATCTATTGTGTCATACGAGAATAAAATTCATCCGTTTGTAGATTACTGTGAAGGTGGTCTTTCAGTGCGGTTACAATCGACACAGTGGATGGATTTACCAATCATCTTAAAACAGAACATAATGTGAATGATGTATCTGTCGTATCTTATTTACGGTCTGTGAGAGCGTTCCTATATTATTGCATGGAATGTAACTACATGACCACATTCAAAATTCATCTTCCAAAAGCACAGAAGGACATTAAGGAAACTTACTCGAATGAACAGTTGGAGAAATTATTAGCCAAGCCAGACCTCAATAGTTGCTCTTTTACGGAGTTTAAGACATGGGTGTTTGAAACTATATGCTTGCTACTGGAAATCGTCTCAGTACGGCTCTAAACGTCCATATCAAGGACATTGACTTTGATAATGGAATGATTATGTTGCGTAAGACAAAGAATCGTAGACAGCAGTTAATCCCACTCTCAGCGTCTTTATCTGAGATATTGAGAGAGTATCTTGATATTCGTGGTGGAAATCCTGATGATTTTTCTCTTCTGTAATAACTATGGTGAGCAAGCCAGTAACAGGACATGGCAGACATTAGTGTATCGCTATAACATTAAGCATGGTGTCAATGTCACGAGTATACATTCATTCCGACATACTTTCGCAAAAAAACTGGATTCTCTCAGGTGGTGATATTGTAAGATTAAAGACCATCATGGGACACAGTAATATTGCAGTCACGAATGAATACCTTGCTATGTTTGGTCAGGACTTACAGATGGACTTTGAAAAATTCAATCCATTAGATAACTTGGAAGAACAGAAACAGAGAACAAATCAGAATGTAAAGGAGAATAATGTTTATGAAGAAATGGATTAAGGTAGATAACGGAAGAAGTAACACAGGTGATTAAATTTGATGATGGCTCAAAGATGGAACTGCCATTAGATAACAATGGTAACTTGAAATGGTTTGATGACAGCAAATTTGTGAAAAAACCCAAGTGATTTTTCTAGGGGGTGACAACAACCCCCAATAAATCCCTACTGTTGTCCAAATATCGTGACAACGATGAGGGATAAAAGTGGGGTGTTGTGACACATATTAGTAGTAGATAAGAGTTAATAATAGACAAAGTGATACCACTCGTTTTCAACGAGATGTTATTCTTTAGATTTATTATTGTTTTTTTTTTGGAAAGGAGAGATACATGAATTATGCGAATGTATTTGGTCGTACTCTCAGAAACAGTTTGACATGACCATGAACAGAGAGAAGATTACAGTTACAGATTTCTTCAATTCAGATATTAAATATGATGTATTCTTCCGCAGAAATCAGCGTAGTACCACACAAGGTAAGGTTAGATTTTTCTATGCTCAGAGTACACCTATTCATATTGGAACTATCTTTGTATTGAATGGAGAAAATTATATTGTGACTTCTCAGGACGGAATTGAGAGTGATATATATTTTACATCTATTGCAGTCAGAAGTGATATGACCTATAAGGTTAAGACAGATAAGGGTACTGCCAGTATTCCATTTGTTGTTGTATCTGATAAATGGACTGTTGCTCATGGAACTATTACACAGTTGAATGGTGCAGTTGCGTTGTACACAGGTTATAACAGTGCAGTGGAGAATATAAAGGTGAATGATTCTTTTAAGGGATTTGGCAACTATTATAAGGTTGGGAATACCTTTAAGAATAATAATCTGTTCTATCTGTATTTGGAGCAGACGCAAGCACCGATTGACAACTATAAGATGAAATATATTGGTGTAACCTCATTTGATCTGAAGGAGAGCAACACATATCAGTTGACTTATTCCGTGACCAACAATGGGGATGTTGTAGAGAATCCACATATATCATATGAATCTTCTAATGTTGAGATTGCTACAGTTGATGATAATGGTCTTATGACTATGCTTCAAGAAGGTTCAGTTGATATTGTTGCTTCATGCGGTGGTGCTACCTGTACAACAACTATGGCTATTTCAGACACAACACCGAAAGTCAATTATACAACGAGCATATCAGCATCAACAGATACGATTAAGGTTGGTGGCTCTTATAAGACACTTACTTCTGTCTGTTTGCTGATAAGAATGGACAGGATATTACAGAAACAGTCGTTGCCGATATGACAACTGCTGACTTTACATGGACTTGTTTCATTGATGGAACTGAATATACAAATGATTCTATGGTCGTTTGGTATAAGGATTCGTCTACCAATAGCAAGAGAATTAAGTTGACTTCTGCTGCAACGAGTTATCTTGCACATACAATCACTATCAATACTTGATATTTTCATAGAATATGATATAATATCTCATGTAGAGAACATAAGTTTTGTAAAAGTTTACAAAAAGGGTTAAGTTTTTTTATAACTTGTGTCGATATATATTATGTAAGGGATAAATCTGATAGCCAAATACACAAAGCGAGGAAATAAATGATATTAGATAATGGCTTGAAGATTATGAGCATTGATGCTACCTGACTTATTTAGAGTAGAAGTAGAATCAACAAAGAAAAAAAAAGGGCAAAGAGATTAGCAAGGTTGCAAAAAGAAATCGTACCTTCTGGATTATCTTCCTATTACGATTACTATGATGAATCAAAAAGATGAAATTCTTCATCTGAGAAAAACCCCAGTTATTCAAAATGAAATTAGATAGCAGTATGGCACTGGATGAATTAGGCTGAAGTGATAGCAGACAGACGAATGACAAAAGACAGCATTTTTCAATGTCAGAAGAAAGTTAGCAACAGACCAAGTAGTATACTTAACATTCAAATATTCTTCATTTAGAAGCACTCTCGAAGATGATAAGGATGATAAAGGGCAAGGTCAAGAAATACAGGGTAGACGGAAAGACAAAAAGAAACCATCAGATATATGATATATATATGATAAGGAAGATTTCTCTTTTCAAGATTGACGATACGGGAATATGTAAGATGGTGTCGGTCAGGAAATGCTTCAAGACAAGGTAAATGTTTCTTCATCAACAAAGGAACTGGTTCACACAATGAACCTGTTTACGGATTGCGGTCAATCCTAAGAAGAGAAGAATCAATCTTTGCATCATTTGAAGCGTACAGAGCATTGTTGTTATCACATAAAAATCAACATCGCCCGGAAAAACAACTTCTTATCAAGGAGTAAAATCAGTATTCAAAGATAAGGTAATGTATGTGGGAAAGACAAGAAATCTCTTCACAGAAGAAAAAGAAATGACGATTGAAAACAAAATATGGGATGGACAATCACTGATTGATAAATCTCTGATGGTGACTACCAAGACAAAGGAATGTTACTTCTTCGTCACAAATTCTTCAAATCTTGTTGCTTTAACAGCAATATTCAGCAGTGGTTCAAAGATAACCACATCACAGATGTTTCCCAGTTAAACGGAATTACAACAGCAAAGAGAATCGAGGACATCAAATTTATTACTACTCGAAGCAGTATTAAATATTGTAAATTCGGAGATACTGAGAGTTGGTTCTATGATTGGTTGAAACAAATTTCTAAGAAAAAATATCCCATTTGGAATAGTAAAATATGAAAAAGCCGACCAAATACTTTGGCGGTAAGTTAGTAAGAACACACTATCAGATTTTAAACACCTTACAGATTACAAAGAATAAAATCACAGAATTATTACAACAGACATTAGATTATATCGAACTGCTCAGGAAAGATCCACTTGCAATGTATCACTATTGCGAAGCAACCTCAGATGATGAGGACAGCGACTTAATGATGAATGTAAAAAAGCAGATGTAATTTACAGAATGATGAAACTGAATATGTCCTTCAAGGACACAAAACTTACAAACATCTTGCGAAGAATGTAATTGAGAGCATCAGAGCAGATATTAAGTGCAAAGGATTCTCGTTAATGGTAACTACTCAACGGTCTTAGGAAATCCAATCGAAATGCTTCAGGAGTCAATCGGAAAGTACGAGCCAGAGACAACAATAGTTGGTAAAGGAAACATCATATCAACAGCGTTCCCACAGAAACAGTTACTTGCTTGCAGAAGTCCACATATCACAATGGGAAATATTTTATCTCCCACATAACACTGAGAACCATTTGGTTACAAACCTACATCAATATGACAGACAACATTATGGTAATCAATTCAGTAGGTGAGAATGTTTTACAGAGAGCAAATTCAATGGACTTTCGACAGTGACCAGATGATGATTGTTGACAACGACATAATGATTGATGCAGCTGTTAAGAATTATGACAAGTTCTTAGTTCCGACAACAGATATTGAACCTGATCCGAAGGAAGAGGAATACACGGCAAAGAATCTTGCAAAGTTGGATTATGAAAGCAGTGAAAATCTTATAGGTCAGATTGTTAATCTTTCACAGGTCTTGAACTCAAAATTGTGGCACGAGATGAATAAAAGAAGAACCGAATCAAAGTTATATTGATAGATTGTATAAGGATGTATGTCAGTTATCTATAATGTCAGGTCTTGAAATTGATAAGGCAAAGAAAACACTGATTGTAGATAACAAAAAAATGAGTTGAAAGAAATCAGAGAACGATACAAAAAGCAAAAAGAAGATGGCAAAATCGGTTATCCAATGTTCTTTAAGGAACTTGGTAAGAAAGGAAATTACGACAGCAAAAAAGACATATATCTTCTATAATACAACACTTGATATGATTGGTGATGAGATTGCATACAAGACAATGACAGTTGAGGGTACAGAAAAGGCACTGCATAAAAAATCCTGAGAAAGCCAGATATTAAATCAAGAGATGTTGACAAAGATAAGATTAAGGCGGTCTTGGAACTCTGCGAACAAAGAGCCAAAGACGATAAGAAATTAGAGTTGAGAAGGGTAAAAGCGAATACAACCGCATGAGAAAGCAGACCATTGAAAAACTTCTTGGAAGATTTGGCAGAGATAAAGATGAATCAAGCAACACTCTACACATTGCTTACAAGCAAGGATGCAGAGAAATATGAGGACTATATCTTACAGGGATTATTGGAACTGAAATCATCTACATTGAAGAAACTGGTTAAGACAGATGATACAACACCAACACTTGTAGAAGATGCAGCAGGAGACATTGAGATATACGGAATAAAGCATAAAAAATCGGAAGTGGCATAAAAACCACTTCCTTTTATTTTTGCAAAAAAAAACTGCACGATTATTGCCGAATTAAATTTCGTTCCTCCTTGTAAAATAAGGCATTCCGAGGTCATTACAATGGGTGTAATATGGAGGGGAAAAAATTGCGTTTTGGGCATAAAAACACACCAACAATCCTATGAATACATTGGTGTTCTTGTCATTAAATTTCTTTCCTATGGAAAAGCATAAGAAACTTTTACAAATGCTATTATAGCAGGATAGAAAAAGTCAATGTCAACGATTTTTCTAAATTTTTATGCAACAAAAATTTCTAGTATCTAACATAGTAATCATTTATTTATGGGACGGTGTTCTATCGTCCCTTCTCCTCCAGTTTATAACGGTCGAAAAACGGCACGTTAAAAATATATCAAAAAGTTTTTATGGGGCAGCCCACGAACTAAAATTTAATTTAGGGCGCACCGACCGCAACAGGAAAGGATTAAAAAGATGGATATTAAAGAATTGAATTTAACAGATGAGCAGATGGCTTGTATCTAAATATGTTCAGTCAGAAACAGATAAAGGTGCGTACAGATTATAGTGCGAAACTTAAAACTGCCAATGATGAGATTGCAAGATTAAAGCCAGTAGAAAAATCTGATGCAGAGAAAGCATTAGAGGAAAGAATCTCTGCTCTCGAAAGTAAAGAGAAAGAACTTGCTAATAAGGAAAAGTCAATGACGCTTGCAAGCAAATTAAAAAGAGAAGAACTTCCAGAAGGATTAGCACAGTTCTTAAATGTCGGTGAGGACATGGATAAGACCATAGAAGAGGTAGGTGCATTGTTCGGTAACTACTTTCTCAACGGATCAAACAAACCATCAAATCACCAGACCAGTAAAGGAATCACAAGGGAAGATTTTTAAGAAGATGGGATATGCAGAGAGGCAAAACTTTATGCAGAGAATCCTTCACTTTATCAAGCATTGAATAAATAGGTGGTGATGACCACTTATTCAATGAGAAAGGTGGTCTAATGGACGTAAATACAATTCAAACATTGATTACTTCTGTTGGTTTTCCTATTGTCTGTGTACTTGCTTTAGGATGGTTTATCTATAAAGCATTTGAGAAGTTCACAGCACAGTCAGAGAAGCGTGAGGAAAAACTTTACACTGTTCTGGCTAATGCACAGGAAACTAATGAAAGATTATCAAAGACAAACGCTGAGTTTGTGACGGTATTGAATACATACAAATCTGACCTTGAAGAGATTAAGTCAGATGTATCGGAAATAAAAAGAAAATATGAAAGGTTAAAATGGTGAAAATTTATGAGTACAATCAATACAAATATTATAGTGCCAGACGTGTATTCCACTCTTTGCAGGGAAAAGATTACAGGCAAATGCAAGGTAGCACAGTTCCTTGTAAACTTAGGAGAACTCCACGGCAAAGTCGGTGAGACATTAACTATGCCTAAGTGGGGTATATCGGAGATGCTAAGGATTGGGACATCAATACTCCTATGGATGTAACACAGATGAAGCAGACATCTACAACTGCTACAATCAAAGCAATCCAGGCACCAGCCGTAAAAGTTGCAGATTATGATTCTGAGGTGGAACTTGGTAATGCTATCAATGAAGCAGCAGAGCAGCAGGCAATCGCAGTGGGTAGAAAATATGATACTGATGCTATTGCAGAGGCATTAAAGTCCCCACTGAAATATAAGTTAGGTGCTAAGAACACTGTAACACAGGACGAGATGATTGCAATTCTCGGTCTTTACGGTGACGACAGAGACAGTGCAGATTTTTGATGCTATCGTTATCTCATCTCTCTTTGCACCATCTTTCTACAAGATGGATATGTTCACTTCTCGTGAGAGAACAATGACAAAGGATGGTAACGGTATTGCAGTAAACGGAATTATCGGTTATTTCCTTGATATTCCAGTTGTATTATCTGATCGTCTCTATGATACAACAAATACAGAGGATTTTTATCCTTGTAATGAAGAAGAACGCTATCTCTTACATTCCAAAAAAGAGAATCCATTCGCTGAAACTGCAAAGGGATGCATCTCAGACAGACAACAATTTACTTATCTCAGTTTTACGCTATGGCTCTTACTGATGATACAGCAATCGTTGTTGCTAAGACGGTATTACCTACAGGTAAATAAAATACACATAAAAAGAAACCAAAAGAAAGTAAAGTTTCATTGGGAATAATTTGAATAATTATGGGGTGACTTATGTATAGGTCGTCCCATTTTTTGTAGAAAGTGAGGGATAAAATGCTCAGTGGAGAAACAGTTAAAATTCCTGAGATATTATAATTCTAAGACACAACAGCAAGTCGCTGATTGGTGCAATGTATCAAGAAGATATATCATTATGGTTGAACAGAATGAAGAAAAAGATTATCAGAGGAAACATATAACGCTTTTTATCAACTGCATTTATGGCATTGGAAAGCCACTGCCAAAAGAACCAAGACCAAATCAGACCAGTAAAAAAGAAGAAGTCAGGTGATGAGTAATGGGACTGTTCAGTAGAATATTTGGCGGTAAGTCCATTAGGTCTGCTGCAACTTCCGCATCATTTCTTGGTGCTTATCGTGAAGCGGGTGGACAATCTTATTCAGGCGGTGGATGGGGATTAGACAGATTCAACAGTATTATAGATGCTCATTCATCTGTAGACGATATGATAGAAGAATGGGGACTTGCTGATGAAGGTTGTCGGTATCAATCCCTAGATGGATATTCTAACCCATACACCCAAGCATACCGTGAAGAAAGAGAACGTGCAGAAGAAGAAGTAGAGGTTCTTGCAATGTTCGGAGAAGAGATAGATGTAGAACTTCTAATTGATTGGGACACTGTAGAAGAGAACGCTTATGAGTATGCAGAAGAACTTGCACAAGCATGGTTGGACGGTTCGGAATGGATTCCAGAAGAGATTATGGACTGGGCTTGGTACGATTTATCAGACCATAATATGTAAGGGAGAACACAATGACAGGAAAAAGAATTTCGCAGATGGCGAAGAAGTTTAGAAATCTCTCAACAAGTGGTAGCCGATTATGCGGAATGTAACAAGTCAACTATCTGTCGTTGGGAGAAAGAACAAATCAAAATATATCCAGACCTATATTCTAAGGTAATGGATTTCTATAAAAAATCATAAATAATCTTACGCACAAATCTGTGCGAACAAATCACAAAAAACAAAAGTCGGAAATGTATGAATAGGACATGGCGACTATAAAACAAAGGAAGTAACCAAAAAACGGTAGAAAGGCAAGGTGAAATAATTTGCAGAAAGAACGCAAGTATTTCATCTTCATTATGATTAACTGTCTGAGCGAATTATTTCGCCCAGATGGTGAACGTAATGAACGTGGAATATTTAAGTAAAGTACCTGAGTGGTATAAGAGTAATGAAAAATTTGATTTAGTATTGAGTGATGATATTGATTCACTCACAACAGTTGCAGTTGTACAGAGTGTACATCCAAACTGGAATGTAGAATACTTCTATGATTTCGATAATATCTATGCAAGTCCAGATGCTTATTTCAAGGGAAAATAAATCACGCACAAGAGTATGGTGTGATGTAGCGTTTTGTAGAAATGAAATGGCATTTGACAATCATATCAGCAGGAAAGATATAGACGACCATGTAAATCCTCGTTGTATCAATCCTAATATCTTAGCAAGCGTATCTAATTATGGCTATACAAATAAGTATGCAGGATCAACTGCTCTACTTGTTTGGTCTTTATACAATATCCCATTACCAAAAACAGAAGAAGGAAAGATGATGCTGCTTTGTATCGACAGCACATTCAAAGGATTTTATTCGACCAAATTCAAAGAGAGAAACAGATTCTTTCTTTGTGATGTATTGGATTTACCTGAATTATATGAGGTAGAGAAGCGTCACGACATTAAAGAATTTTATCAGTTAATGGACAAGTATGGATTATCTCAGAAGATTAGATACAACAGCGAAACAAAACAGATTGAATCAAAGTTAGATGTCGCCACAATCAGCGAGAAGTTGGGGAATAGATATATCTCTTCCAACAAAACAATATGACCATTGGAGAAGTTTTGAGCAGAAACAGGTCAATATGTGCGGTGTGAAATCCATAAAAGATAGAGAGAGGATTGGTCACACTGGCTTTTACATTTAGAAATGTAGCAAAGTATTCTGTCTTGAAAAAGACGGCTTAATTGAAAACTAAATAGAGAATATATAAGTGGGTGGCTACATTACAGTCACCCTATAACAAAAGAAAGGACACAGAAAGATGAATGAATATTTTTATGAAATGACAAAGGACTTAAACAACAGAGAGTTTGAGAAAGTATATAAATCATACAGAAAGGGGAACAAGATTCATGAAAGAGAAAGATACAGTGATAATCTTCACGGCAAAGAAAGCGAGAACTTTATTGAAGATGGGTTATACGCTTGTGGATATTAAGCCAGATAAGATGGATGTAGATCATAAGAGAAGTGTATTCGTTTTTCAAGAATGAAGATGGAATTTTTGGAGAATATATAAGTGGCTCAAAATTGAATCAAATTTATCTTTATCACTTAAAGGAATAATCGTCTGCCCTGTCGGGCATCCGTTCCTTGAAGTAAGAAAGAGAAGTTTGCAATTTTTCACTTGGAAGATACATATTCATTAACTGTCCACTTGCGTGTCCAGTTTTATCACATCTCAACTTACATTTTGAAACACATTTCTTAATGGGAACCAAGTGAAGAAAACAACACAGGCGTATGCCACTCGTACCTACAACTTTCAAAATCGTCCACTCAGAACACACATATTAGAGAGAGTAATAGATATGTACTTTCTGACTGGACAAAAATGGAAAATCAAAATGTGACAAAAGTGAGGGCGTAAGCACTCACTAATAAATATGTCAAACAAAACACAAAAGGAGAATTAAAGAATGAAGACAGTAAAAATTATCAATCCAGTACAAGCAGGTTTTATTTTGAGAATGGATTAAAGCCATTAGATATTTATTTCAGTAGAGGTAAATGGGTTTGGGAGTTTGATAAAGACGAAAGCAATCCATTATTTACTCGTTGGCTGAACAACGAAAACAAAATGAAATATTAACTTGAAGGAGATTATTAAATGAAGGAAATTATATTAAATACAGAGTATACATATTCGCAGATTTGCGAAGCGATTGGTTGGAAAGTGACTACAGGAAATTCTAAGAAAGCACAAATCAAAGAGATAGAATCATCATTTGAATTTTATCATCCTATGAATAAGAAAACCCACAAGGAGAAGAAGTCATATATCTTTACAAAGCAGTTGAAAGATTTGGTCGAGCCATCAGTTCAGAATAATGGTGGTAGTAATAATAATAAGAATATTACACCTATGATGGATTATCTTCTTCGTATAGCAAGCGAAAAAAGAATTTAATGTTGGTACTGACATGACATTAACTCATTGGTTCTGTGGCAGTGCAGGTCTTGATTTAATGGACAAGGATATATATGTTGAACAGTTTGGCTCAGATGAAGAGTTAGCACCATTTTGTGCTGAGTATCATATCTCCAAGCCGAGATTATTTCGTGAGTACATGGGGATTATTAGAAAGAATACAAAGGATATATTCTTAAAATCATTAGAGGTCATGGCTAAGAAAAAATTTAGTCGAGTACATGGATGGTTATGAGTTCTATTACAAGATGAATAAGCGTGGCTGTATGGGATATATATTCACAGATGAGTTGAATGATACAGTACATGGTCTTGAAGAGAAGAATTGTAATGAACTCAATGATGCTTACAATCTCAGTCGGAAAATGGCAGGTAGGCAACTACTATGTGTGTTTATAGAAAGCCAGAGATTAAGGAACAGTTTGATGATTTTATGAATAATGATTTGAATGATATTCCTGTGTGGGATATTCTCAACGTGCGTATTGATGAAGAATATAAATATAGTTGTCATGTAGATGATGAACATAGTATTCAATCATATTATCGTGCAATCGAAATTGATATGATAGAAGATACAATCAATCAGGACTGTGATAAAGATGGTCTTGCAACAAGCCGTTACAAATGTTATTCGCAGAGTGAGTCGCCGGGAATTACTCAATAAGAAGTGGAAAGATAAATATGGAAATGTTCATACGACTTATGACTCTTGGGAAGATGCTACTGATATATAGTGGCTATTGAGAAATTATTATTCACACATTTTGACGAGGACTTTGATGATGGAACATCACTTGATTTAGCGGTGCTTGATAATGAATTAAAAGATTTTTTATTGGATGACGTTTCCGAAATGGAAACACGTGAGGAACATAAAATGAAAACATTTGAAGAATTAACTTATTTCGTGGACACAAAGGATTATATGAAAGCATATGGCAAGGTTGCAGAATCTATTGATAATGCTGAGTTGGATAAAGCAAAAGAATTATTTATCTCTCTTGAAATTAAGAGAGCAGGAATTGATTAAAAGTATGAGTTATGAACTCAGAACTGAACGTGAAATGATTGCAAGTGGGATTGGATTAAAGGAAGGTGAATACTAATGACTAAGGAAAAGACAATTATGCAAGCATTAACAGAGGTTGTTCCTAATTATCTTGCGTCATATCTTTGTTGGTATTACTCTGATCCGAACAAAAGAATCAGTTGGGATGAACTCTGTAAAATCAGATGCTAACTTTAGAAGTAAAAGCGGTGGGAATAAAACAGAAGATTTTGCAGAACAGAACTGGCTCATTCGTGATGATGTTCAGAAAGCAATGATTATCTATTTACAGTATATGAAGCGTTATAACTTTATGAAGCGTTATCAGGAGATGAATAAGAAGGCATTAAGCGGTGACGTGAACAGTGCAAAAGTATGTTGATGAGATGGATAAGATTCTGGACAAGATGAGTGTAGACAAGAATACAGAGAGTGAGATTGACAGATTGCTTGAGGGGTGACAATCAATGGAAATTAGTTTAGCCAATGCCAAGAAGTTAAACTGGCTGTGGCAGGATGAACATGAGATTGAATGGATTGAAACCTTTATACAGGCAGTAGATAAAATCTGGTAAAGTGTGCAAATACAAACTTACGGATGAGCAGAAAGCATTGTTACAATCGCTAGACCATAAGAATGTCATTTCAAAATCAAGGCAACTTGGAATTTCTTATGTTGTATGTAGTATATCGCTGAGAAGGTGTATCTGTCATCTAACACGACCTGTGTGCTTATATCGCACTCTCAGGAGAGCACCAATAAAGTATTTGCTAAGTTAAAGCAACAGTTTTACTCTATACCAGACATTATCAGACCCTGAACTGTTGACAAATAACCGACAGGAATTGTCTTTGTGAATGGTAGCAGAATATCTTGTCAGACAGCAGGAAATAAAGATTTATGTCGTGGTGATACTATTAACGGTGTATTGCATATGTCTGAGTTTGCCATGTGGAAGAATCAGGAAGGACAGATGCAGTCACTTTTTATGCAAGCAGTTACAGATAGTGCAACTGTAATAATAGAAAGCACGACAAAAGGATTTAATCTCTTTTTCAACTACATATATGCAAGCAAGGAACGGTGAGAATGATTTCAAGCCGTTCTTTTTCAATTTCATAAATGGATCATCTTTATTCATTCCTCAGTACAAGTTGGCGGTCAAGTCGTGGAAAGCGAGACACAACGGTAAGATGCTCACAGAAGATGAGTATGATGAGGAAGAAAAAATCTCTTGCCAAGTTGGGTATGACACCTGAACAGGCGGTATGGAGAAGAGGAAAAATATCTGAGTCCTCATTAGATGCTTTCCATGAAGAATTTCAAGCACATTTGAAGAGAGTTGTATTGTAAGCGGTTCATCTGTATTTGATAACAATAAGGTTATTAGATTAGCAATAGTGCAGCAGAACATCAAGCCATTATCACTTGATAAGATAGTTGGGATTCCCAAGTGTTACGACCTCATGTATCTAATCGCAATCTGAAGGTGTGGCAGATTCCCAAAAAAGGGAATACGCTATGTTCTCGGCTGTGATGTTGCTGAAGGTCTTGGTGGTAAGAGAGATAGTTCTACCATCTATGTATCGGATAAGGATGGTGTACAGGTTGCGGAGTTCAAGTCCAATAAGGTAAAGCCATACGAATTTGCGGATATAATTGATGCAATGGGTAGATGGTACAATAAAGGATTGCTCGTGGTGGAGAAAGCATCAGGCGGTCACAGTTGTATTGAGAGATTAAGATACGACAAGAAATATATGAATATGTACAAATATAAGTGCTATGACGAGTTCAAGAGAACCATTTGGAAGGTTGATTTGATACCAACAACAAGACCAAGAGTATTGCGGTGATATGCGTGAGTGGTTCGATAAGGGGCTGATTGACATACAGAGCAATGATTTACTGGAAAGAGATGAAAACATTCGTTGCAGAGGATAACGGAGCATTTAATGCCGTTGTGGGTTCACATGACGACCTTGTGAGTGCTTGTTGGTTATGTATTGCAGGAATGAAATCTGCTTTCTGGTATCCGTTTTAGAAAGGAGAGACAATGGACAGATTAGATTATTATATTGAGAAACAATATGGCAATGATCCTAAGTGGTTTGAAGAGGAAATCATTCAGGGCAGCCATGCACAGAGGATAAGTAATGTTATTGCCAATAGAGATTATTTAAGTGGCAGACATAAGGTTTTATTGCGTCAGGACAGCCAATATAAGGGCAAGACATTAGTTGTTAATAAAACAGTGATTAACTATGCTAAGACCGTTATTAAGTTCCATAATACATTTTTATTAGGACATCCGACTGCTTTATCCTGCAATGATGAACATACGCTGAATACATTTAATGACATCTATAAGTTAGACAGTATGCTACTGTTGACTATGAGATTATAGACCGTGTAAATAAGTTTGGTGACGCATATGAAGCAATCTATGTGGACAATGGAACGATTAAAGTAAGGTGCTTGATAATGCTTGCAGTTATCCTGTATATGACGATATGGTGAGTATATTGCCTTTATAGAGCATTGGACAGACGCATATACGGCTATTTCATTCTGGAATGTATATTATCCTACCTATGTTGAACATTGGGACAATGAGGGGGAGAAATGCGTTTAACATCAACAGATAACAGTGTTGGTCTGCCTATCCATTATCATAATTTCAATGATGAGGATTATAACTTCGGTGTGGTTTTACTGAATGATATTAAGCCGATTATGGACGCATTAGAAGATGTTATGGCTAAGATGAGTGACAGTATCTATGTGAATGTAATGAATCCTATGCCTGTGGCTATTGGACAGCGTATAGAGAGTTCTATTCCTGCGGATGCAGTTGGTTATGTGTAATGAACCTTGATGGGGAGATTTCAAGTATGCTAATTGCTCATTGATTATAAACTCAATCAAGTTGTATCTGGATAATATGAAGCAGTTCCTTAATGATGTGGCTTGTATGCCATCTGTATTAGGTTCTAGCACTAATATTGTGAATATCTCAGAAGTTAGTATGCAAATCTTACTGATGATGGCAAGTGTGTATGCTGATGAGAATAAGAAATGGCTCAATATTGGATTCCAGAAACGATTTGAGATGTTCAAAAAAGATACTTGGTATGCAGGGAAATTAAGGTGGATAGTGATGTAGAAGTCATTTACAATGTGGCTATGCCTGTTGCATCTACTGAAATGATTGCTAATCTGAAAACACTTCAAGAGATGGGAGCAATTAGTAAGGAAACAATTATGGAAAAAGACCGAATATGTCAGTGATGTAGAGGTTGAAAAGAAGCGTTTGAGTGGTGAAAATGTTTCACAGAAGGTTGATAATCCTAGTAAAAAGTAGAGATTAAATAAATGTTTCACGGAATGTTTCACACGAGTGAGGATTAAATTAGCGTCTATATGTGGTATTTCAACATAAATATGCACACTATATATAGACGCATTTTTGCTTTATTAGACCATCAGGGTTTAGTGGCTAAACGCATCAAAACTGGACAAATTGACAAATCCAACAATAAATTCGGTCTGATTTGCGATATGACACTGTACTGTGCTAAAGTAATTTGAATTGTAGATACATCAGGCACAATTCCATATCCATTAGGCAGAAAAGAGTGGATAATAGTGTAGTATTTGTACACTGTTCAAAACTGGTGCTACGGTATTTCCACATTTTTCCGTGGGATTATGGGGTATCAGATGGGGATATAATCAGAAGAAACCGAAATTTCCTTGGCTTACATTCACTTGACTATCAATCAAGTGAGCGTTTTTAGGGGTGATTTGAGCCGATTTTGGGGTTAAATGTGACCAGATGTAGGGTGATAGAGCCGATAATGTGGCTGTACGTCCATTGTGCAATATGTACAAAGGGGTGAATGGATGTTCATTGTGCAATACGGAGAAAATACAGTGTTATTTTGTACAAAGTGAGCGGAGCAATTCAGAGCAAATTTATTTAAAGATTGTGAATTTCTGAAAAAACTTCAAAACAATTCGGCTTATTGTCAGACAATTCAAATGAATTTTTGTGAATTTTTTTGCCCCCCTTGACTTCAAAAATTTTTTCCTTAATCAGAAAAATCCCCACAGAGCAAAATGAGGTGGTTACGAATAAATCGGAAGCACCATAGAGAAAAACATCCAGAACCTCACCTTATGCAAGGTTCATTCAGATATAGCAACCTTGTGTCCAAATGGACCATCCTTTTGAGCCAAAAAGAAAAATTTTTACTTTGCCAAAACTTCCCACAAAATTGTGGTGAGTAAAAAAAAAATAAGATGTCCAACATCAGGACACCTTACTTTCTCAATTTATCTACTAACTGTGAAACCAGTTCCACCGATTCATCATCAAGACCAGTTACATCTACATTTCTTTTATCAGTAATTCCTAAGAGATAATCTGTAGATACATGGAATATACGAGCCAACTTTATCAATGCTTCATATGAAGGATAACGAGACTGCCTGATTCATAGGAAGATGCAGCACTTATGGCTAATCCTATTCTATCTGCTACTTGCTTTTGAGTTAATTTCTTCTCAGTTCTGAGAGAGCGTAATTTTTCTCCCATATTCACCAACTGTATCACCTACTTTCACTGATAGTGTATCAATTAGCGTTTCCATATTGGTGAAATGAATTTCTATATTACAGAAATTTTTATTGAAAATGCCCTACAGTTAATGATACAATTTATATAACATCTAGGAAATTAGTACAGTGATTTTGAAAGGGGCTGTTTTTTATGAGAAAGAAATTTATCAAAGGAATTGTTCTTACATTAACTTTGTGTAGGAATGATGGGCTTATTTACGGCATGTTCCAGTGATGATGAGTATAGAGATACTTTAAATAGTGGTCTTGATAAATACTATAATAATGAAGACATGACAAAACAAGAACATGATGCTGTTGAAAATTTCAATAATTGGAAAGATAAACAAGGCGAAAAAAATACAGCGATTGGGACTGATTAGTAATATTGAAATAAGAAAAATAATTGATTATTAAAAGAGAGGTCTACCTTTAAACCAAGGTAGTCCTTTTTTATTGCATTAAAATAAAGAAAGGAGACACACATGAAAGTATTAGACAGATTAAAGATGGAGTTATCAAATCAACAGTATTTCTCTGATGAGCAGTACATTCAGTTCCTCACAGAGAACTCATTAACTCCAACAGATGAATATGATAAATCAACAATGCAGAAGTCATTACTGTTCACTGTTGTTGATATACTTGAAGCCGCCGTTACAAATGACATAGATTTAATGACAGGTATCAGTACAGAGTTCTCAAACATTGGACAAGCGTATGAGTTCTTAGAAGCAAAGAATACAACAGGTGAAAGATAAGATTGCAGCCATTCCTGAACCAGAGGAAGATTATTTTGTTTCTCTCTGATGTATACAGATGGTAATGCTCAACCACCTAGACAGAATGTAGGCGTATATTTTCATCTATTCCTAACTCAGAGATTGATTCATGGTTTTAGAAAGGAGTTTAAATGGAATATTTAGATAGAGAAGGTGGTAAAGTATCTTGCCACTAAATTAAAATCTTATGTAGATAATAAGTTTACTGGCGGTGGAACAGTAGACCTTACTAATTACTATACTAAGGAAGAAACAGATCAGTTACTTGCTAATCTGCCTAGTGGTGGCACTGGTACAAAAAGGTGACAAAGGTGATACAGGTGTTGGAGTTTCTTCTATTAAATTGGTAAACTATGAACTTATCATTACGCTGACTGATGGAACAGTTCATAATCTTGGCAATGTACGTGGAGAAAAAGGGCAAAGACGGAACTAAAAGGTACAGATGGTGTATCTCCTACTGTTTCTGTTACTGAGACAACTAATGGACATACAGTTGCTATTACTGATGCTAATGGCACACAGAGTTTCAACGTCCTTAATGGCAAGGATGGTAAAGATGGTACTAGTGGTGGTTCTTCTGGTGGTGGTTCAGCAATTACATATGCTTATGATACTGAGATTGCCACAGGTGAAACATGGGTAGATAGGCAAGCCGATTTATCTTAAAGTGTTTCATATAAATGGTTCAAGTTCGCAAACCATCATCAAGTATAATTTTTCTCATCATACAAAGAACAAAACAAATTTTGCGGAAACCATTGTCTCAGTGACTCCATTATGGAAAAGTGGTACTCGTGTAATAACTGGTAATACTATAGACATTACTGATACGGTATCAAGTGTGACAAGTGCTAATGAAAATATCGTACAGAGAACACTAAATTGCTGGGTTGATAATGATACTAAATTTACAATAAACACTTCAAAAAAGGAAAAAGGGTATATTCTTTTGGATGTGATGTATTTGTAAAATATACAAAATTGTAGTTGACATTCACTTTCTGGTAGTGTAATATAGGTTAAGTCGCAGATAGTTATGCGAATTATAAGTAAGAAAAGTTATATGAGTTTCTTGATTACAAGGGAGTTGCTTACAGTTGGTAGAGCACTTGACTTTTAATCAGTTGTCGGGGGTTCGAATCCCCGTGTCTCACTGAAAGATCTATAGTGGTTTGCTATAGGTCTTTTTGTGCTAAGAAGTATACGAACTGTTTATTTTATGGCATTTGGTATTGCAGCACCACTTCCATATGAGGCTATAGGACATGGGCTGTTGTTTGTGGATATTGCGATTGCAATGTATGATCTGGACAAGTTTAAGCGTATTAATGATATGTATGGACATTCGGCTGGAGATGAAGCATTAGTTGCGGTATCGGAAGCTGTGGAGGTCCAGATTATGCGAGGACGAGATTCTGTCCGCTGGGGGGGAAGAGTTTATCGTCATCATGAAACAGAATGAGCGGAGATTTGAGGAACATGCGCAGGAAATCCGCGAGGCTGTGGAACAGTTACAACTGGAAACCGTGTAGTGATGTACTGCAGCGAAATGGACTCCGCAGATAACGGTTATTGTGGATAAATCAGATGATAAAAGAATCCAAAAGGTATCATCAATCATACCTTTTGACCGGAACAACTTATGAGATAAAATAAAAAGGGAGCGGTGACGCCTTTTTCCGACATGGAAGAATAGTTATTTGATGCAGTTCATGGTGGCATTTTCTGCATTTAGCTGTTTTTGACACGCTGTTTCCAAATCATATACGTAACAATCAGTAAAAATACCGGTTGTCAGCCAGGCTGCAACATCGGCACTGCATACACCCACGTATCCAAAAGGCTTTGTGGCGATCAGGATAACCGCATAACGGCTGAACAGTCTGGTACACCACTGAGCATGGGGAACCAGACCATTTGTCTAAGCCCTGCAGACCATTACGGTATACAAAGATCCATGCCAGAGGCAGCATAAAAATACTTGCAATGTGCAGATACTGCATTGCTGCGTGCAGTGTCTGTTCAGATGGGTTGTGGATGAACCATCCGACCATCGTAAGGGTCCGGCAAGGCAGCAGAGCAGTGTGCGGCGGCTCCGGCTGCAAAGAAACATAAATAAAATGCATCTTTCATACCGCGGAAAATGCGGTCATGTTTTCCAGCACCGAGATTCTGTCCGCAGTAGGTGGCCATGGCTGTACCGAGTGTCGGCATGGTCTGGTGGCGATGTTGCTGACTTTGGAAGCAGCAGTAAAAAGCAGCTACCACGCTGGAACCAAACACGTTGACGGCACTTTGCAGGATCATGGTTCCGATTGCTGTGATGGAATAGTTTTAAAGCCATCGGAATTCCCACAGACAGCATCCGGCGGATCTCATGAAAATCACAGTAATAATCTTCGCGTGTGGTCCGCAGGATGTCATATTTGCGGAACATGACAATGAAACATAAAACTGCGGAAACCGCCTGCGAGATAACGGTGGCATAAGCGGCACCGGCAGTGCCGAGTTTTACCACAACAATAAGGAAGATGTCAGAAAAATATTGAGACCGCTGGACAGGATCAAAAAAAATAAAGTGGTGTCCGGCTGTCACCGATCCCACGTAAAATACCGGATGCTACGTTATATGCCATGGTAGCAAAGATACCGGCAAAGATGACCCGGATGTACCGGTTTGCCAGTGTGAGGATATTTTCCGAGTATTCAGCCACAGAAGCAGCTGGCGGGAACACGCAACAGTAGGAACGGTCAGAATCATGGAAATTACAACCGTTAAAAGCAGTGAAAAGTGCTACGCAATGACGGAGAAGTTTCATGTCTTTGGCACCGAATGCATGGGATACCATGACACCGAATCCCTGAGCAATTCCGTTGGCGAAACCGAGAACCAGAAACATCAGGCAGCCCGTAGAACCAACGGCGGCCAGTGCATCCTCCCCAAGATACTGGCCTACGATCACGGTGTCTACCATGTTGTAGAACTGCTGGAACAGATTTCCAAGCAGAACCGGAAGGAAAAAAGAAGAATGATCTTCATTGGATTTCCGATCGTCATGTCTTTTCTCATAGTAAAATCTCCTTTTACCTCTTATTCATTTGTAATTGTAGTCAAAGAAAGAGACTAACAGTAAGGATAGTCTCTTTTCGTGCGGGCAACAGGACTTGAACCTGCACGGTCTCCCCACTAGAACCTAAATCTAGCGCGTCTGCCAATTCCGCCATGCCCGCAAGTTTATGTAGTTTTTGTATCTTTTATTATAGAAGATACTTTACTAACTATAACGACATTGTGTGCAGATGTCAATTACTTTTTGCTTAAAAAAATGACAAAATTATGGGAAAACTACTTGACGAATAGAAAAAATATTGTATCGTATATTACGTGTTTTGCACAAGGGCTTATAGCTCAGCCGGTTAGAGCGCACGCCTGATAAGCGTGAGGTCGGTGGTTCGAGTCCACTCAAGCCCATATATTCTACAGGATGTCCGGTATGACCGGACATCTTTTTTTTGTTTTATTGACAAGAAGACAGTATTATAAATAGGGGTTACAGTTCACAGATTGCCCTGCAAACCGTAACAAATAAGGTACAAAGCATACAATACCCATTTTTTGTATATTGACAAAAAATATTTTATGAAGGTATAATACAAATTATCATTTGTATGATCCATTGAGTAAATTGGTACGCAAATAATGTCAAAGGGGCATGTTTACGTGCTTTTTTTTGGAACACTTTAACGTGCTACAGAGCTAATGAGGCAATGAGATAATACGATGAAATTACTAAATACTCAATAAGAGGTAGGAGAGAAGAACATGAGTAAATATCTAGTAAAACGTGTATTGTTAGCGATATTATCAATACTCATTGTAAGTGCCATTACGTTTTTCGTAATGAACCCGATTCCTGGTGCATCGTTTAATAAGGAGAAAGCGACCAGCAAGGAAGCACAGCAGGTATTGGAGGAAAGGTACAATCTGGACAAGCCGGTTCCGGAACAGTATGTATTGTATATGAACAATCTGCTGCATGGCGACTGGGGAGTTTCACTTCACAGTGGAAGAAATATCGGAACAGAGATTTCAGAAAAAGTTTGCAGTATCTGCAAAATTAGGTGGAGTTGCGGCAATTGTTGCCATTATCATCGGTGTGATATTGGGCAGTATCGCAGCACTTACAAGAAATAAACTGCCGGATCGTCTGATCGTATTTTTCACGACACTGGTACGGCAATGCCGTCTTTTGTACTGGCAACGCTGCTTTTGTTTTTGTATTTTGCTTTAAAAACTTGATGGATTCCGGTATGGTCTTCGAGCAATCCGAATTATTTTGCTCCCAATCATTGCACTGGCGGCATATCCGATGGCATATATTACGCGTCTGACAAAGACAAGTATGCTGGATGCGCTAAATCAGGATTATATCCGTACCGTAAGGGCAAGGGCGTGCACCGGCTCAAAAGTTATTTTTAAGCATGCGCTGAAAAATGCCCCTGATTCCGGTTGTAACATATGTTGGTCCTATGGTTGCCTATATTCTGACAGGTTCCATGGTTGTGGAGAACATATTTACCATTGGTGGTCTTGGAACCGTCTTTCGTAACAAGCATTGTCAACCGTGATTACACTATGATTATGGCAATCACGATTTTCCTTGCGGTTCTGATGGTAGTTGCAAATCTTCTTACAGATATTGCATATAAACTGATTGATCCAAGAATCACATTTGAATAATGATGGAGGAAGGAACTTAGAATAATGCAGGGAAATGAAGAATTAAAAAAGCGGCAGATACTGTCCGCACAGATTGATTTAAGTAAATTTAATAAGGGCGATTTTATAAAGGCAACGGAAGAAGAGAAGAAGCAGCAGGATGTCATGGGCGAGTCAACGACATTTTTTAAAGATGGCATGAAACGTCTGAAAAAGAATCCGCTGGCAATGGGAAGTATTGTGATTCTGGTTCTGATTCTGGCACTGATCATTATTGCACCGTTTTTTGTACCATACAGCTATTCGGATATCATTACAGTGGACGGCAAGCGTGACAAGACCGCAGCCAATATGGCACCGTTTGAGTACTCGAAATTAGAGCAGCAGTACATGGATCGTACCGGTGAGAAACTGTTTCCGCATATTTTTGGAACCGATAACTTAAGCCGTGATTACTTTATCCGTGTGATTTACGGTACGAGAGTCAGCCTTTCGGTTGGTGTGATCGCTGCAATCATGGTACTTATCATTGGACTGGTTTATGGTTCGGTTGCGGGATATGATGCGTATCGTGGATATTGTGTATTCCCTTGCCGGATATGCTGATTATCATTCTGCTTTCGGTTGTGTTTCAGGAACGGTTAAAGCCATTGATTGAGGGAACCATGTTTGAAAAACTCGGAACCAATATGATCTCCATGTTTATTGTGTTTTGGATTGCTTTACTGGGGTATGGCGCGTCTGATCCGTGGACAGATTCTTACAATTAAAAATAATGGGTACTGGCAGCACGCTGTATCGGTACAAAAATGCCAGAATCCTGCGGTCATATTCTGCCAAACTGTTTATCTGTTATCATTATCACGACCGCATTGCAGGTGCCGAGTGCCATCTTTACCGAGAGCTACTTAAGTTTCCTTTGGCCTTGGGGGTAGTCTGCACCGCTGACTTCCCTGGGAAGTCTGGCAAACGATGCGCGTTCAGCAATGCAGTCGTATCCGTACCGTCTGGTAATTCCGGCAGTGCTGATCTGTCTGATCGTACTTGCGCTGAACCTTCTGGGCGATGGATTGAGAGATGCATTTGATTCAAAACTGAATTAAGGAGATAAGCAAATGAGTGAAGAAAATAAATATATATTACAGGTAAAAAGATCTTCATACCAGCTTTGCTACGGATGCTGGGGAAGTTCGTGCGGTAAATGGTGTCTCCTTTAATCTGGAACCGGGAAAGACACTGGGAATTGTAGGAGGAGTCCGGTTCCGGTAAATCCGTTACTTCTTATTCGATCATGCAGATTCTTGCGGAAACCGGAAAAATTACCGGAGGAGAGGTACTTTATCACGGCGAGGATATTTCCAAGTGGAACGAAAAGCAGATGCAGAAGTTCCGAGGGGAAAAGTGCTCGATCATTTTCCAGGATCCGATGACAAGCCTGAATCCGGTATTTACGATTGGAAATCAGTTGATGGAGGCAATTCTGCTCCACACAGACAAGGATAAAAAACAGGCGCGTGAGCGCGCCATTGAAAATGTTAACACTGGTTGGCGTCAATGAGCCGGAAAGCCGTCTGAAACAGTATCCGCATGAGTTATCCGGTGGTATGCGCCAGCGTGTGATGATTGCCATGGCACTGGTCTGTGAACCGGATATTCTGATCGCAGATGAGCCGACTACGGCACTTGATGTGACCATTCAGGCACAGATTCTGAACTGATGCAGGATCTGCAGAAGAAGCTCGGTATGGCGATCATCATGGTAACCCATGATCTGGGTGTTATTGCAAGTATGTGTGATGAGATTATTGTCATGTATGGTGGCCGTGTCTGTGAGCGGGGGCACAGCGGATGATTTTCTATCATCCGGCGCATGAGTACACCAAAGGACTGCTCCGCTCCATCCCAAAGGCAGACAATATGAACGAAAACTCATCCCAATCGGCGGAACTCTGATCAACCTGCTCCAGATGCCGGAGGGCTGTGCGTTTTGTCCGCGTTGTGAGTCGGCAATGAAGATCTGTTTAAAACAGCAGCCGGCGGAGTTTCGTGTGGGCGAAGACCATCTGGCGAGCTGCTGGATGAATGTAAAAGAAATCTATGAAGCACAGGAGGGGGCGGCAGCAATGAGCAGTGAAAAGAAAAACAATGATTATCTGCTGGAAGTAGAACATTTGAAGCAGTATTTTCCGGTGCATCAGGGTTTTAGCACCATTCCGCTGAAAGCAGGACGATTTCCTTTGCCATCCGCCCGGGAGAAACACTTGGTCTGGTTGGCGAGTCCGGCTGTGGAAAGACAACAGTAGGCCGTACACTGCTTCGCCTGTATCAGCCGACGGCAGGTAAGATTACGTTTGACGGAAACGTTCTCTTTGACAGTGGAGAACTAGTATGACGAAAACGGAAAAATGATCGTTGATGCAAACGGAAAGCCGGTTATGGGCAAAAAAGTAGATGTCAATATGATGCCGTATCGCAAGGAAATGCAGATGGTATTCCAAGACCCGTATTCATCATTAAATCCACGTATGACGGTGGAAGATATTATCGGGGAACCTTTAGATGTGCATAAACTCTACAGAAATAGAAAAAGAGCGTCGTGAAAAAGATTCTCGATCTGATGGAGCTGGTCGGTCTGAATGCAGAGCATGCCATGCGTTATGCGCATGAGTTTTCCGGTGGACAGCGCCAGCGTATCGGAATTGCCCGTGCACTTGCGGTAAATCCGAAATTTATTGTCTGTGATGAGGCGGTATCTGCACTGGATGTTTCCATTCAGGCGCAGGTTGTCAATATGTTTGAGGAATTACAGGAAAAACTTGGAGTTGCCTATCTGTTTATCGCACATGATCTGCTGGTTGTACATCATATTTCCGACCGGATTGCAGTTATGTATCTGGGAAAGATGATGGAAATTGCGGATGGCAGATGAGTTAAATGCAAATCCGATACATCCATAAACTGAGTCTGCTGTCCGTAGTTCCATTCCGGATCCGGAGACAGCACTAGAATCGTGCTGGAGGGGGCTAACCCCTGAGTCCGCTGAAAAATGCCAACCGGATGTCCATTCCGTACAAGATGTAAGTATGCAACGGAAAAATGCGGTCAGGAGATGCCGCAGCTTGTTTATACGGTAAAGATGATAAAATCCCAGTGGAGCAACGGGGAAGAGGTAACAGCAAACGACTTCGTATACAGCTGGAACCGTGCTGCGGATGAAAAAACAGCAGCTGATTATGCGTATCTGTTTGATATTATTGCAAGAAATGATGACGGCTCACTTGCTGTAGAGGCAACTGATGATTATACGTTAAAAATTACACTGACCAATCCATGCCCGTATTTCAATGACCTGATGGCATTTCCTACTTATTTCCCGGTATACCAGAAGGATGTGGGAAAAAGCGGATCCTGATGGAAAGAATCCGGGTAAGTGGTGTCAGGAGGCTGGCTTTGTATCAAACGGTGCTTATACATTAAAATCATGGAAGCACAACGAGAGCATGGTTTATGTAAAGAATCCGAAGTATTACGATGCAGACAATGTAACTATGGATGAGATCCACATCATGCTGAGTGCAAGATGATACTGCAACCTATGCAGCATACAATAGTGGAGACCTTGACTTTGTAGATACCGTTCCAAACGATGAGATTTCAACATTAAATGGAAAGAACTCTGATTTCCATATCATTCCAAACCTTGGAACTTATTATGTTGGTTTTAACGTAAACGACCCGATTTTTGACGGAAAGACCGTAGAGCAGGCAGCATCTATGCGTAAAGCAATGACAGATTGCTGCAGATTCTTTTGTACCGGCAGGTATGGGGCAGACGGTAACGGCGGCGTATTCAAGACCGATGATACAAGCTACTATGATGCAGACAAGACAGGTACAGACCAGGTAGAGGAAGCAAAGAAGCTGCTGGAAAGTGCCGGTTATACATTTACGGATAACGGAGATGGTTCATACAAGTGTGATCCGGCAATTTCCATGACGTTCCTGACCAACGATGACAGTACGCATATTGCAGTCGGGGAGTCCCTGCAGCAGGATTTCGCACTGCTGGGGATCAATATGGAGATTAAGTCGGAAGACTGGAATGTATTTATTGAAGACCGTAAGTCCGGCAACTTTACCATCGCCCGTGAGGGATGGCTGGCAGATTACAACGACCCGATCAATATGTTAGAACTCTTTACAACGGATTCTGGTAACAATGATATGCAGCTTGGAAAGGGTGACAAGCCTTCCGATTCTGCACCGGACTGGACGGATTATAACAAGCTGATCAAAGAGATCCCGTACAACTGCTGATTTTTCTCCAAGCGTGTGGATCTGATGCATCAGGCAGAGGATATGCTGATGGATACCGGTGCCGTAATGCCGATTTACTACTACAATGATATTTATATGTTAAAGTCAAATATCAAGGGCATTTACTCTACCATCTATGGTATGAAGTACTTTATGTATGCAACAAAAGACAAATAAAATCATCCGGATACAACCGCGATGAGAAACATGAAAACTCCGGGAAAGGCTCCCGGAGTTTTGTGTTTTGTTAATACATTTTTTTCTCGTGTGACCATTTTCCGGATGATCCTCATACTGTGCGTTAATCCAGTCAACGACCTGCTGCTTGCCTTCGTTTGTAAAGGGGCGCAGTAAAATCCGTTTGAGGGAATCATCCGTCAGGGAAAAAGATAAGGGACCAAAGTAAACCCATGTGCATGAAAAAGGCGTCCCCCTTCCTCAGGGGCTTCCCGTCTGATCAGAAACGCATGCGGGGCATTTCGCAGCTGGCAGAAAATGTATGACAAGCTGAAAAAAAAAAAGTGAGCAGGAGGACCGCTACCGGCGATGCAGAGAGCAGACAAAGCGTGTGCAGGAAGATGCACAGCTGATGGAACATATGCTTACCACTGCGCAATCGGTAGATGGAAAGGAATTCGGCAGACTTTTTAAAAGATCTTCGTCAGATGCAGAACAAGTTTTGATCATGAATTTCTGGTCAGCAAAGAAGATCAGGATCCACGTACGATACGATTCTGCGGCTGGGAACGAAAGCGTTGAATGCCCCGGATCTGCAGAGTGAAATTGAAAATCTGCTCGCGAAGAAAATTGGAAAAGAGGAACCGGAGACATACATTTATATGAACTCGTGAGTTCCGGCGACCGATTCTGCGGCCGATTTTTTGGAATCTGGTATTTCTAGTGCCAGGCAGCAGAAACGTACATATGAAACTGCAACAGACCGTGGCAGCAGGAAAAAAATATGAAACGCTGCAGGTCTTTTGGACGGGCAGCCCGAACATATTTTAGAACAAATGATGGAAGAATAAAAAGACAGGAGGATACTATGGAACGCAGACCGTTGCCGGGAGAAAAATACCGGCATTTTAAAAATAAACTGTATCAGGTGATTACCATTGCAAAACATTCCGAAACGGGAGAGGAACTGGTGATTTATCAGGCGTTATATGGAAGTTTTGGCGTGTATGCAAGACCGCTTTCCATGTTTGTGAGTGAAGTGGATCATGTCAGGTATCCGGATGTACATCAGAAATACCGGTTTGAGCGTGGATGAGTCGATGGAAGAAACCGGGAAAAACGCAGAACCAAAGGCAGAGACGGCGCAGCCTGTTATGCAGAAAGCAACAGCGGAAAATGCCGTGACGCCAGACCAGACACAACCGGAGGTGGAACCGAAACTCATAGAGTTTCTGGAGGCAGACAGTTTTGATGAAAAATATAATATTCTGACGTCCATGAGGGATGTTATTACAGACAGTATGATCGATACGATGGCGGTTGTGATGGATACGGTGATTCCGGAGGAGATCTGGATAAGAGATATGATGATTTAAGGTATGTGATCGGACCAGACAACAGTATGAATTTGCCAACCGGCTGCGTTGATTAACGCAGTCCGTGCCGGCTTAGATAGCTGTTGTGATATTTTCCGGAATTTGTCACGTCTTCTCCAAACCAGTCCGGGGCGGTGAACTTATCAGCTTCTTCGACCGAATCAAATTCCACTTCCACCAGAGTCAGCGGAGCGAGGTCTTTTTCAAAGATATCGAGTTCTGCGGTCAGATGCTCGTTTAAAGGAATCAGATAGCGGGTTTTGGCAATTAAAAGCCCGTCAATTTTCGGAAGCAGATGCCCGTAGGACTCTTTGGTGAGAGGAAGATTGTATTCTTCCCGCACCATAAGCCCCATCGCCCTTGTAGGTGAGATAATAATCGTCGTTGGAGCGGCGGATGCGTACGACCGGTTCAGTGCACAGGTAACCCTGTGCTATTTTTTTTACTTTCATACTGATCCAGATGATCCGGTAATGTTTTTACAAGATATTTTCGTTCGATTTCCATATGATTTTCCTTTATTTAAAATAAGTCAGCAGTTTCTGTACGGCAATGCTCTGCGGTTTTCCACTGTCTTCCACAATGGTGATCTGGCGCTCCGGAATTTCTTCTTCGAGTTCGA
>VOFI01003871.1_pt1 | contig 30432 bp, 37 predicted proteins | sample 5384131 | NCBI WGS metagenome assembly VOFI01 (sample SAMN12384728, study PRJNA508395) | human gut metagenome | isolation source: healthy gut H | host: Homo sapiens
ATGAAGGCGGCGATGCGCGTCTCGATCTGACCCATGTCGCCGTTGCTGTAGTCGGTCTCGATCTTCATGTACGGAATACCCGCGCCCTCGACAGCCTCCTGCATGCGTGCACTCTCCACGTTAAAGGTGTGGCACGCCTGGAGCACGCTCTCCACTACGCCATCGACGTGATACTTCTCGCACATGGCCAGCGTGTTTTCCATACGACCGTCGTTGGGCGTCATGACCGAGCAGTTGATGTCCGTAGCGGTCGGCGATGGCGCGCAGGATATCGGGAGCCTCCGGATCGATCATCATCATGGCCGCCGTGCGCTCACCCGAGCAATCGTCCATGCACACGACCACACCGCCGTTGGACTCGATGGTGCGGCCGATCTTGTTGATCACACCGCCCACCGGGCAACCGGTGATCAGGATGCGTTTGGCATCTGCCGCGACGGGGGCGCTCGCCAGCCACGTAGGACCTCACGCAGCTTGGCGGCGTATAGGCCTCGATATCAAAGCTGAACGTACCGGCAAACATAGCGCTCATCAGGTCGATGCCGCTCATGGCCGCCGGCTGGTTGGCCTGCAGCGCAAACATCTCGAGCTGGGCCGCACGCAAGCGGTTGCGACGACGGACGGCAGCACGCAGGTCATCGTCGGTAATCGTGATGCCGTAGAAGCCCTCGAGCTCCTCCTTGAGCAGGCGGCACTCCTCGTACCAGCCTTCACGCTCGTAGGCGCGATCGCGACCCTGCGGAAGATGCAGAATGTGCGTGCGCTTGAGCTCGTTGAGTAGCTCGTACATCTTCTTCTTGCCGTCGCAGGTGGTCTCGCCGATGATTATGTCGCTAAAGTACGTAAACGGGCACTTTTGCGAGTAGGCAAAGCCGTACGTCGACTTGATGAGCGGACACAGATTTGCCGGCAGCACCTTCTCGGCCTCGGGAATCACCTCGTCGGACGTGCCGCACAGCGCCACGCTCGCAACCCCCGCGGCATCGATAATCTCGAGCGGCGTATAGCTGCACAAAAAGCCGACCAGGCGATTACCGGCCTGTTTGTAGTCCTTAACGCGAATAAACGCCGCCTTGCGCTGCTCGTTGAACTCCTCAAACGTGGACGGCAACGGCTGCTCAATATTTTCCGACATATAACTCCTTAACAAACCTTTTAACCAACCAAGGAAACGGCTTTCCCAGGTGCCCGAGGTTGCCGTGAAAGAGGAGCGCCGCGTACTTTGGTATGCAAGCGATGGTTTGAACGGCAAGATCGGGTGCTTGGGGAAGCCGCCGGAACGTATCGCCCTAAATGGTTTCCAAGAAAGCCTCAATCCTGGTTTGCAGTTGCCCTGCGTCCTCGCCGGCGTAGTCGGTCGTGATGTGCATAAACGGAATGCCGGCCTCCTCGGCGGCCTTCTCCACGGCAAACGACTCCATCTCGTAGAGCGTGCAGAACTGCAGGGCCACGTCGACGATACCGTCGGCATGCAGGTCCTTGGCCATCTGGACAATGTCCTTCATACGCTGGTCGTTGGGCGTAAAGACGGCGCAGTTGATCTTAAAGTAGCGCTCGGCGATGGCGTCGAGCATCTCGGCAACCGTCTCACCGGACTCATCGACCAGGTCCTTGTAATAGCGCGAGCCCGTGCAGGACTCCTCGCCCACCACAACGCCGCCGGCCTTCTCGATGAGGTTGAACAGCTTCCAGTTGGGCACGGCCATGGGCGTACCGGTGTACAGGATGCGCTTGGTGCCCTTGGGCGCCACACCCTCGCCGGCCTCAACACGCTGCTCGCACTCAGCCGCCATTTCGTTTATGGCTCCGGTCAGACGCGGCGTGTCATCCATAAAAGGCGGCCTGAACGGTCAGCAGGCTGTCGAGACCGCTGATGGGCGCCGGGTCGGCAGCGCGCGTGGCAGCGAGGCGCTGCAGGGGCACGGCGCTTCTCATTGACGGCGTGGATGGCGGCCTTCAGACGCTCAGGCGTAATCTTGACGCCGCACTCGTCCTCGATCTTGGCGGCGAGCTTCTTGACCTCGGCCTTCCAGGTCACGAGCGTCGACTCGTCGTGCACGTTGGGAATATCCATGACGTACATGTTCTTTGCGTGGCAAAGAACTCGTGGCCTTCTTCTTGCCATCGCAGGTGTTCTCGCCTACCACCAAGTCACTCGACTCAATGTAGGGGCAGACCTCGCCCAGCTTAAAGCCGGCAAAGCTCTTGATAAGCGGACAGGTGTTGCGCGGCAGGTGCTCCTCAACCTTATCGGTTGCCCAATCGGCACCAGAGCACAGACCCACGGGGATACCGTCGCAGGCGAGCACAATCTCCTCGGGCACGTAGACGCAGAACGAACCGACGATCTTGGTGGCCTCGCCGGCCTCCTTCTTGTCGAGCATCTCCTTAATACGGCCGCTGTGGATGTTGGTGGCCACAAAGTCCAGGTAGGACGTGGACTTTGGGCGATTGTTCTGCGTCAGGAACATGTCCCCGTACATCTGGCCCACGGCGCCCAGCAGCATGTCGTGGTCGGCAAGATTCATGCCGAGGCTCTCCCACATCGGATGGAAATCAAATTCTTCAGCCATGACGGTTCCCCTCTCGAACCAAAAACGGATAACAGCGGTATCGATGCACGGACGGACGGCGATTGCCCGGCCGTGCTCAAACCCGGAATTTTAGGGAACCTGCTTTGCGGTCGATTATTTAGTTGTGCGTCGTCTCTCCCGGAGCCGTGAACATACCTGCTCATATGCGACTCCGGGCCATATATAGGGCACGCGCGGCAACGCGGCGAATGTATGTCGTCTGCGGCATGTGCGCACCCTCCTTTACAAGTTGATGTCAACTATATCAACGGTCATCGACTATGCGAACACCGTTGACATTCGTACGACAGCGCCGTGTACCGTCGTTTAATAAATTATTATCTTGATTGATAAGAGTTTGTCATCCCTCATTTGGCGAACGGCGAAAAAACAAAGCCACCGAGGCTTATATCCCCGACAGCATTACCCGACGCTATCGACAAACCAAATGGATCCTGCTGGCATCAAAATGCATGCGCAGCGTCTCGCCTGCTTGCGGCAGCTCGTCGACAGGGCATGCCCACCTTGTTGACCTTCCACTGCAGACGCGTGGGCGCATCAGCACGCGGCACGTCCAGCAGCACCAGCCGCTCAAAGCGCGAATCGCTCACTCGGGCCACGTGCAAATCGTAGCTGTTGCGACCCGCCCGCGCGATTGTCAACATGGAAGTAGCTCGCACGAATGACCGAGGTACGTCACGTTATCGGGAACCTCATGGCCCACGTTAAAGGTCATGCCCCAGTCCAGCGCTTCAACTTCCTGGACCCGATTTTGCGCGCACGGCTTGTGTTCTTGCAGCCAGTTAGGCGCAGCGCCGCCAGCGTCTGCGGACGGCGGACCACGTCCTCGACGGAGCCGAGCTCCTCAACATGCCCGTCGTGCATCACACAGATGCGCTGGCACAGGCGGCATGCCTCGTCGATGTCGTGGCTCACGTAGAGCACGGTGCGGTTGCAGACATCGAACAGGTCGAGCATATTCTGCTCGAGGGCGCTCTTAAGGTACGAATCGAGCGCACTCATGGGCTCGTCGAACATAAAAATGCCCGGATGCGCCGCCACCATGCGGGCAAGCGCCACGCGTTGCTGCTGCCCGCCCGAGAGCCGCGCGGGGTAGCGGTCGGCAAAATCGGCTAGACCGAAAATGCCCAGATAGCGCTCGGCCAGCCTTTTGCGCGCCACGGCGTCGCCCGCGTCCTTTACACCGGCACATACGTTATCGGCCACCGTCATGCTGGGAAACAGCTGATAGTTTTGGAACAGCAGGGCGCATTTTCGCTCCTGGGGCGACAGGTTGATGCCCGTCGCTGAGTCAAAAAAGGTCACGCCGTTGACGACGATCTTGCCCTCGTCGGGCGTCTCCACGCCGGCAATGCAGCGCAGTGTGCAGCTCTTGCCGCAACCCGAGGCGCCCAGCAGCGCCACACGCTCCTCACCGGCCTCAAGCTGCATGTCGAGAGTAAAGCCGGGATAGCGCTTTTTGATATCCAAAACGAGTGACATGGCCTATCGTCCTCCCTTTGCGACCGTGTCATCGCGCATAAGCTCGGCCAACGCCTCGCGATCGATACGCAGCGCATCTCCGCCGACTGGGTCGAGCGAATCGGTCTGGCCGCCCAGCTGCTTGGCCTGCTTGCGCTCCGCGCGGGACAGGCCGCGCTCGCGATACTTTGCGAATGAGCGGTGTACATATTGATGAACAGAATGACCAGGAAACTGAACCAATTACGACCATGACCCAAAAGAGGGCTACCGACGTGTTGCCGCCCATCCACTCAAAGTAGATTGCGATAGGAATGGTCTGCGTAATACCGGCGTAGTTGCCCGCAAAGAACAGGGTGCAGCCAAACTCGCCCATCGCGCGAGCAAAGGCAAGCACCGTGCCGGCGGCAATCGAGGGCCAGCCGAGCGGCATCATAAGCTTGGTAAAGATGCGACGCTCGGACCATCCCAGGGTTCGCGCGGCGTCGAGCATCTGCGTGTCGAGGCTCTCAAAGGCTCCGAGTGCCGTACGATAGACGAGCGGGAACGACACCACCACGGCAGAGATGACCGCCGCCGGCCAGGTAAAGACGATCGAGATGCCGTGCGCGATGAGCCACCGGCCCCACCCCAGTCGAGCGACCGAACAGCATAAGCAGCAAAAAGCCGCAGACCGTGGGCGGCAGCACCATAGGGATCGTAAAGACCGAATCGAGCAGGCCCTTGATGCGACTCGTCGTACCCATGGTCTTCCATGCGGCAAACAGGCCCAGCGCAAAGGAGATCAGCAGGGCAAGGCCACTCGTTTTAATGGACACCCAAAACGGGCGATAGTCGATGTCGCCCAAATAGGAGGCCAGAGAGGTCAAGGGCCCCTGCTCATCCCGCAACACGACAGACGATGCTTCTACCATTTGAGCGCTATCAAGCCAACGCGCGCCGCCCTTGGCATCACCCGAGGCTGATGCAATCACCACATAGCGGTCCCCATCCGCACCGCGCTCGTCAAAGCCATAGGTATACCCGCCGGCATCAAACGTCGTTTCCGCCGTGACATACCAAGGAAGATCCACGTCCCCTAGCTGCGCACCTCCCATGCAGTTTGCGCTGTCGAGCTCACAGACGAGGGCCTTGAGACCCGATACGCACTCGTTATCCTGCGGATCCAATCCATACTTCTCGACCGCCTTGGGCGATATCCACACCACAACGCGATCGGCAGCAGGCGCCACTACAAGGTCCACGTCCTCGTCAACGGGAAACCGGTAGCCCTCAGGCTGGCCCTCCATGGCACGAGCGGTCCCCTTGGCCAACCGCTCAAAACCCTCGATCCCATAGGAAAGCCCATGAGCGGTCGCAGCAACCTGGGCCCCGTCCTCAGCATCCCCAGCAAACGCAAATCCCGGCACCCAGCAAAGCGCGAAGGTCAAAGCACAGGCGACAAGCATGCGGAATCTATTAAGCACGAAAAGCTCCAAGCGAATACAAGGACGGAGTGAACACAAAACGATGGAATTATCGCGCCAAGCCGCACTACGCGGAAAGCTCAAAGCCGTACTTGGCCCAAATCTTCTGAGCCTTGTTGCTAGACAGGCAGAAGTCGATAAACGCCTTGGCCTCGTCGGCGTGCTCGGAGCTCTCGGCAACGGCACCCGGGTACACGATGGGCTTGTGCGAATCCTCGGGGCACACGAAGGCCTCCTCGATGCCGTCGTAGCGGAAGATATCGGAGCTGTAGACAAAACCGGCCACGCAGTCGCCTGTGGACACATAGGCAGCTGCGGTGCCCACTTTATCGGCCAGCGCGACCTTGTCGGCGATCTCGGGAGTATACTCGCCGTCGTCGCCCTCGGTGCCGGTGTAGAGGCCCACGGAGGCCAGGAGCCTGGTTGGCGTACTTTTGCCGGCGGGAACGGTCTTGGCGTCGCCGATGGCGATCTTGCCGTCCAGGTTCGCGACGTCGGCAATGGCCTCGACCTTGGTGTCGGAGCCCTCGGCGCGAATGATCACGAGGTCGTTGACGAACATATCCTCACGGGTGTCGGCGTCGACGAGCCCGGCGGCCTCGGCGTCGTCCATGGTGCCCTTTGGAAGCCGTGATGAGCACGTCGACGGCGGCACCGGCGCGCATCTGCTCGACAAGGTCGCCAGACGCCTTAAACTGCGTGTCGGCAAAGGTGGTGCCGGTCTGGTCGGTGTAGCTCTTGGACCTCGGGAAGGGCCTTCTCGAGGCGAGTTAGCAGCGAAAACCTGCAGCTCGACAGCCTTCTTCTTAGAGGGAGACTTGGCGGAGCCGGCATCGGAACCAGCGGGCTCGGACGTCTTGTTGCCCGAGCAGCCAGCAAGGCCAAGGCCGGCGACAGCGGCAGCAGAGAGCGAGACAAAACCGCGGCGTGAAACCATATCGAACATATTCAACCCTTTCGGACCTTGTGCCCGGGCACCCCACCGCGGGCTTTAATCTGCAATCAGATTATACTTTGTTGCGAATAATGATTATGAGAAATTATTCTCTCCAGAGAATATAGTTTCAAGTTACCGTGCACCTCGGTGTCGCTTCGGCGGAAAACAAAAGCGGAGCGACCGATAAGGTCGCCCCGCCGCAGGTAAACCGCTTAGTTGGTATGTCCGCCGCCCGCTGTCATCTGAGCCGCATGCTCCAGCTGGTCCGCTATGGCCTCCCAGCTTTCGCGGGCGGCCTTCGTAGAACCGGGAAAGTTTACGACAAGTGTATGACCTCGTTGCATGCAAATAGCGCGCGAGAGCATGGCGCGGCGCGTCTTGGTCATCGAATACGCGCGGATTGCCTCTGCAATACCCGGCACATCGCGGTCGCAGACGGAACGCGTCGCCTCGGGCGTTACATCGCGCATCGAAAGCCCCGTGCCGCCGCAGGTGAGCACGACATTGGCGTGGCACTCATCGGCGGCTTCCACAATGGCATCACCAATCTCGCTGACGTCGTCGCGCACGACCACATGTGAGGCGACCGTCCAGCCCTGTGCCTCGATAAGTTCCTCGAGTGCGGCTCCGGCCTCGTCCTGGGCAAGATCGCGCGTATCCGAGCACGTCACAATCGAAATCTTCAGCTCCATAGCATTCCTCCTACAACACGGCGCCCTCGGGCAGGTCGACGCGAACAACGTCCACGACATCGCCCGCCTTGAACTCGCACGGTCCTTCGTCAATACGCAGTAGACAGTTGGCCCGCTGCATCGTGCCGAGCAGCGCCGAATTCTGTGTCTTAGCCTCGGTCACCAACAGCTCACCGGTCTCGGGGTCGCGCAAAACCGTGGCGCGATCGAAGAAGCGTCGGTCTGGCGCTTTTTCACACCGTGTGTGAGCGTCGCCTGCTGCACGGGACGCGGACCCTCGGCAAAGCCGCGCATCTTGCGAATCGCCGGACGGGCGAGCATCTCAAAGCCCACATACGCCGCGGCCGGATTGCCTGAAAGCCCCAGGTAGGGCTTACCCCGAGCAGGCCAAACGTGATGGCCTTGCCCGGACGCATCGAGATGCGATCGAACAGCACCTCGCCCTCGCGCCGGACGAGCGCCGTCACGAAATCGTAATCGCCCGCCGAGGCGCCACCGCTCGTAATGACAAAATCGCACTCCCGCACAGCACGATGCACCAGCTCGGCAATCGCCTGCTCATCATCGGGCGCAATGCCGTAGAACACGGGCTCGGCGCCGGCATCGAGTGCTTCAGCCATCAGCGCCGAGGAGTTGGAGTCGCGAATCTGCCCGCGCGCCGGCAGCTCACTCGGCGCGACCAGTTCCGTTCCCAGCGAGATAATGCCCACGCGCGGGGCGGCATGAACCTTCACGCTCGCGTAACCGGCGCTTGCCAGCAGACCCGCGCCCGCCGGAGCCACGACCTCGCCAGCGTGAATCACAACATCGCCGGCATGGGCCTCCTCGGCGGCAGAGCGAACGTTCTCCCCTACCTTGGCCGGCGCCGAGAACCTCACATGCGAGCCCTCGTTGCCATCGCCGTCAAGCACCTCGACGATCTCGTATTTCACTACGGCGTCGGCACCCTCGGGCACCGGCGCGCCCGTCATGATGCGAACCGCCTCGCCCGTGCCAACCACGCCCTCAAAGACATGACCCGCTGCCTCGTGCCCCACGACAGAAAGCGTCACGGGCGCATCAGTGGACGCTTTGGCGAGGTCGACGGCGCGCACGGCATACCCGTCCATGGCGCTGTTGGCAAACGGCGAAATGTCGATATCGGCCACAGCATCCTCGGCCAAGGGAAAACCAGCCGCCTGCCACACGGGAATCTCGACGAGGTCCGTCGGAGCAACGTGCGACATAACAATCGACTGCGCGTCCTCCAGCGGAATGAGTTTCTCTGCCATATGCACCTCTTAATGCCACGGCGCACAACAGGGGCGCCGATTCTTTATGCTTGTCTCAGTATAATCCCCCGACGCACGACCGCGACTCGGCCTGTACCCGCAAATACACCTGTCGGTTGCAGGCCGCGAAACAGAATGGAAACCAACCCACCGGCTCGTCGCGTTTGCCGCGTTTTATAATGCTTGCGTTGCAACCTAAAAAGAGGAACGTATGGCTCATAACGACAAAACCGAAAGCGCAAACGAAACGCAGGATCATTCCCAGCCGCTCGACGATGGCGGCTTTTTCTCCCTGAACGACGTCATCACGGCAGGCAGGCATCAGCTCACCCGCTCTGAGCATCTCTTGGCTGCCGACACGCGCCGCAACGCCCGCAACCTACTCGCGAGCGCCAAGTTGCTCGCACTCGTCGTCATCGTCTCGCTCGCCATGGGCGTTGCCGCTTGGGCGTTTTTGGCCTCGCTGAATATCGCGACCGACTATCGTGAGCACCATGCGTGGATTTACGCGCTGCTTCCCGTTGTGGGCATGGCCACCGCATGGTTGTACAAAAACCACGGTCTTGCCGCCAAGCGTGGCAACAACCTGGTCATCGACTCCGCTCTGGGCACACGCCTCATCCACATGCGCATGGCCGTCCTCACGTTCGTGTGCTCCACGCTCACGCACCTAACGGGCGGATCGGCCGGTCGCGAGGGAGCCGCGGTGCAGATCGGCGGCACCATCGCCAGCAACATCTCGAGCCTCGCCCACCTCAAAAAGCATGACCATCACGACCTCATGCTCGCCGGCATCTCGTCGGCCTTTGGCGCCGTATTCGGTTCGCCCCTTGCCGGAGCTTTCTTTGGCATGGAGATGTGCTTTATCGGCAAGATCGACTACACCGCGGGCATCTACTGCCTGGTCGCCTCGTTTACCGGCTACTTTTACATCACTCGCCCTGGGTACCGAGTACGAGGCGAATGTCATCGCCAGCGTTCCCGGCATGACGCCGCGGACGGTTGCCATCGTTGTTATCAGCGCCATTATCTTCGGTCTGACGGCACGCCTCTTTGCCTGGTCGGTTCGAACCGTCAAGAGCCTGTACGGTCGCATTATCACCAATTACCTCGTTCGCGCGCTCGTGGGTGCGCTCGTGGTGCTCGCGGCCTACGCGATGCTCGACGCCTGGAAGTATGCCGGCCTTGCCACGGCTCAGGCGCCGGGTTCGCCGGCAACACCACCCTGGCGGACGCAGCCATCAAGCTCGTGGTTACGGCCCTCACCACGGGCGCCGGCTTCCAAGGCGGCGAGGTCACGCCCCTGTTTGGTATCGGTGCGGCGCTCGGCGGCTGGATCGGTTGCCTCACCGGGCTCGACCCCAGTTTTCTGGCGGCTCTCGGCATGCTCGGCGTGTTCTGCGCCGGCCTCAACGTGCCCATCACCACCTGCATGATGGCCATCGACCTGTTCCACGGCACGGCAGCCGGGTTCTTTGTCATCGTGGCCTTTATCAGCTACCTAACCGGCGGACACCGTGGCGTGTACCCCGCCCAGCGCATCATCTCACCCAAGCGCCGTTCGCTTATTGTGGATGAGGGCGGTACGGTAGCGGATGCTATCGAGCGCCACAACGACCTGATAGAGTAGACGTAAATATTCGCCGTGCAGCCACAATCGGGGGCAATTCGACCTGAGCGCGACCGCACCGTCACGTCATACGCCGGGAGTCGCCCCATGCACGCAACTGATTTTGGTCGCACGCTCATCATCGCCAACCCAGCCGCCCAGTCGGGTGCGGCGCATGAAGTTGCCGAGCGCCTGCAACGCTTTTTGGATATGACCGCACGAGCATCCCAGTTTGACCTGGTGCTGACCGAGCGCATGGGACACGCCAAAGGGACTTGGCCGCACAGGCTCAGGGCTATCGCACCGTTATCGCCCTTGGCGGCGATGGCGTGATCCACGAGGTCGCCAACGGGCTTATGACGCAAGAGGAGGACGCCCGCCCCGCTCTTGCCGTCCTGCCCGTGGGCTCCGGCAACGATTTTGCCCAGACACTCGGCATCGACGATTTCTCCGGTAAGGATTTTGGCGCGCTGCTCACCTGCGAGCTGCAGCGTCAGGACGTCGGGCGCATTCGCTCGTGGAGCCCTGCAAGCGGCAGCGGCGAGGCTACCGTTGAGTACTACGACCAGACGCTTTCGGTCGGCATCGATGCCGCCATCGGCCTGGGCACCACCGAGCTGCGCAAAAGACCGGCTTGACAGGCGCGCCGCTCTACACCCTCTCGGGACTTGAGCAGTTTGGCCTACGCTATCGCAACTACCCCATGACAGTCAGCTTTGACGGGACGCCTGCCGAGCGCGTGAGGGCGATCATCATGGCGATTCAGCTGGGCCCTACGTACGGCTCGGGCTATCGCATCTGCCCCGATGCCGACCCCTGTGACGGCATACTCGACGTCTGCTACGCCTGCGGCCCCGTCCCTCGCGCGGTAGCCCTGCCTATGTTCCTTTCGGCCAAAGGACGGCCACCATACCAAGTTGCCGCCGGTTCGCATGCGCCGCTGCCGCCATGCCGAGCTTACCTTTGAGGAGCCCGGCTACCCCATCCAGGCCGACGGCGAGCCCATCGTCGCCTCGCGCATCGAGGTCGACATCCTCGCCGGCGCCCTCCACGTCTGGCACCCCACCCGCTAACCCCACCTAAGTTGCGGTGAAATAGGGACTGTTTATACAGCTAAAGCCGCAAAACAGTCCCTATTTCACCGCAACTTATGAGGAGGCTATTCGTCGCTGCCCGGTTTGCGACGGTTGGCCTTTTTTAATGGCGTTGAAGTGCTTATCGTTGAGCCTGCGCTGGCGTGAGCGCTGGGGCACCTTCGTCTTTACGCGTCGGCGCGGTGGACGCCCGCGACGCTCAAGCTCTGAGCGCGCAGCTTACGCAGGCAGCTGCTACGGTTTTGGAACTGACTGCGGCTCTCGCGCGCTGTCACGGTAATCCCCGAAGGGATATGTTTCATGCGCACCGCCGAATCCGTCGTGTTCACGCCCTGTCCGCCCGGACCCGTAGCGCGAAACACCTGCACCTCGCAATCGCGCGCCAACTCCTCGGCCGACATCTCGGCATAGCGCGCATACTCGCGCCATCCCATCTTGTTCTCATCCATATCAACACCTCCCCTCATACAAAAAATGTGACAAAGGGAAAGCCCCTTTGTCACATCGCATACCAATCGCTTATGTTGCGCGCTTAGGCGAAGGTGATCTCGCCGGTCTCACAGTCCATATCGGCGATACGGGCCAGGCTCTCGACGCGGAAGCCACGCTCGCGGAGCTTATCGCCACCGCCCTGGAAGCCCTTCTCCACCGCAATGCCAATACCGGACACCTCGGCACCCGCAGCCTCGCAGATCTTAATAAGGCCCTCAAGCGCGCAGCCGTTGGCCAAGAAGTCGTCGATGATCAGGACCTTGTCGCCCTCGGACAGGAAGCGCTTGCCGACGATGACCGGGTACTCCTTCTGCTTGGTAAAGGAGTAGATGGTCGTGGCATACTGCTCGCCGTCAAGGTTGATGGACTGGGCCTTCTTGGCAAAGACCACCGGCACGCCGCCAAAATGCTGGGCTGCAATGCAAGCCATGCCAATGCCCGAAGCCTCGATCGTCAGGGATCTTGTTGATCTCGACACCCTCGAACAGACGGGCCCACTCGGCGCCCATGTGGTCGAACAGCTCAACGTCGCATTGGTGGTTGAGGAAGGCATCAACCTTAAGGACGTTACCGGCCTTACGATGCCGTCATGGCGAATACGATCCTCAAGCTCCTGCATGGCGCAACCCCTTCTCGCGGCAACGATACCGCGCGATTAATAAACGTTGTTCGATAGTCTACCACGGACCGACCCCCGACCGCCCCACAAGCCGTATCGCACCATAAAGCTGCAAGACCAGTAGACAGGCCCGATTCGTGGCAGACAGCCTCCCTAACACGCTAATGCCGGGTGCGCGTCCTCACCAAACGTACCAATGTGAGCGCAAAGCCCACGGTAGCAACGGCCATCAGCACGTAGAATACCAAACGGAAGCCAAAGAGGAACACGTCCGGACGACCCGCCACATAGCTCGTGACCGTCTTGCCCATCGCCGCGCTCGTCTGTCCATACAGGATATGCGACGCCACCGTAATACCGAGCGCTATGCCCGCGTAGCGCGCCAAGCTGCCCAAGCTGCCCGCAAAGCCAAGCGCTTCACGCGGAGCCGAACCCATATACAGCGAATTATTGGGACTCTGGAAGATCGACGTGCCGCACGACATAAACGCGACGCAGCACACGATCATCAAGATGGAAGAGTGCTCGTCAAGCGTGCTCACCGCAAAGAGACCGCACACGTACACGCCCAGCCAACGGCCGTGGGCGCTTCACAACCAACACGGTCGGACACCGAGCCCGAAAGCGGGCCCACAAAGGCATTCACGACCGGCATCGCCAAAACAACAGGCCGGAGATATCGGAGCTAAATCCGTGGGCATCCTGAAAGTAGAACGGCAGCACAAACTCGGATGCGCCGATGCCAACGAACACGATGAGCATGCAAGCCAGGTTAATCGTGAAAGCCGAGCTCGCAAAGCAGCGACGCGCCGCCTCTGTCAACGGCATAGGGCGTTCGCCAGCCTCCGGCTTCACATGCGGCAGCGTATAGAGTCCCACGATAAACGAGATTACGCCAATGGGCAGATTGATAAGGAAGATGCTCTCCCAGGGAAAGCTCGCCACCAGCACGCCGCCGAGCACGGGGCCGCACATCATGCCAAGAGCCACAAAGGTCGCCAGAATGCCCATGGCACGGCCGCGCTCACGCGCCGGAAACGACTCGGTGATGATGCCCATATTGTTGGCCATCGCGGCGGCACAGCCAATGCCCTGCACGAAACGCGCCAAGATAAGAACCTCGAGCGAGGCCGAAAGACCGCACAGCAGCGAACCGACCGAAAAGACGATGACGCCCAGCTGGAACACATTCACCTTGCCGCGCACGTCGCCCAGACGGCCAAACGGCAACATAGCCACGCACGTCGCAAGCAAATACACCGAGCTCACCAGCTGAATGCGATCGAGGCCCACGCCCAGCTCCTTTTGCATCACGGGCAACGCCACGGTCACGACGGTCGAATCCAGACACACCATAAACGTCATGACGAGCACGGTGAACAGAATCGCCCATTTATTCTTACCGTGGGTGTCGCCCTCTAGGGCAATGTGTTCGCGGCGCAGCTGCTCGGCAGTTTTCTCCATGTATATCCTTTCTATCGTGCAACGCAAAAACGGGACCCCAATCGCCTACAAACGGACACGATCGGGGTCCCGCCTACGGAATCGGAACTATGAGGACGTCGTCAGCCGAAAAGCCGTCCCCACGCCTCGCACGCACGCTAGCCTAGCACTGCTCGAGTGCCTGCTCAAGGTCGGCAATCAGATCGGCCGTGTCCTCGAGGCCGCACGACAGGCGCACCATATCGGCGGAGATGCCGCAGGCGATGAGCTCCTCGTCGTTCATCTGGCGATGGGTGGCGTTTGCCGGGTGCAGGCAGCAGGTGCGGGCGTCGGCCACGTGCGTGGCGATCTGGGCGAGCTTGAGGCTCTTCATAAAGGTCTCGGCCGCCGCGCGACCACCGTTAAAGCCAAAGCTCACAACGCCGCAGGTACCGTTGGGCATGTACTTTGAGCCATGTCGTAGTACTTATCGCCCTCTAGGCCCGGATAGCTCACGAAGCGCACTTTGGGGTGGCCCTGCAGGAACTTGGCGACCGCCAGACCGTTCTCGCAATGGCGCGGCATGCGCACATGCAGGCTCTCGAGCGAGCTGTTGAGGAAGAAGGCCGCCTGCGGGTTCTGCATGGGACCAAGGTCGCGCATGAGTTGCGCGGTCGCCTTGGTAATAAAGGCGCCCTCGCGGCCGAACTTCTCGGCATAGGTCACGCCGTGGTAGCTCTCGTCGGGCGTGGTGAGACCCGGGAACTTGTCGGCGTGGGCCATCCAATCAAACTGACCATGGTCGACGATGACACCGCCCGTATGCCGCGTGACCATCCATGTACTTGGTGGTGGAGTGGGTCACGATATCCGCGCCCCACTCAAAGGGACGGCACATCACGGGCGTCGGGAAGGTGTTGTCGACCATCAGCGGCACGCCGTGGTCGTGCGCGGCCTTTGGCAAAGCGCTCAATATCGAAGCACGGCAAGCGCGGGGTTTGCGATCGTCTCGCCAAAGACGAGCTTGGTGTTGGGCTGGAAGGCTGCTTCGAGCTCCTCATCGGTGCAATCGGGGGCAACGAACGTGCAGGTCAGACCCATGCGACCCATGGTATGGGCGAGCAGGTTGTAGGTACCGCCGTAAATGGCAGAGCTTGCGACCACGTGATCGCCAGCACCGGCGACGTTAAAGATGGCGAGGAAGTTCGCAGCCATGCCCGAGCTCGTGAGCATCGCAGCGGTGCCGCCCTCCATCTCGCAGATCTTGGCAGCAACCAGATCGCACGTGGGGTTCTGCAGGCGGCTGTAGAAGTAACCGGACTCCTCCAGGTCAAACAGCTTGCCCATATGCTCGGACGTATCATACTTCCACGTGGTGGACTGGTAGATAGGCACCTGGCGCGGCTCCGCGTCACCCGGGCGGTAGCCGCCCTGAACACATGTAGTACCGATGGTCTGCTCGCTCATATCTAGCTCCCTTGCCTGGGTTACGTTTTATTCGATTCACGATACCGCTACCCTGCACCCCTCTCAACCCATCCCGCCGATAGGTTATGGGACGAATTAATCAAGGGTTTTATCTCAAAGCCTTGGGCATTTGCTCGATAGATAAAAATGAGGCATACATGAAGCTCTCGATGATTACATGCACCGTCACGGGTACCATAGGCGAGTACACCGTAACCAAGGAGACAACGATGAAGCAAATCGATACGGCTCAGCTCGACATCACCGCCTGTCAGGCTCAGGCTGCCGAATACCACGCCCGTGGGTTCAACTGCGCGCAGGCCGTCGCCTGCACCCTCGCGCCTGCCGTCGGACTCGACCCCCAGACCGCCTTTACCCTCACCGAGGGCTTTGGTGCCGGCATGGGCGGCATGACCGAAACCTGCGGCGCCATCTCGGGCGCCGTGGCCATCATGGGCTTCGTAATGAGCGACGGCATGGAAAACCCCAAGACTAAGGGCCAGACCTACAAGCTGTCGCGCGAGATTGCCAAGCGTTTTGGCGAGAAGAACACGACGACCGTCTGCGGCACGCTCAAGGGCATCGGATCGGATAAGGGTCCGCTCCGCAGCTGTCCCGGCTGCATCGACGATGCCGTCGAAATCGCCTGTGATGTACTAAAGCAGCTCGCCGAGTAAACGGCAGCACAGAAAAACGACGGCCGGCGCGCTTGGGATCCATCAAAAGCACGCCGGCCGTCGCCGTTAGAACTCGGCAAACACGGGGCACCGACCTCGATCTCCTCGCGCCCCGCCATAAGCTCGCGCATCGGCGCAAAAAGACTCCTGCTCCCCCGCCTTAAACACCAAGTGAAGTGTCACGGCATCCGCGTAATCGGTATCCGAAACCTTGGCACCCGAATCTTGCGGCCAAGCGAAGCACCTGCTCATACTGCGGATAGGCCCATGCGTCAACGGGCACGACGCTCGTCATCTCGACGATCTGCCCGGCCTCCTGAGCAGCTGCCACCGCCGCCTGCGTCGCCGCGGTATAGGCGCGCACCAAGCCACCAGGCCCCAACAGCGTGCCGCCAAAATAGCGCGTCACCACGCAGCAAACATTTTTAAGCCCCGCGCCGCGCAACACCTCGAGCGTCGGCATCCCGCTCGTGCGGCTCGGCTCGCCGTCATCGCTCTGGCGCTCGCGTCCATCGACCAAAATCCACGCGGGAACATTGTGTCGAGCGTCGTAATGACGCTTGCGAACCATCTCGATAAAGGCATTCGCCTCGTCCTCGGACTCAATATGGACCAGCTGGGCAATAAACCGGCTCTTGCGGTCCACAAACTCGCCCGAAGCCTCAATATTCGATTGCAGAGTAAAATAGCTGTCCAACAAAGCCCCTCAACAACAAGCAAAGCAACAAACAGCCTCAATAATAAGGCAAAGACCGTACCGATAACCCCAGTAAATAGAACGGCAACGCCAATGACCAGGCAAAAACAGTGAGACGTCAAGGATGACGGCGCCGATGAATCCGTCAACGAAAGCGAGAACCCGTCAGCGCGAGCAAGGTGCCTTGAAAGACGAGATTGCAACAGAAATGAGGCTGCCGATGATCAGGCACAAGCAGCGAGACGGCGTCAGCTGAGTCGATTTGGCCCGAAAGAGGAGGGAGCACGCCTTATGGCGGCGACCGACGAATGAGCGCCAAATCGGCCAGCTGACGCCGTCGAAAGCGAGAACCCGTCAGCGCGAGCAAAGGTGCTTTTGAAAGACGAGGGCATTGACCTTATGGTCATGCCCGAAGGCGAAAGGCAGATTGCCGCGCTGGGTTCGGGCAGCGTCAACAAAAGTGCTCGGGTTCTGTCGTGAACGGTCATTTATCTTGTCTGCACGTTACCGTGCAGTTCCACGCACGCTACCCGAACGCGGACCGGGCCGGCCCATAGCGTTCCCTATTCGCGCTTGCTCCGGATGGGGCTTGCCAGCCGCCGTGTTGCCACGACGCTGGTGGTCTCTTACACCACCGTTTCAGCTTTTCCCTTTACGCCTTGCGGCGCAGGTGGGAGTCTTCTTTTCTGCGGCGCTTTCCGTCGGATCACTCCGCCCGGCCGTTAGCCGGCATCCCGCCCTCTGGAGCCCGGACTTTCCTCACGCGTGCTGCAAGTAGCACATCGCGCGACCGTCTGGCCCACTCAGCAGTGCAAAAGTGTAACACACCGTTGCCGCAGGCAATGGCACAACGCAAGCGTTCGACACGATAAACCAAGAACCGCCATGCGCTACAATGGTCCTGTCGATGGGCAACGTCGTCGTCGAGTTGATCTCCATGACCTTGACCTTCACCTCGTCGCCGGCCTTCACGACCTGGGCCGGAGTGTCGATGTGGCGACTTTCGACATCTCGGAGATGTGAACCAGGCCCTCGATGGACGGTTGCCGAGCTCGATGAAGGCGCCGAACGGAACGATCTTGGTGACCTTGCCGTCGACGATGGTTCCGACCGGGTAGGACTCGACGAGCTTAACCCACGGATCCTCGGTGGTCTGCTTGAGACCGAGCGAGATGCGCTCACGCTGCAGGTCGACGTCGAGAACCTCGACCTCGACCTCGTCGCCGACCTTGACGACCTCGGAGGGATGGTTGACGTGGTTCCAGGAAAGCTCGGAGATGTGCACCAGGCCATCGATGCCGCCCAGATCGACGAACGCGCCGAAGTCGACGATCGAGGAAACCGTGCCCTTGAGGCGCATGCCCTTCGAGAGCTTGTGAGGATCTCGGCAGCGCTCGTTCTTGCGGCCCTCCTCGAGCAGAACGCGGCGGGACAGAACGACGTTGTGCGGTTGCGGTCCATCTCGATGACGCGAGCCTCGATCTCGGTGTTGATGGTACATATCGAGATCCTTGACGCGACGGAGGTCGACGAGCGAAGCAGGGAGGAAGCCACGCAGACCGATGTCGAGAATCAGGCCGCCCTTGACAACCTCGATGACCTCGCGGTCGACAACCTCGCCGGAGTTGAACTTCTCCTCGATGCGGTTCCAAGCACGCTCGTACTCGGCGCGCTTCTTGGACAGGACCAGACGACCGTCCTTGTCCTCCTTCTGGAGTACCAGAGCCTCGATGGGTCACCGAGGCTCAACGATGTCTGCAGGGTCAGCGTCCTTGCGGATGGACAGCTCGCGGACCGGGATAACGCCCTCGGACTTGCTAGGACCTACAGAAGGGTGCGACAAGCACACAACGTTTAGGAACACTCAGGGAGCCGACAGATACTAATGTGACGCTTATGCAATCACGTTCGTATAGGTTACGGGGAAATGAGTTCGATTTCAAGCGTGAACTGCGATTTTTTACTCGTGTGGAGACTTTTTCGTAATCTTATGAACACACGTCTCCGCAACTTGACGATAACCGGCTAGGCATTCGGCTTTGGGGTAAAGTATCCGGAGCCAACGATTCTAGATCGATTTTTCGAGAAAGGTGCCCGCGTGCTCAAAGCAGTCGTTTTCGATATGGACGAAACGCTTCTTAGCATCAACCTCAACGCGTTCATCCTTCGCTATTTTAAGGATGTCTCTTCGATGCTCGCGGATATCGGGCGCCGCAGCCGCGGTGGCACGATGGCACGCCTCGGCACCATCCTGGTCGACCTCAACGCCAATCGCCGCAGCGGCACGGACAACCGCACCAATCTTGAGTTTTACCAAGAAGAGGTCGAGCGCCGATGCGGGATCCGCCTCTCCGATCCCCTCATCTACGAGGCGTTTACCTACTATGACCGCGAAGTTCTTCCGTACAAGAACGACGATGTCATTAACGCCCACACCATGCCGGGCGCACACGCCGCGCTCAGGCCGTACAGGACGCAGGGCTGCGCTGCGCTCTTTACCAACCCCAGCTTTCCCCAGGGGGCCATCGAGTGCCGCATGGGTTGGGGCGACCTGGCCGACGCCCCCTTTGAACTCGTGACGCACATGGGAAACGCCACCCGCTGCAAGCCCGATGCCACCTACTATCTAGAGCAGCTTCAGGTGATGGGGCTCGAGCCACACGAGGTCCTTATGGTGGGCAACGATCCCAAACGCGACTTCCCGTCCCCCGATTGCGGCATCCAAACCGCCTTTGTGGGCCAAGGCAAGCCCAGCCGAGCCACCTGGCGCGGAACCATGGAAGACTTCGCCCGCGACTTTAACGCCGTAGTAGAAGCCTTCTACGAGCACCAAATAGCCGACGAACTAAGCTAGTCCCCAAATCCAGGAATGGGGCGCACGTTTGCCCCACGCTTCGTTACGTGGGCAACGGCTTGAGGGCAGATGCGATGCCCCAGTGTCCTAGGCCGTGATCATTTTGACGCGTTCGCCGATTTTGGAGTCGCGCCTGTCGGAAATAACAGTAAAGCCCTCCAGGTCGCACACCTTTACATTTGAAAACACGTGGAACTTGGAGCTATCGGCAGTACGCAACTCGCTTGGGAATTCTGCATCACGATACGTTTTTGATAGCCTCGGGATAACCTGGCGTCATGATGCCGCGGTCCTCGTCCACCGCATTGACACCTATAAACGCCCGGTCAAAGTACAGCTCGCGCAGCGCACTCTCAACCATAGGACCGGTGAGCGAGCAGGTAACGGGGTTGAAGTCGCCGCCAATTACCACCACCTTAGCAGCAAGCTCGCCCGTAAACCGACATGCATAGCCGTTGGTGGTGTAGATAGTCACCGGCTTGTCGACGAGCAGGCTCAGGAGCGCCGTCGCGGTGGTACCGGAGTCGACAGCGAGATGAGACCGTCACGCCCGAAGACCCCGCTTTCGCCGCCGAGGCGCGCGGCGCACGCGGCCCATGAGGAGCGGCTCGAGCATATCGAGGGGCTCCTTCCCAAGAGGGAAACGACCCTGCGGGACGACACGGCGAAAAACCATCGTTGATTCCGGCAAGAGACGCCGTTTCTCTGGTAGCTTCATCTTCAACCAAGACCGACAATGCCGGCCAGGCACTCAACCCAAAAAGGAGACAGCATGCCCAACGAGCTCAGCTATGAGGTCAGCCTCCGCGCCGACCTGCCGCAGCACCCCGAGAAGTTCACCATGCTCACCGGCGACCGACCGGCCGCCTGCCGCACCGGCCACTACTTCGGCACGCTCAAGAGCCGTGTCGAGCTGCAGGACATGGGCGTCCCACCAACGTGCTCATCGCCGACTACCAGGTCATCACCGACCGCGACAGCACCGACAACATGCCGTTCTTGTCGCCTGCGGCTGGACCCCGTCGATGATCCGAGGCCCTGCTGCAGCGCAGGGCCTACCCCATCGTCAAGGCCGAGATGGAGGCCAGCGGCCATGAGCTCACCGGCCTTTTGCTCACCTACCCCGTGCACCAGGCGTGCGACATCTTGTTCTGCAAGGGCAACGTCGTGCCCGTCGGTCGCGACCAGCTGCCGCACATCGAGCTTACCCGCACCATCGCACGCCGCTTTAACAACCGCTACGGCAAGGTATTTCCCGAGGTCGAGGCACTGCTGTCCGAGACCCCGCTACTGCCCGGCCTTGACGGTCGCAAGATGAGCAAGAGCTACGGCAACGCCATCAACATCTCGATGACCGCTGAGGAGACGGCCAAGCGCATCAAGAAGAGCCAGACCGACTGCGAGCGCATGATCACGTTCGACCCCGAGGCGCGCCCCGGCGTGTCCGGCCTGCTCTCCACCGCCGCCATCTGCACCGGCCGCTCCGAGGTCGAGATCGCCGAGGAGATCGGCATGGGCGGCGCAGGCGCGCTCAAGAAGTACGTCACCGAGGCGTGAACGAGCACTTCGCCCCCATCCGCGCGCGCCGCGAGGAGCTCGTGCAGGATATGGACTACGTCAAGGACGTCCTGCACGAGGGGCAACCGCCGCGCTAACGAGGTCGCCGAGGCCACGCTCGCCGGTACGCGAAGCCATGGGAATGGTGTACTAAGCCATCCGGCTCGCGGAAACGCGCCGCGACACGCGAATGGGCCATCTTCACGTGTCCACGCCTTCGACATAGCCAAGGTCTTACGAGGTGGGCGATAATAAGCCCGCCTCGTTTTTTACGTTGTATGGGGGATTGCATGTACCGACTTGTTGCCAGCGATATGGATGAGACGTTTCTCGATGCCGACCACGCCATCCCGGCGTCAATCTCCGAGCACTCAAACGCATGAGGGAGCTCGGTGTGCTGTTCGTCCCTTCGAGCGGGCGATGGTATTCCTCTATCATGGACAACTTCTCGGGGGAGGCCCGCGAGCTGATCGAAGACGGCTATGTGCTCTCCTATAACGGCGGCTTCATCAACCGCGTGGGAGACCCCACCCCGCTCACCACCTGCGGCCTTTCCAACGAATGCGCGAACGCGATCTATGCAAAGGGGCTCGAACTCGGACTCTGCATGCACGTCAACGTCGCCGACGGCCACGTGTTCGTGAATGACGCACCCACACGGGAGCGCGACTATCTGGAATCGATCACCGGGGTCACTCATTTTCGCGGATCTGACCATCCCGACCTCTCATTCCTTGAAGGCCGTGGCATCGTGAAGATCCTGTACGTCGACTGGGACTTCGATGAGCTGCAGGAATTGGGCCGCAAGCTCGCGCCGATGGCCGAGCGACTCGGCGTTGACATCACCTTCTCCTCCAAGCGCTACCTCGAACTCATGCCCGCAGGCGTTGACAAAGGGACGGGGCTCACGCGCCTTGCCGATATGCTGGGAATTCCGATGTCCGAGGTCATCGCCGTTGGTGATTCCGCAAACGACTCTCTCCATGATCAAGGCGGCGGGACTGGGCGTCGGCGTGGCGAATGTCACCGACGACGTGCGGCCGTATTGCGATGTCGTCCTTGAAACGGCTGGGACTGAGGGTGCGTTCTCCGAACTCATCGAGCGATTCCTTGAACCCCAACGACCACATGTCACTGTGTCTTTCTATTTGTAACCCTTGATTAACTTATGGAGAGGCTGTGTGCTCGTCGGTCTACGACTTGGGTCTCAGAGAATTAGCTATAGTTAACTTAATGAAGGCACAGGCGAATTAAAGACCTTCGACACGAACGTTGCGCCTTCCCTCCCCTCGCGCAACACCTCTTTGGAATGGCGCCCCGCGCATGTGGGGCGCCTTTCTTGACTACAATGGCGATATCGATTGAAAGTGAGGGCGGCATGGCAGACCGGGACACCGACGGATTCTTCAACCGCGTATACGACATGGTACGCCAGGTGCCCTGCAGCATGGTTGCCACATATGGTCAGATCGCCAAGCTCGTTGGTGAGCCCCGTCGAGCCGATACGTGGGATACGCCCTGCACGTCAATCCGGAACCCGGCACCATCCCCTGTCATCGCATCGTATTCGCCGACGGACGCCTCGCGGAGGGGTTCGCCTTCGGTGGGCCCGAGGCGCAGCGCACACTGCTCGAGGACGAAGGCGTTGCCTTCCTCGCCAACGGACATGTCGACCTGCAGGCCTCGCTGGCCAGCGGGCCTGGTATGACAAGGGGGCGCCGACAGCGCCCCTTCCCGTTTTGGATCCTTGGCAGGCAACCCAATCAAACGGTCGCCTCGAGTGCGTCCCCGCGCGGTCGAGTGTGCTTCTGACCTTGGCACCCTGTTTGAACCACGTGCGCAGGTCCTCGAGCGTGCTGCCGCTTGCATACACCTTGATTTTGCGACCACCCCTCGTGGTCACCGTGCAGCGGTCGCCGCTCGCTGTTCTCGTGCGCCGTGATCTTCTTGAGGTAATCGCGGCGAAACGCCACGACGCGGGCGTTGCTGATCTCGATGAACCAATCGTCATCGACAAGCGAAGTACCCGTGGCACCCCTCGGCTTGCCATCTCCTCGGAGAAGGGAGAAACCGAGCGCGCGCTCCTGCCTTCCGATCTCGGGGATGCCGCGGGCCGGCATGCCGAGCATGAGCAGGGGCAGGAACCCCCTATGAACAGGAACAGGAACGGGATGAGCACGAGCAGGCGCACGCCCTCGTCGGTGAAGACCGCCATGAAGGCGAGGACGAGCGAGAAGACGAGGGCCATGCCGTTGAAAACAATCGTCAACGGCTTGATGGCAGACCAACACAGGCCCGCCTTGGTCATGGGACCGTCGACGGCGTCCGGACTTCGATGCCCTCTTCCTCCAGACGGGCGATGGAGGTTGAGCGAGCACACACCCCTCGAGGCTTATCGAGCAGAACTTCCGGTCGCCCTCGAACAGGTCGATCCTCATCATCTGCGCGTGAAGCGTTGCACGGGTGATGTTGCCAAACGTCGTCTCCTTGCGGATGCCGAAGGCGTTACGCGAGAGAATGCGCCCACCGTCCACGTCGATACGCGGGATGCTCAGCAAGGCCCAGATAGCCATACCCGCGAGCGCCATGGCATGACCGAACCACACAAGTTCGTGGTCCCACTCGCCCAGCGAGACGCCCTGCCATACGTAAACGCCGAGCATGAGCAGCTCGAACGCGACGGCGCAGCAGGCGATGATCGTGCGGATGGCTGCGGGCATGCGCACCGTGAAGCAATCGAGGCTGTCCGTTGCCTCGCTGCGCTCGCGCGCGCCGCGGCGGGCGACCCATGCAGTGAGGGGACCGACGATGAACACGGTCATCGCGACGCGCAGAATGGATTCGAGCAGATTACTCATAGGGGCCACCGCCTCGGGCTCTGGAGATTAACTGCAGGAAACGCTGCCAAAACGATGGGATGCGCGCACAACGTAAGGAGCCGCGTATCGGCAAGCGGCGGCATCGCAATCGCCCGGCGAACAGATGATGATCGGCGCCGGGCCAGACGAATAAACAAAAGGGTGGTCGACGGCGCCCTCGCAGGCGCACCGTCGACCACCCTTCACGTCGCAGCGACCCTACGAGCCGTCCGAAACGAAACGCACTCCCGCCAAGCGCTACCCAATCTTGCGGATGCTCGGGATCGCCCGGTGATGCCTGCTAGGATCACCATTGCAGCACCGATGAGCACGAAACACGCGCTTACGCCGATGGCGTCCGCGAACAAGGTCGATGCGACGGCCCCACGGGCATGGCCCAGCTGCAGACCGCTCCGTACAGGCCGAAGACGCGGCCCATGCACTCGGGATCGACGCGCTCCTGCATGAGCGCCATCTGCGGCGCGCGGTGTACAGCGGACTCAGACCCCATCGCAACGTAGAGCCCCAGAAACACAACGAGCGCGGAAGGGGGCACGAGGCCGCCCGCAGCGATAACCGCGCCGAAAGGACGATGGCCAGCGTGCTGGCGCGGTTCTTAAAGGCCACCCGTCCCCCGATCCAGCCGCTCGCCGCGATCATGCCGACCGAAACGCGATCTCCCGCGATAGCCGACTGCGTAGTGGTACCCCCGAAATGGTCGAGCACCATGAGCGGGAACAGCGCGGATATGGGCGAGAACAGCACCGAGAACGCGAAGCCGATCCAGAGCATGGCGAACAGACCGTGATGGCGTTTGAGCTCGCGGTACCCGTTGGCCGTCTCAATAGGAAGGCCCGCACCGCGTGGTGCGACGCCTCGGCGTTCTCCTCGGGCGTATGGCGCTCGGGCGCCGGCGTCTTGATGCCGGAGGTCGCCACCGCGATGCTCGCGAGCACCGCGCCGGCGACATCGAGCGCGATCATGAAGGTCAGACCAAACGCCGGGTAGACCACCGCGGCGATGGCGTTGCCGATGATATAGCTACCCGACTGCATGAACTGCAGCATGCCCGCCAGCTTGCCGAGCACCTCGGGCGGGGCGATGAAGCGGTGTGAGCGCGTTGAAGGCGGGCGTATGGAGCGTGCTGCCCAGCGCACGGACGAACAGCACCGCCGCCACAACGGCGACAGAGAAGGTCGCCCGAAGCGAGCCGAGACAAGCGTGAGGCTCACGGCCGCGATGAAGAAGATCGGCGCCGATCATGAGACGCTTGATGGACGTGCGGTCCACGATGGTGCCCGCGAAGGCGCCGAGGGCGCCATGGGCAAAGAAGGCCGCCAGGCTCACGAACGACAGGGCGCTCGCGGAGCCGGTGGTGAGGGTGACGTGCCAGATGAGACCCATCTGCAGAATGGAGCTCGTGAGCACGGAGAAGAACTCGCCGATCCAGACGATGGCGAGCGAGCGCTTCCAAGAAGCGCAGGGATTCGGTTGTGTCATGGAATAATCCTTTGATGCGATCGGTGGTATGCAGCGAAGTACCGGTCGCTCACGCGACCGTGGCTAGAGCCAAATCCTCATGGAAGCAAGCATGGTGCAGCTCCCCTTTCCAAATCTCGAGGTAAACCTTCAGCCGTGAGTGGGGCTATTATAGGGACTTGCGAGCCAAGATGCAACAGGAAGACCTCTACGGAGCGTAGATGCCGGGCGCCCCGAACCACTTATGCCATGAGAGACGGCATCCGATTCTCCCTTGACATGGTTTCAATGTGATATCACAATGCAATCAGTCGCACGGACTGCTCGGGGACTCGCCTCCTCCCCATCGCAATCTGGAGCGCGGCGCCGGGGACGTCACGCAAACGCCGGCGCAGTCATGAAAGGAACTCACAATGAGCGTGGAAAAGCAACTCAAGGCCAAGTCGGGCTACGGCATGCTCGTCGCCGTGGCGGTGGCGCTCATCGTCATCATCGGCCTCTTTATCTGGAGCACCATCGGGCTCGCGAGCACGCCCGACGGCGTCGACGCGCCCGCAGTCTACGGATGGGGGCTCGGCCTCAGCATCCTCGCGTTTTGCCTGTGGTTCATCCCACTCAACGGATTCTTCTCCCTGCAGCCCGGCCAGGCGCGCGTGTGCATCCTGTTCGGCAAGTACGTGGGCACCGTCCGCGACGAGGGGCTTCTTCTGGGCCAACCCGTTCTTTAGCAAGAGCATGGGCGGATCGGCCGGGATCGGCGAGATGATCGAGCTCGAGATGAGCGACTCAAAGGCAGCAAGGCCGCGGCGCAGAAAAGCCGCCAAGGGCAACCCCACCACTATCTCCACCCGCGTGCGCACCCTGAATGGCGAGCGCCTGAAGGTCAACGACAAAATGGGCAACCCCCATCGAGATCGCAACCGTCGTGGTGTGGCACGTCGCCGATACCGCCAAGGCGCTCTTCGACGTCGACGACTACCAGAGCTATGTCGCCATGCAGGCCGAGACGGCGCTGCGCCACGTGGCGAGCGTGTACGCCTACGACCACCTGGAGGACGAGTCCGATGCCGCCGGCGCCATCGCTGCGCGCCAATGTGGAAGAGGTCTCGAAGCCCTGCGCCGCGAGCTCGCGATGCGCTGGCACCCGCCGGCGTGGAGGTCGACGACGCCCGCCTCACCCATCTTGCCTACTCCCCCGAGATCGCCCAGGCGATGCTGCGCCGCCAGCAGGCGGAGGCCGTCATCGCCGCACGCAAGAAGATCGTCGAGGGCGGTCTCCCATGGTCGACATGGCCGTGAAGGAGATGGCTGCCGGCGGCACCATCGAGCTCGACGACGAGCGCAAGGCGCAGATGGCCAGCAACCTCATGGTGGTGCTCTGCGGTGAATCCGAGGCGCACCCGGTGCTCAACGCAGGCTCGCTGTACTAACCCCAACACCAATGAGTAATTTGGGGACGGGTGCAGAATTGCACATTCGACAAGAAGGCATGTCATGGCACGCAAGCAGTATCCTCTCCCGCATAGACCCCGCTATCTGGGGAGGCCGTCCAACGCTGGGCGGACGATGAGATGCGCAGCGCCAACGGCCAGGTGGAATGGATCTTGCGAGACGCCCTCAAACGCGCGGGAAGGCTGCCAAAGAAAGAGCCCTCGTTCAAGGGCACGCCCAAAGGCGAGGAGGGCTAAGCCGGGAAGACAGGGCTCGGGCGCGGCCGACGTCGGGGCAAAGCCGCGCTCTGCCTCGCCAGCACCGAGGCAGGCTGAGCCCCGCCGCTCCAAAGTCGAGCCGAGCGGCGGGGCCAACACCAACCCAAAGCAAGCTCGCCCCCTCTATACGCACCAACCGGTCCCCGGAGGCATCCGCCTTTGGGGACCGTTCTTCCCAGCTAGATGTCGTATATAAAGCCTTTTGACAGCTCGATTTTGCCCCGTGGGGTCAAATATAAAGACTTTTTGATGGTACGATGCTCGCGTCAATGCCATGGCGACTCTCGACAGGGGTCACCCCGAACCCCAAGGGAGCACGCACATGGAGCTGGGCTCGCACATCAAGGAGCATCGCACGGAGCTCGGACTGTCCCAAGACGATCTGGCGGAGCGCATCTACGTGTCGCGCCAGACCATCAGCAACTGGGAGTGCGGCCGTACGTATCCGGATGTCCAGAGCCTGCTGCTGCTTTCCAACGTGTTCGGGGTGACCGTGGACTCCCTCATCAAAGGAGATGTGGAAACCATGGCACAGGTAATGAACGAAGCGGTCAAGAAGTACAACGCCCTATCCACAATCACGGTCGTGAGTGCGGTCGTGTTTTTGGTGCTGAGCGCGTGGGCGGCGTTCCAGTTCGAATGGGGCTGGGGCATGCACATCGCGCCCACCGCGGCGTTTGCCGCCGTGGCGCTCGTCGTGATGCTCGTGGCGTTCGTGTATATGGAACGCATGAAGAAGCAGCACGACCTCGTCACGTACCGCGAGGTGTTGGCGTTTAGCCGCGGCGAGCAGGTCGATCGCGACACGCTCGAGGGGCGCCGTGAGCGCGAGATGAACCCTTGGGTCAAGGGCACGCGCAACGCGGTGCAGATCATCATCGGCGCCATCGCCGGCGGACTGGTGGGCGTCGGCATCGGCATGCTCGCCAAGATGCTGAGTTAAAAGCGCGGGTACGCGCCCGTTCCCCGAAATGGTATCCCCTTAGCCCCCATTCTGAAGATGTATGCCAGAATGGGGCGATTCCCGTTAGGAGGTGCCCCATGAACGTCACCGTACGCGCGTCCCTCATCGCATTGATCGCAATCGTTTGGCGCCTGCTGGGCAATCCCCGTCCTCCTGGTGAGGGTCGTCCCACCCGATGCCGGCATGATCGCCATGATGACGCTGGATCTACCCCGTGCTCCCCCGCAACTGCAATCACCCTCGGCCTGCTCGCCGCGAACTTCCGCGAGGACGCTCTTCTGGGTACCCGCAGCGCTCGGAATCGGACCCGCACTCCTGTTTCCCCTCGCGGTCGAGGGCAGCCAGACCTTGCGTTCCATGGGGTTGCCTATACCGCAATCGGCTACGCTGCCATGGGCCTGCGCACCTGGACGACTGCTCGACAACATCGCTAAGCCATCGCCCCGCAAGCCTCCACAAGCCAAATCTCCCCGCGGCGATGGCACGCATCGCAGCAACAATCATGCAGGTAAAACCCCGTGCAAAACAGTTTTTGCAGCGCCCGGCAAGCCTTGCCGCATATGATGTACAACAGATTCGATAGCGCACCCTACGTGTTCGCGGGACGCTCCTTCACGACCGGGAGGTGACGATGGACATCAGCAACCAGATCAAGACGCGGCGCGAGGCGATGGGCCTCTCGCAAGAGCAACTTGCCGAGAAGCTCTATGTGTCGCGTCAGACGATCTCGAACTGGGAGCGGGACAAGACGTATCCGGACGTCCAGAGTCTGCTCATGCTGAGCATCCTATTCGGCACCTCCATAGACACGCTCGTGAAGGGAGACGTGACCGTTATGGAAGAGGCAGTCGAAAGGGATCGCAAACGCATGGGAACGCGGATGCTATGGCTGGCCGTGCTGATGCTCGCGTTGCTGGCGGTGGCGTTCGCGCTGATACTGTCGCCGGCGTTTAACTGGATGGAGGGCACCTGGGGCGCCGGCGTCGCCGCGGCTGCGGCGTTCCTGCCGGCGATAGCGGCGCTTGTTGTCGCAACCGTCCTCGAGCGCATCAAGCGCGAACGACTGGTGACATACCGCGAGATCCTCGCCTTCATGAACGGCGAGGCGAACATCGAAGCGCGATCCGCGGGTACTCCCCCGCCGCGCGTGGCCGACGAAGCATCGACTGGCGTACGACTTGCTGACCTTCTTCGCCTCGGCCGCCATCGGCGGAGCACTCGGCTTTGCCGTGTGGGGGGCTGCTGAACTAGAGAGGCAGCATCTGCCGAAGTCCGCATCACGCGCGTCAAGAATCGGCGCTTTTGGGCGCCAGCGTTGCGCTTCCGTGATGCGGACCTTCGAAGGTGCCCGCAGCCGAAGACTTCAAATTGACGGCAAGCACTAAGCGAGCCCGCCCCGCCGGCAATACAGCACCACCCAGAAAATGCGGGCGGCCCCGGCACACCCGAGGCCGCCCGCTTCATTCAGACGGATGTCTCGAACGCCTCTACTCCCTATCGCCGCATGCAGCCGCATCATTCTCATCGTCATCGTCGATAACGATAAAGGGCGATAGCGGAGCCCAAGCTACCGACGACCCACGGGAGCCAGAACAGGCCGCCGATCCCTCGGACGCATCCATGGCAGCACCGACGAACGAACAGCCAGATGAGCGCGATGATGGTGGAGGCGAGCATGATCACGACGCAAGCCCTCTTCTTGCGCGCCGCTGTACGGCGATACTTTGGGATTGCACGCGCGCAGATACGCCTCGCGGCTCTGGGGATCCAGCTGCGACAGCTCCTCCGCACTCAATTCGACCGTCTCGAGCCACTCCTTGTTGTACTCCGCGACATCCATGCGGCCCCACAGCATGCCCCAGTGGACAATCACCCCAACACCGACGGCGACCAGGACCATCATCAGCGTGTCGCCATATACCTGGACGTTCGCCTCCACCTCAAACAGCGCCGATACGGCGATGCCAAGAAGGATGATCGCGATACCCGAAACGATCGCGATCGAAGCACGACGACGCTCTGCCGCCTTTTTGCTCTGCGGTGTAAAGTCCGCAACATACGGATGGGCTTCACAAAGCCGCGTGCTCCATGCCGGATGGAATAAGGAATCCCAAGCCAGCGGCAACGAGCGCGAACAACGCCATGAGGACGATTCCGTCTGAGTGCAGGACCTCATCGGTGAAGACCGCGGCGGCGACCCCCAGGATGATGAGCGCCACACCGAGTGCGACCTTGCGGGCAAATGCGACCATGTGCTCGTCATAGCCGCATACATCCGTGTTGGGACCGACGGGGATCGCGGGCACAAAGGCGGATCCGATGTCGGACAACGAGTTCCGCCCGTGCGGAGCCTCGACGCGGACGACGGCGTTCCCATCGTTTTGCACGCCATCCGCGGCGCTCTGGCTCACGGCCGCGCGGCGCGACACGTCACCCTGCACCAGGTCATCGAGCGAGCACTCGAAAATCTGGCACATTTTGATGAGCTTATCCATCTCCGGGTAGGACTTCTC
>VOFI01001811.1_pt1 | contig 30427 bp, 40 predicted proteins | sample 5384131 | NCBI WGS metagenome assembly VOFI01 (sample SAMN12384728, study PRJNA508395) | human gut metagenome | isolation source: healthy gut H | host: Homo sapiens
GATGGTTCTCGTGTTAATGGGTTGTGGAGCGGCTGTCTTTTTCGGCTGCGGAGCGCCTGCCGAGGTATTGGCGGTCGCTTTTTGCATTCGGTTTGTCGGTGGTGGGTATGGCTTATGCCATCGGCGGAATTTCGGGTTGCCATATCAATCCTGCGATTACGCTGGGTGTATGGCTTTCGAAGCGAATGAGCGGCAGGGACGCTGCGATGTACATGCTTTTTCAGGTGATCGGTGCGCTGATCGGTTCGGCGATTCTCTATGCGCTGACTTCGACAGGAGCCTACGGTGCGTCGACCTCGACAGGGGCGAATGCTTTCGGTGAAGGAGAGATGTTGCAGGCTTTTATCGCTGAGGCGGTCTTCACATTTGTTTTCGTGCTGGTCGTATTGGGGGCTACCGATGAGAAAAAGGTGCCGGAGCCTTCGCTGGCCTGGCCATTGGCTTGACACTTACGTTGGTACATATCGTATGTATCCCGATTACAGGAACTTCGGTCAATCCGGCCCGCTCGATTGCTCCGGCTATTTTCGCAGGAGGCGAAGCCCTGTCGCAGCTCTGGTTGTTCGTCGTGGCACCGTTCGTCGGAGCTGCACTTTCTGCCGGAGTTTGGAGGATGCTGACATGCCCGTGCGAAGAGAAATAGGGTACTTTTATAAATAAAAGCGAGAGATGAAAAAGTAGTGATGATGGCATGCGCGGCTTTTGCTGGCCGTGTCGTGCGGAGGTGATAAGAAGGCCGAAATCAAGCAGATGTCGGGCTTTGTCGACGGCGGAACGTCGATGCACGTGCTGGTGGTCGATCCGATCGGCGGCGATGCCGCCCGGCAGAGTTTCGCGCTGGACGATGCGACCGATCTTAAAGAGGCTTACGGCCTGCTGGAAGGCAACGTGGTGATGGTGGATTACAAGGCTGCCGGCGAGGGCGAGATGCCTGTTGCCACGAAAGTGGCGTGCAGCAAGGATTACGCCGATGCCATCGGCCGCTGGGTGATGCCCGATCCGGTCAGGGAGGGCGAGGTGATGGGGGTCGAACTGCGAGTCGGCGGCAAGGCGCAGTCGATCAACATGGCGACGCTGCCGTATGCCTCGTGGGAGTTGCAGGGCGAGCCCGGCAAACTGATCCTCCACGGGCAGAGCATCGGCAACGGCCAGACGATCGATGTGACGATACGGCCGTGCTGGGCGAGAACGGAGGCGTGCCGACCCTGACGATCGAGGGATCGGGTGTCGTATACACCAGGGGCCGAGTAATGCCGCATGACGCACGAAGGACGGGCCGACCCGGAGACGGGGATCGGCCCGTCCTTTCCGTATGCGGAGCGTCGTTTCTCCGGCGCCGGGCGGGGAGTTGGGAAATTGAAAAAAGATGCCTATATTTGTTATCGGCCTAATCCGAAGAATTACGCATGAGTATTTTAAAAGAATAACGATACGTTCGCCGGCAGCTATGTCGTGCGTTTTTTTATCAAGAAGGGAAGTTGTGCCGAGACCTACCGCGTCTGCGATATTCGGGAACAGCCGTTCTTCCTGAAAATTTTCGATCTGGAACGGATTCCCGCCGCGAGGCTCACGAAAGGAGGAATGCCTTTCGAGGTGGAGCAATGTGCGCACGGTTGGAGCACCCGTCGCTGGTGGCCTGCCGGCGCACGGGGATCGAGTCGATCGGCGACAAACGGTACGCCTACCTGATTACCGATTACATTCAGGGCGGTCTGCTGGCCGAGCTGCTGAGCCCGAACACCGGCTGCCAGTAGCGCAGGCCGTCGAGCTGACGATCCGTGTGCTGGAAGGGTTGAGCTACCTGCACGGTCAGGCGGAAACATTGATTCATAACGATATAACGTCACGCAACATCATGTACGACTGCGTGGGCGATGCCCTACTCCGGCCCCGGATCATCGATATGGGGCATCTCTCGCATCCGGTGATGGGGCGTCCCGATTTCCAGACCTCCGATCTGGAACTGTGCTATCGTGCGCCCGAAACCTTCATCGGAATCTACTCCAAACTGTCCGACCTCTTCTCGGTCGGCGTGCTGCTTTACGAGATGATCTACGGGTGTCTGGAGCTGCGATGCGTCGAAATCGCCCTCGGAGGCGCGCGAAGAGCTGCGTGAGGCGCGCAAGGCGGGGCTTCGCTTTCCGGAGAAAGAGCCGGAGGGGATGACCGAGCAGCTGCACAGGTGCTGCAACGCGCCTGGCGCTGATCGACCGCGACCGTTTCGGCAGTGCCGACGAGTTTATCGGGGCGCTGCGCGGCGAGGAGGTGAAGATGCCGCCTCCCAAGCGCGAATCCGCTGCGCCGCCTTCGGCGAACGGCGATGTTACGACCGATGGGGAACAGCGCGGCGGAGAGGCCGAAGGCGAAGCCCCGCGTGCGACCTTCGCCAAGGGCGAGGGCAACGGTTTTGCCGACGTGGCGGGAATGGAGTTGAAGCAGCTGCTGCGGGCGAAAGTGATCAATGTGTTGCAGGATCGGGAGCGGGCGCTCAAATATCGTCTGGCGATTCCCAACGGTATGCTGCTCTACGGCCCTCCGGGATGCGGCAAGACCTTCATCGCCGAGAAGTTCGCCGAGGAGACGAGGTTCAACTATACGGTGGTCAAGTCGTCGGACCTGGCGAGCATCTACATCCACGGTTCGCAGCAGATGATCGGGAAACTCTTCGACGAGGCGCGTGCCAAGGCGCCGACCGTGCTCTGTTTCGACGAGTTCGACGCGCTGGTGCCCAGCCGCAAGGAGTCGACGCATGCGAGTATGGCGGGCGAAGTCAACGAGTTCCTGTCGCAGCTCAACAACTGCGGCAAGAAGGGGGTCTTCGTGATCGCCACCTCGAACCGTCCCGACATGATCGACCCTGCCGTCCTGCGCACGGGGCGTATCGACCGGATGGTCTATGTGCCGGTTCCCGACAAGGACGCCCGTCGGGTGCTCTTCGAGATCAACCTCAAAGATCGTCCCACGGAAGATGTCGATTGTGCCGCGCTGGCGGGGCGGACGGTCAATTTCGTGGCGAGCGACATCGCCTATGCCGTCAACGACGCGGCCATCACGGCGGCATTCGCCAATGTGCCCATTTCGCAGAAGATTCTCTGCGAAACGCTCGACTGTATGCGGCCGTCGGTCACGGAGGAGATGCTGGCCGAGTACGACAAGCTGCGCGACAAGATGACCGGCATGGAACGGCGGGCCGCACGTACTCCGATCGGATTTAAACGACAAACCCATTAAACCTATTGCTCATGACCACACAAGAGATGATTTTCGACTACCTCAAAGTGCAGGGACTCGTGCCCGAATACGATGAGGACAAGGACATCCGGTTCAAATACCAGATGCGTAATTTCGTCGTCTCCAACTATCCAGATGACAGGCAGTTCCTGCAAATCATGATGCCGTTCATCTTCGACGTGACGGCCGAGAACCGTGTCGCGGCGCTCGAAGCCTGCAACAAGATCAACCTGTCGAAGAAGATCGTCAAGGCCGTCGTGATGGGCGAAGGCGTTTTTCTGATGACCGAGGTGCTGCTGGACGAGACGCCCGAACCTTCCGTGATGGTTCCCCGTATGCTCGACATGCTGGTCGGTGCGCAGCAGAGTTTTTACGATACGCTGCGCGAGATGTAATCCGGGATATTTTTTGCCAGACGCTCGCGCCGCCCGAAAGGGGCGGCGCGAGCGTCTGTTTTCGGAGAGCGGTTTCCGGAACCGGTTTCCGAGACCGGCGGCGCCCGTGTACGGCTGCCGCGGGGAGGTGGATCGGGGACGGAGCGCGAAATGTTCCGTCCGGCTCCCTCTCTCCGCGGAACCGTCCGATTTCCCGAGCGGACTCCGCTTTGGCACGGGAGTTGCGATCATAATAGACAACTGCATCGGAATAACTACCTGATGTAGTGAGGTTTCTTCATTTATTTAAGTTTGGGTTAGTAGTTTTGGAGAAGAGCAATTTTCTGAAGGCGGCAGGCAATCGTGAGATTCCCTGCCGTACTTTTTGTTGTCCTCCGTATCCCTGCCACCTGGCGATTTCGCCGTCCGGCCATTGCAGCCGGCTCAGGCAGTTGCTGCGCATTTCGGCTGCGATCTCCTCCCATGTGGGTGCCTCGTCCTGATCGGGGCCGCTTTCCGGCGTCCATACCGTCCTGTCGATTCCGGCCGACAGCCGCAGTGCCGCCGCTTCGGTGTCGGTGAAGTCGGCGATCCCCTCGAAAACCGCCATGTACGATTGCCGGCGGGACGATTTCGAGCCGGTCGGCGGCGATGTTCGAAAGACGAGGGCCGTCGGGTCGGGACGTTGCCTGTCATATATATAATTTAAGGTGCGCCTTCCCTGCGATGCTTCGTGCGGCACGGGTATTCCGGTCGAACGGTCGGCGGTTCGGAAGAGACGAACCTCCGACCGATTGTTTTTCCTTTTCTATACTGTTCGGTGACAAAAGCAACGGATTGAGAGGTGAAAGAAAACAAAATACCTGAATATGGGGATGAAAAAATAAAGAAGGCCGTTGCGGATATGAAATTAATTTTCTAACTTTGTGAACACAATCCGATACGATCGTTAATATAATACTCATAGAAATGAACAAAGTTGAAAGTGCCTTGCAACGGACGACGGACACCAAAGCGCTGGTTATCGGCAGCGACGCCCTGCCCCGTTCGGCCGAGATGTTCAAGGAGTTGTTTCCCGGGAAACGGGCCATTATCGTGGCCGACAAGATCACCTATCCGCTGGCCGGCGAAGCCGTGAAGAACTATTTCGCCGCGGCCGGTATCGCGCAGGACGAACCGCACGTATACGGTTACGACGATTCGTTCGCCGAGTGGACGTATGTCGAGGAGTTGGAGAACGTGCTGAAAAAGACCGACGCTATTCCCGTGGCCGTGGGCTCGGGCGTCATCAACGACCTGACGAAGCTGACGGCGCACCGTTGCGGCCGTCGTTACATGTGCGTCGGCACGGCCGCCTCGATGGACGGTTATACGGCCTACGGCGCTTCGATCACCTATCAGGGCAACAAGCAGACGTTCGACTGTCCGGCGCCCTACGGCATGGCCCTTGATCCGCGGATCGCAGCCAAAGGCCCCCAAGGCGATGTCGGCGTCGGGGTATGCCGACCTGATCGCCAAGATTCCTGCCGGCGCCGACTGGATGATCGCCGATGTCGTGGGATCGGAGGCGATCGACCGCTTTGCGTTCGATCTGGTGCAGGACGGTTTGCAGGAGGCGTTGAGCGATCCCGAAGGGGTCTACAACGGCGACGTGAAGAAGGTGGAACAGTTGGCCGAAGGACTGCTGCTGAGCGGTTTTGCGATGCAGGCCGCCAAATCGAGCCGTCCGGCGTCGGGCATGGAGCACCAGTTCAGCCACTTCTGGGATATGGAGGATTTGGAGTTCGAAGGCAAGCACGTGTCGCACGGCTTCAAGGTCGGCATCGGTACGCTGGCTTCGACCGCTTCGCTCGAACTGCTGCTCGCCGCACCGATCGAGTCGCTCGACATCGATGCCTGCGTGGCCAAGTGGAAGTCGTGGGAGGAGACCGAGAAGGAGATCCTGCGCATCTTCGACGGGAAACCCGGCTTCATCGACCGCGCCCTGACCGAGACCAAGAACAAATATGTCGACAAGGAGGGGTTGCGCCGGGAACTTACGGCCTTCAAGGCCGCATGGCCCGAGCTGAAAGAGCGCATCCGCAAGCAGATCATTCCCTTCGAAGAGGTTCGCCGTCGCCTGAAACTGGTCGGCGCTCCCTACGAGCCGGAGCAGCTGGGTGTTTCGCGCGCCCGCTTCCGCGACACGTTCGCCAAGATTCCCTACATGCGCAGCCGTTTCTCGAATATCGACATCGCCTATCGCTGCGGGTTCATGGACGAGTGGCTCGAACGGCTGTTCGGCAAGGGCGGTATCTGGGAAGTAGAGTAACACGCTGCCTCCTCTCCGGCTGCGACGGATCGACGGCCGGAATACGGCTTCGACAGGAGCCGGAGGGAGACGATAAAATTCATAATCACTTATGAGTTTTCTTTAATAGTTTTGTTTGGATTAATTGATGGGAAGCCGGACGCTGTGAAGCCTCCGGCTTTTTCGTTCGAATCGATTTTTGGCAGGGAGAGTACAATTTGTTCGGAACATGCTTATCTTTGTAAGACATTAGTTCCTTATAATTAAATTAGTTAAGCTATGAGAAGTTTTACAGAGATTCGGAGGGGGGATTTCTCCGCTCGCTCGCTAAATCTGCGATCTGCTGTGCGGTGATCGTGTCGCTTTCGACCGTTGCGGGATGCAGCGATGATTATGACGATTCGCAATTGCGCGGTGATTTGAGCGAACTGTCTGGTCGTGTCGAGAAATTGGAACAATCGGTGGCGAAGCTCAACGGCGATTATACCGCATTGTCTGGAATCGTCGATGCGTTGGAGGGCAAAGTTTACGTTTCGAAGGTCGATCCCATCGCCGACGGTTACCGGATCACCTTCTCGGACGGAACGACTGCCGAAATCAAGAACGGAGCCGCCGGAGCTGCAGCTCCGGTGATCGGAATCGACAAAGATACCGACGGTCTCTATTACTGGACGCGCACGATCGATGGAAAGACCGAATGGTTGCTGAACGAGGAGAATGAAAAAATGCCGGTATCGGGAGTTACGCCGGTGATGGGCGTGGATGCCGAGGGTTATTGGACGATTAGCTATGACGGCGGGACGACCTCTTCGCGTGTGGTGGACAGCGAAGGGAATCCGGTGGCGGCATTGCAGGATACCTCTTTTTTCGAAAGCGTCACGTATGACGACTCCTATGTCTACATCACGCTCAACGACGAAGCCGGGACGGTGATCAAGCTGGCTAAGGGTGCGGATTTCTATCTGAGCATCAAAGGCGCTGCGGCACTGGCCGATTTCTCCTACGGCCAGACCAAGAGTTTCGAGGTCGAGTCGAAGGGCGTGATCAAGTATACGATCACCAAACCCGACGAGTGGAAGGTCGCCTATGCCGACGGCAAACTGACGGTGACCGCTCCGACTGCCGAGCACGCTTCTTGCGCCGATTCGGAGGGCGAGGTGTCTATCGTCTATTTCGGTCCCGATAATGCCGGTTCGATCACGACGTTGCGCGTAGCCGTATTGGAGGCTCCGAAGATCGGCGATTATCTCTACTCCGATGGGACATGGAGCGACGGCGGTCTGATCAGTATCGGATCCGATGGACTCAATCCCGTGTGGGCGGAGGAGAAACCGGCTCCCGTCGAAGGGAAAGCGTCGTAGCGATCGTCTGCCAGACAGCGTCGGATCGTATTGCGCAGAGTGAGAAAGATGCAGGTTACACGCACGGATATGCCGTAGCCGTGCGCAGTGCCCATGGGACGGACAAGGTGACGACATGGTGGTCGTCGGATGTGAATTTCGATTGTCTGAAAGGTGCGAAGCTGCCGTCGACGTGGTATGAAAATGTCAACGGATATGTCGAAACGATGACGGTTCGAGATACCTACGGTTCCAATATTACGATGATGCCGGCTTTCGATTGGACGATCAACGGTTTCGGCTTGACTGCACCTGCGACGACCAGCGGTTGGTTCCTGCCCAGTACCGGCCAGTTGTGGGATATGATCGCCAATCTCTGCGGAGGCGATGTGGCTTCGACCATGAAAGAGTGGCAGACGTCGACCTATCGCGTGGATTATGGATATTGCAGTGCAACGGTCGGTTACGATGTGCTGGCACGTTTCAATTCCACGATGGAGAAGATTCCGGCCGATGCGAAAGAGGAGTTGGTCGTCGACGATGCGGGACATCCCTTCTGCTCGATCTGGGCTTCGACACCGTTCGATTCCGAAGCGGTCTGTATCGTCGAGATCGGTACGAAGGGTATGATCGAGTTGTATATCAATTGGTATGATGCCGATTGCGCCGCTCGTCCCATTCTCGCTTTCTGATCGGAGATACGGTGATTCCGAAAAAAAAAGAAATGGACGTCTTTTATAAAAAAGATGTCCATTTCTTTTTCGGCTTGGAATTGAAACCTATTTCGCGGATTCGCCGTCGTAGGCCCATTTCACATAGACCGATCCCCAGGTGTAGCCGCCGCCGAACGAAGCGAGGATGAGTTTGTCGCCCCGCTTCAATTCCTTTTCGTAGTCGTAGAGACACAGCGGAATCGTCGCTGCGGTGGTGTTGCCGTAGCGGTCGATGTTGATCATACATTTGTTGCGGGTCAGCCCCATGCGGTTGGCCGTAGCGTCGATGATGCGCAGGTTGGCCTGGTGGGGTACGAGGTAGCGGATGTCGTCCGAAGTGAGGTTGTAGCGCTCCATCATCTCGACCGAAACGTCGGCCATGTTCGAGACGGCGGCCTTGAAGACGGCCTGCCCGTCCTGCGTGATGGTGTGCCAGTTGTTGCGGATGGTCTCTTCGGAGGCGGGATAGCGCGAACCTCCGGCTTTCATATAGAGGTGGGGAGCTCCCCGTACCGTCCGAATGGAGAATATGATCGATGACGCCGTAACCTTCTTCGTCGGGTTCGAGCAGTACGGCCGCAGCGCCGTCGCCGAAAATGGGGCAGGTTTTGCGGTCGGTGTAGTCGACGATCGACGACATCTTGTCCGCACCCACGACGATCACCTTCTTGCAGGTTCCCGTTTCGATGAATTTCGAAGCGGTGGTCAGTGCGAAGAGAAATCCGCTGCAAGCGGCGGATACGTCGTAGGCGAATGCCTTTTTACAGCCTGCTTCGCCTGCGATGAGGTTTCCCGTCGAAGGGAAGAACATGTCGGGCGTGACCGTCGCGCAGATGACGAGATCGATCTCTTCGGGGTTCATGTTTTTCTTTTCGAGCAGATCCCGTACCGCTTTGACGCCCATGTACGAGGTGCCGAGCGCTTCGCCTTTGAGGATATGGCGGGTTTTGATGCCGATGCGTGTCATGATCCACTCGTCGGAGGTATCCACCATACGGCTCAGTTCGTCGTTGGTAAGGATGTAATCCGGGAGGTAAGCGCCGACGCCTGTGATTGCAGCTCTGATTTTTCCCATCTATGAAGTAAAGTTTGTTGTAAATTTAATCGTTGAACGCAAGCCGGAGTTTCTCCGTCAGACCGGCCTTCGCGGTATGTTCCGTGGAAGAATCATGCTCCGGATCGCGAGGGGCGAGGAACAGCCGTGCCCGATGATGACCGGAGCACCGACGCCCAGCACCGGCGTACCGCCGACGTGTTCGTAGTTCATCGCTTCCCAGAATTTGTTGTTGTTACCGCCCAGCGCGTTGTTGATGCGGTAGAGTCCTTCGGCCATTTTCAGGATGACGTTGCCCGTAAAACCGTCGCAGACGATCACGTCGGCGACCTTGCCGGAGAAGATATGCGAACTTTCGACGTTGCCGACGAAATTGAAACGGCCCGAAGCCTTCATCATTTCGTGGGCCGCCTTGGATTGGGCGTTGCCTTTGGTCTCCTCCTCCCCCGATGTTGAGAATCGCCACGCGGGGTTGGGGATCCCCAGCACGCTCTCGGCATAGATCGAGCCGATCAGGCCGTACTGGTTCAGCACTTCGGGCTTGCAGTCGACGTTCAGACCCACGTCCAGCAACAGGGCGGGACGTCCCGCTACCGTCGGTACGAGCGACGAAATGGTGGGACGGATGATTCCGTCGATCGGTTTGATGACCTGCATCGAACCGACCATCATCGCTCCCGTGCTGCCGGCCGATGCGAAGCCCTGGATGGCACCCTTGGCCAGGTGTGCGAATCCGACCGTGATGCTCGAATCCGCTTTTTGCTGGAATGCCTTGGCGGGGTGGTCGCCCATCTCGATGACCTCGGTCGTGGGAACGATTTCGAAACGGTCGGCCGGACAATTCTCTCCGGCGAGGATCGCCTCGATACGTTCCTTGTCGCCGAAGAGTACGATCTTGCTGTCGGCGCCGATCTCTGCGGATGCCATGACGGCTCCCTTTACGGCGGCTTCCGGTGCGAAGTCGCCGCCCATAGCGTCTAAACCAATCTTCAACATAGCTTCCAGTCTTTGGTTTGTAATGGTCTGCGGTACAAAGAGAGCGCGCCGCGATCCAGCAGCGCGCCCGCTCGGGGGCCGGAATTATTCGGCGGCTTTCTTCTCGATCGCCAGCTTGCCGCGGTAGAAACCGCACTCCGGGCAGACACGGTGGTAGAGCACCGCTGCGCCGCAGTTCGAGCAGGTTACGACGGTCGGAACGACAGCCTTGTAGTGGGTTCTTCTCTTATCGCGTCGGGTAGACGAGATTTTGTGTTTAGGATGTGCCATTGTTATAAGTTATTTAAGTTCAACATCTTAATTTCTACTTCTTTTCGCCTTCCAACTTCTCTTTGAGCGAGGCAAGTTGTGCCAGCGCGTCGCCGTCGAGCGGTTGCGAGACTTCGGCACGGGTTTCGGCGTCGTGTTCGATCTGCGAAAACTCCTCCTGCGAGACGATCCGGAAACGGTGCAGCATGTCGGCGTCGCATTCGCCTTCGGGATGCACCCGCTGGTAGGGCAGCGAGAGTACGATGCTCTCATAAATATATTGTGCGAGCGACACTTCCCCCTCGGCCGGCGAAATCCACATCACCTCGCCGTCGTAGTCGGCGACTTCGTCCGGAGAAACGGACGAGCAGCGTTCCGTCGAAAGCGACGGGCAGGCGGCAATCTTCCAGGCAGCGGTCGCAGGCGACGGTCACCGTACCGCGGATGACGGTTTGCAACGAGAGCATCGACTCGCCCCGTTCGAGCGTGACCCCGACCGAGGTCGCCGTCCTTGATGTCCGGTCGACCCATAGGGCCTCGAACAGCGCATTATCCACCTTGAAATCAAAGCGGTAGGTGCCGTTTTTCAGCCCTTTCCAGGCGATTGCGTATTGTTTCGTCACATCCATCGGTGTGCAGATTTATCGTGCAAAGTTACAATATTTCCAGTAAATCACAAAGATTTTCGTCTTTTTGTATTCAGGGGCGCTGTGTCTCATCGTGAATGGATTGAAGGAACCGCGCGGGCGGAAACCGCCGTGAGCGAAGGCCCGCCTTGCGGTGCGTCCGGCAGGCGTTGCGGGAGGCAAGTCCCGCTCAGATAGGCTGCGCCCCGGCAAAACCCGAATAAATTAGGTTCTCGCTCGGCTTGCACACTTTGCGGAGGACGAGCCTCCGCTCAGATAGGCTGCGCCTCGGCAAAACCCGAATAAATTTGGTTCTGCCCTCGGCTTGTACTATCTTTGTCCGAAAGTGAAAGGCACGGGTATGAAAAAGGACGAAGGATTCTCGGTGGAAGTGGAGAGCCGTTACGAGGGGTGGTGGCGTTATAATGTAACGATTCTGTGCGGTTGTTTCGATGCGGACGGCGACCGGATCGGGTTCGCCTCGGCCGAGAGCGTCGTGGCGCCTGTGGGAAGCGATCTTTCGGCTCCGCCGGAGGGAGCGGCTGCGGAGCGCAGGATCGGAATTCGCAGCATTGCGTGCGACCACATCGTCATGTATGTCTACATCGTGCCGCACACGCTGCCCGAAACCCGCGAGATCGGCGATGTCGCGCCTTTCGACGTGCGCCTGCGTATCGGTTACGGGGGCGTTCCGTTCGGCGACATGCATTACAGAATCAACCAGTGGTCGGGCGCGTCGCTCGAAATCAAACTCCGCAACGACGGGAAGCCGTTTCGGGCGTAGGGTCCGCCGGCCTCGGAGATACGCGACCGGCCCGTCGTTCGACGGGCCGGTCGGCGTTTACTTGCGTAGCGTTCGCTAATTGCGGAGCCGCTCGGCGATCAGGCGGTCGAGCGCATAGTCGCCGGGTCCCGAAATATACATCAGGACGAAGACCGAGAGGTAGATCGCGGCGAGTTCCTTCACGGCGAAGGGATCGTCGCCGTGGACGACGAACAGCGCGACGCACATGGTGAAGATCATCGGGATGAGCGCCAGCCGGTAGAAGGCGCCGACGATGAATCCGACCGAACAGAACAACTCCCCGAAAATGGCCAGCGTCAGCGAAATCCGGCTGCCCAGCCCCAACGGGTCGGGGAAGACTTCGGACAGCGCGGCGAAATCGTCGACTTTCGCGATGCCGTGCGACAGCAGCAGCACGCCGAAGAGCACCCGCAGGGCCAGCAGGAAGAGCGAAGCCCGTGCGGTATAGCGCGTCGTCGGGAAGAGGAATCGCAGGATTCGTGACATCCGCCTACTTCACTTTGTCCATGAACTCCTTCGACGGCTTGAAAGCCGGAATGTTGTGTGCGGGGATCGTGATCGACGTGTTCTTGGCGATGTTCCGCGCCACCTTCTGCGCACGGTGTTTGAGGATGAAACTCCCGAAACCGCGCAGGTAGACGTTCTCCCCGCCGATCATCGACTGGCGGATCTCTTCCATCATCTGTTCTACTACGGTGGCGACCGTCACGGCTTCGATGCCGGTCTGTGCGGCGATTGCTTTTACCAGTTCTGCTTTTGTCATGGTTGATAATGTTTTGGATAACTGCTGCAAAGGTAGTGCCTTTTTCAGAATAAACAATATCCTTTTTCAAAACGGCTCGTTTTGACCATTACGGACGCTATGCTTTTCGCGGATCGGCGGCGATGTCCGTTCGGGAGGGGCGGAACGCACCGCGTCGGCCGGAATACCGCGAATGCCACGGGATGCGGGTACAACGGGAAAGGGAGAGGCCGAAGCCTCTCCCTTTTAGCATGAACGGGGGAATCTATCCGTCAGAAGTCGATGCCCGTGTAGCTGGCGGGGGGTGATGGCGCGCAACTCGGCCTTGACCTCTTCCGAGACGTCGAGTCCGGCGATGAATGCGGCGATCGCCTCGGCGGTGATGTGGGTGTTGGTGCGCGTGAGCGCTTTGAGCGCTTCGTAGGGCGAGGGATAGCCCGCACGGCGCAGGACGGTCTGGATGCCTTCGGCCACGACGGCCCAGTTGTCGTCCAGATCGCGGCGCAGCGCCTCCTCGTTGAGAATCACCTTTGCCCAGCCCCTTCATCAGCGAAGCGACGGCCAGCAGCGTGTGGGCCACCGGAACGCCGACGTTGCGCAGCACGGTCGAGTCGGTCAGGTCGCGCTGCATACGCGAAACGGGCAGCTTGCCCGCCAGATGCTCGTAGAGCGCGTTGGCGATGCCCAGATTGCCTTCGGCATTTTCGAAGTCGATCCGGGTTGACCTTGTGGGGCATGGCGCTCGAACCGACCTCGCCGGCCTTGATGCGCTGCTTGAAATACTCCATCGAAATATAGGTCCACATGTCGCGGCAGAGATCGATGAGAATGGTGTCGATGCGTTTGAGCGCGTCGAACAGCGCCGCCAGATTGTCGTAATGCTCGATCTGGGTGGTGTACTGCGAGCGGGTCAGCCCCAGTGTATTCCCGACGAAACGGTTGGCGAACGCGATCCAGTCGACGGCGGGGTAGGCGACGTGGTGGGCGTTGAAATTGCCCGTCGCGCCGCCGAATTTGGCCGTGACGGCGACGGCTTTCAATTGGTCGATCTGCCGGTCGAGCCGTTCGACGAAGACCATCAGCTCCTTGCCCAGCCGCGTGGGCGAGGCGGGCTGGCCGTGCGTGTGGGCCAGCATCGGGACGGCGTGCCACTCGGCGGCCAGCGCGGCGAGCTTCTCGCGCAGTTCGGCCAATGCAGGGTAGCAGACCTCCGCCAGCGCCTCCTTGATCGAGAGCGGAATGGCCGTGTTGTTGATGTCCTGCGACGTGAGGCCGAAGTGGACGAACTCCTTGCAGGCGCCCAGCCCCCAGCGCATCCATCTTCTCTTTGAGCAGGTACTCGACGGCTTTCACGTCGTGGTTGGTCGTGCGCTCGATCTCCTTGACGCGCTCGGCGTCGGCCGTCGAGAAGTCGCGGTAAAGTCCGCGCAGTCGCTCGAATGCGGTCGTGTCGATCCCCTTTCAATTCGGGCAGCGGCAGTTCGCACTAGGGCGATGAAATACTCCACTTCGACGCGGACGCGGTAGCGGATCAGGGCGTATTCCGAAAAGTAGTCGGCCAGTCGCTCCGTTACCTTGCGGTAGCGTCCGTCGACGGGCGAAATGGCGGTCAGGTTGCTCAATAACATATCGTGTCGGATTTTGATGCGGCAAAGGTAGGCAAAAAGCGGGGATTCGGAAATTTGGAGAGTGGGATTTCCGGCGTACGGAGGTTGCGGGAGGAAGTGTCGCTCACGGCCTGGCCGCCGCCGCTTTGCGGCTGCTTGCCGCGAGGGCCAGCAGGGCGAAGAGGTACTGTGCGGCGTAGTAGGTGGACATGATGCGGAGGGTGGCGTCGGGGAGCGGTTCCACGAATTTGTTCCATGCGATCGTCGCGTCGGAGAAGACGAAGAGCAGCGCCGCGACGCGGAAGCCCGGGGCGTAGCGTCCCCGGTAGAAGAGCACGCTGAGGAGCATGGCTGCGATCACCGTGCCGTAGAGTGCGACACCCGTCCGTTCGACGGACGACGCCACGCGGGGGACGATGCCGGTGAAGAGGAACAGGAGCAGGCCGGCACCGACGACTGCCGCGGCGGCGATGCGTCTGCGGGAGAATTCGGCCGACGGCAGGAAATAGCGGATGTAGGCGACGTGCGCCAGCGCGAAAGGAACATTTGGAGCAGAAAGTCGTGCACTGCTCCGGCGGCATCGCCCGCCGCCGAGAGCAGCAGGGCGCTGGCTACCGGCACGCACGCCTTGTCGCGCAGGGCGAACAGCACGAGCGAGAGCCAGGCGGCCGGATAGCAGACCTTGCAGGGGAAGCGGTGCTTCCGTGCTGAAAAAGAGGGCGACGCCCAGCCCGAATCCGAACGTAAGCGCACCGATGAAAACCGGCCGCCGGTATTTTCCATCGTCCGGCTCGTCCGGCGAGCCGCCGCCTCCGCAGGCCGGAGAAGTCCGCTTACAGGGCCGCATCGATCAGGTAGGGGTAGTGGTCGGTGAGTTTGACGGTGAAGCGGGCCGTGATACAGTCGAAGACTTTGACCGCCACGCCTTCTTGGGCGTTGTAGATGAAGCAGTGGTCGATAGCGCCCTTTTCGCGGTCGGGGCTGCGGCGCCGGCTCGTGCGCGAATAGCCGTCTTTCGGGCCGCAGATGTGATGGCCGTTGCCGTTGTCGGTCGCGTCCGTCGCCGCCTTGTAGCACGGCGTGTAACCCCCTTCGATGAACTGGCGTATGGGCAGCGAATCTTCGTAGGCATTCATGTCGCCCGTGACGAAAATCGTGCAGCCGTACTTGTTTTTCAGCACTTCGGCTTCGGCCATCATTAGACGTACCTGTGCCGCACGCGCGTAGGTACTGCCCGGCTGCGCCGCTTCGCTCTTCCACCACAGGTGGGTGTTGACCACGGCGAAGAGCCGGCCCGTGTCCTTCTTACGGAAGACCGCCGAGGTGTAGGATTTGCTGCCGATGTTGCTCCAGCACGACGGGGCGTAGAGGACGTAGTTGACGTCCACCAGCTCCACGGTTTCGGGGTTATAGAAGATCGGCGTGTTGTTCCACGGTTCCTCGCCCTCGTAGGCGATCCGGTAGCCGTATCGGCGGATCAGCGGGTAGAACCGCTGGTGCATGTGGAGGCTGTACTCCTGCAAATCGAGCACGTCGGGCATGAAGGCGCGCACGAGCTGGGCGAATTGCGGAGCACGCACGTCGTCGCGGGGATCTTCGCCGATGAGGCGCCATGCTTCGGGAATGTCGTCGCGGCTGTAATCCCAGATGTTGTCGGCCAGGATGCGCAGGTTCGAACCCGCAGCGCGTGCGAAGAGGCATTCGCCCTCGACCGAGCCTTCGATATGCGCGTCGCGCGGAATGTCGCCCTCCCGGAGCATTTGCGCGACATGCTGCGCGGCCTTCGTCAGGGCCCAGCTGCCGCCGCCGTCGATCAGAAGATCGCCGCGCGAGACGCGGACGGCGTAGTCGAAGGGCGCCCGATCCTCCGACCGGACGAGCCGGATGGCCCGGCCCCGGCGGAACGCCGTGTCGGGCAGTATCCGCAATTCGGGCTGTTCGGCGCCGGCGAGCTCCTGTCGGAGCGTCCGCGCGGCATCGATGCCCTCCTCGTCTTCGAGTGCGGAGCAGTAGACGATCGTGAAGTCCGCCGTGCGCGTCCCTGCGATTTTGCGTTGCGCGCGGGCCTGCAAGCCGAAAGCGGCGAGCAGAAGGATCGAGAGGATAAGTCGTTTTTTCATCTGATTTCGAAAATTTGCCGATTCGCTAAAATTTACACGGAGATAACATCGAATGGACGAGCGCCGCTTTTGTTGTGGGTGCGGTCTCTGTTCGTCGGATGGGATTTCGCCGCTTTCGCAATCCCTTTTCCCGCCTCGGCATAGTCCGAACTGAGTTCGGCTCTGCGCTCGGCTTGTCGAAAGGTTTTCAAAGATAAGCTTTTTTTCGGAAATACCTGTTCGATCGCCGTATTTTTCAATCTTTTTGTCTGTTTTCGCACGGAGCGGCCGGCTGTCGAAAGAGGTGCTTGTCACGACATCTCTCCGAACGGGATGCGTCTGCCCGCGGCGAGCCGGCAGCGTTCGATCCCGTCGGCCATGCGGTCGAGTCCCCGGTCGATGCGCAGCAGTCCGAAATTGGCCGAGCGCGAAAGCGAACGGGGCTAGGCAGGGAGATTCATGGCGGATTCGGAAAATAATCAGGACAAATTAGCGTTTTTCATCGGTTCCGGAGGAATCCGGTCGGATGCGTTTTTTCGTTTTGATTTTTGTACCTTTGGCTGATGCCTTAGATGCTCCCGCTCGGCAATGTTCAAATAAATTTGACATTGCCCTCGCTTATTCGTATCTTTGGCTGACGCCGAAGATACTCCGTCTCGGCATAATCAAACATGAATGTTTGCTTCTGCACTCGACTTTTCGTATCTTTGTCCGAATAATGGTGAATGTTGTTATGGGATTTTTTCACTCGGATTCTATACGGCCTCACGGTTCGTCCGCCGCAACCCCGTGACGTGCCTCGTTATCCTGATACTGGCCGTCGCCCGCGTCGTGCTGGTCGGTATCGCCAACTTTATCTTTTACGTTATGCTGACGATTTTGTTGCTGGGCGTCGTTTTCGTCCTTCTGTTCCGATACCGTGTCAACAAGCTGCGCCGTGAAATGGGGCAACAGGGAGGCTTCTCGCAGGAAGGCCCGCGCCGCCCACCTACCTATACGTGGTACTCGCGCCGCGACGAAGGCGACGTGAAGGTCTACAAGACCTCCGACACGCCCGAAAAGCGGATCAACGACTCGGTGGGCGAATACGTCGAGTTCGAGGAGGTGGAGGAGCAGAACCCGAAAAAATAAACCTGCGGCGGCCGAATGCAGTCCGGTCGCCGGGATAGATTGCTATGTTGTCGAAACTCTTCGCCCTCGTCGGGCAATATTTCATCCTGATGGGAAAGGTCTTCTCGCGTCAGAAGCTTCCGATCTACCGTCGCCGGATCATTTACGAAATGGATGCGCTCGGCCTGAACTCGATCGGGCTGACGGCGATCATTTCGGTCTTCATCGGCGCGGTCATCACGTTGCAGATGTCGATCAACCTCGAATCGCCGTTCATTCCAAAGTACATCATCGGCTACGCCACGCGCGAGACGATGATCCTGGAATTCTCCTCGACGGTCGTGGCGCTCATACTGGCCGGCAAGGTGGGGTCGAACATCGCCTCCGAGATCGGTACGATGCGCATTACCGAGCAGATCGACGCGCTGGAAATCATGGGCGTCAACTCGGCGTCGTACCTCATCCTGCCCAAGATCGTGGCTACGGTGCTCTTCTTTCCGTTCCTGACGATCCTGAGCATTCTGATCGGCATCGCCGGCGGCTGGATGATCGCCGTCTTCACGGGCATCATGATCCCCGACGACTACGTCACGGGGCTGCTCTACGATTTCAAACTCTATTCGATCGTCTATTCGCTCATCAAAACCTGCTTCTTCGCCTTCATCATCACCTCCGTGTCGGCCTTCTACGGCTACTACGCCAAGGGCAATTCGCTGGAAGTAGGCAAGGCTTCGACGCGGGCGGTGGTCGCTTCGTCGTCGTCATCATGATCTTCAACCTGATCCTCACGCAAATCCTGCTGACATGATACGCGCAGGAACATATCTTCAAGTCGTTCGACGGGCGCACGGTGCTCGACGACATCTCGGTGGAGTTCGAGACCGGAAAGACGAATCTCATCATCGGGCAGAGCGGTTCCGGGCAAAACCGTGCTGCTGAAATGTTTGGTGGGGTTGCACGCCGTCGATTCGGGGGAGATCTTCTACGACGACATCCGCTATACGGCGCTCGGATTCAAGGAGCGCAAGGCGATCCGCAAGGACATCGGCATGATCTTTCAGGGCGGAGCGCTGCTGGACTCGTCGACCGTGGCGGAGAACATCCGCCTGCCGCTGGATCTCTTCACCGATCAGTCGGAGGCCGAGAAACGCGAGCGCGTGGATTTCTGCCTGCGGCGCGTTGCGGCTCGAAAACGCCGACGATCTCTACCCTTCGGAGTTGTCGGGCGGCATGATCAAGCGCGTGGCCATCGCGCGCGCGATCGTCCTGAACCCGCGCTACCTCTTCTGCGACGAGCCCAACTCGGGCCTCGATCCGCAGACCTCGATCGTCATCGACAACCTGATCCACGAGATCACCGAGGAGTACAACATCACCACGATCATCAACACCCACGACATGAACTCCGTCATGGAGATCGGGCAGAAGATCGTCTACATCTACAAGGGCCGCAAATGGTGGGAAGGTACCAAGGAGGACATCCTGCACACGGACAACCGCGAGCTGAACGATTTCGTCTTCGCCTCGGCCATGGCCAAGCGCGCGAAGAAGGCGATCGGCTGACGGCGGCCGGTACGGCGGGCGAAGGCGCACTCCGCACGACGGACTGCGCCTTTCCGTATGTTTTATCCGGCATCGGGCGGGCGTCGTCGCGGCGCAGGAGGGTTCCCCGTCCGTGGCGGGCGGGGTTAGCACGATAATTGCGAACCCGTTTCCACGATCGGGCGCCGGATCGGAAATTAAAATTTTTTAGTTGGATTATTTGTTAAATATATACAAAGTATGTACTTTTGTGACGCGAATAACAGTAAAGTTTTTTCCTAACAATAAAAATTACGACTATGTCAAAGATTAAGATTGGTATCAACGGTTTCGGCCGTATCGGCCGTCTGGTGTTCCGTGCCGCATGCACCAACGATCAGATCGAAGTAGTGGGCATCAACGACCTCGTACCGGTGGATTACATGGCTTACATGCTGAAGTACGATACGATGCACGGCCAGTTCAACGGCACGATCGACTACAATGTCGAGAAGGGCCAGCTGATCGTCAACGGTCAGGCTATCCGCGTAACGGCCGAGAAAGATCCCGCGAACCTGAAATGGAACGAGGTGGGCGCCGAGTACGTCGTTGAATCGACCGGTCTGTTCCTGACCAAGGAGAAGGCTGAGGCTCACTTGAAGGCAGGTGCCAAGTACGTCGTCATGTCGGCTCCTTCGAAGGACGATACGCCGATGTTCGTTTGCGGCGTCAACACCGACACCTATGCCGGCCAGACGATCGTTTCGAACGCATCGTGCACCACCAACTGCCTGGCTCCGATCGCCAAGGTGCTCAACGACAAGTTCGGCATCACCGACGGTCTGATGACCACCGTACACTCGACCACCGCGACGCAGAAGACCGTCGACGGTCCCTCGATGAAGGACTGGCGCGGCGGCCGTGCCGCTTCGGGCAACATCATCCCCTCGTCGACGGGTGCCGCTAAGGCCGTAGGCAAGGTGATTCCCGAGTTGAACGGCAAACTGACGGGTATGTCGATGCGCGTTCTACGCTCGACGTATCGGTCGTCGACCTGACCGTCAATCTGGCGAAGCCCGCCAAGTACGACGAGATCTGCGCTGCCATGAAGGAGGCTTCGGAAGGCGAATTGAAGGGTATTCTGGGTTATACCGAGGATGCAGTCGTTTCGTCCGACTTCCTGGGCGACGCCCGTACTTCGATCTTCGACAAGGCTGCCGGTATCGCTTTGACCGACACCTTCGTGAAGGTCGTTTCGTGGTATGACAACGAGTGGGGCTACTCGAACAAGGTGCTCATGCTCATCGAGAAGATGGCTGCCTACAACAACAAATAATAGCAGCGCATACGCCTGAACGGCGCTTCTGGTGCCGTTTCGATCGACCTCCCGCACGAAACCCGTGCGGGAGGTTTTTTGATTTCCCCCTGTCGGGGCGGCGGCCGCGGTGCCACGACCGTCCGTGGGCGGACGGCGGAGACTCCCGTACCGGAGGGATGGATCGTGTCGGCAGGGGCGTCAGTAGCAGCCTGCGGGAGTTGCCGAATCCGATTTGGTGAGGATGTACTGGTCGGCGAACGGTCCCGTAATGGGCTGCTGGTGGCTGTCGAGCCGCCAGAGCCGGTTTTCGCCCACCCGGTAGTAGGCGGGGATGTCTTTCGGCGAATCGGGGCGCAGGGTGAGTATGTTCCCGCGGACGGTGTAGCGTCCGTAGTCGGTGAACTGGCCGGGGCGTTCGCAGTAGCGGTTCACCTCGGTGTAGCGTCCGTCGGAGCCGAGCGTCAGCGTGACGGCGATGCCCGGTACATCGGCGGCCGGAAAGACGCCGGTATAGGTACCCTGGTAGTCGAGGGCGTTTTCGGCGTCGTGCATGTCGGGTACAGCGGTTTGCGCGGCGGCCGGCGCGGTTTGTCGGGATGCGTTGCGTTGGCCGCAGGCCGCGAGCAGCAGCAGGGCGGCGGTAACGGGAATAAGAGATTTCATGTACATCGTTTTTTGCAAAGATACGTTTTTTTCAGCTGTCTGCCGTTACCGCTTTGCGGTCCGTGCCGCCCAGCGCAGGATCGTTTCGCTGCGAATCTCGATGCCGAACTCCGCCGCTTGGCACAGGATGCGCCGTGCGAGGGCGGGTTTGTCGGCTTCGGGAGCGTAGCGGAAATAGCTCTCGGCGGCGCGGACATGGGCGGCGTCGACGAGCGGAAATTCGCGGCGCGAGGGGATGCCGAATGCATCGTCGTCGAGTTCGCGGCGCTCTTCGGCCGTGAGGCGGTCGGGGTGGGCGGCGGGTGTTCTCATGGTCGCGGGGTTTAGAGAATGTAGCGTCCGCCCGTGACGCCGATGATCTGGGCGGTAATGTAGCTCGACTCTTCGGAGGCGAGAAAGACGTAACTCGGCGCTACTTCGACGGGTTGCCCTGCACGCCCCAGCGGTGTCCGGCTTCCGAAACCGGGAATATTCTCGGCTGCTGCGCGCCGCTCACCTGCAACGGTGTCCAGACGGGGCCGGAGCGACCGAGTTGACGCGGATTCCCTTCGGTGCGAGCTGTTTGGCCAGCGAGCGGGTGAACCCCACGACGGCGCTTTTCGATGCGGCGTAGTCGGTCAGGAACGACGACGGCTGGAAGGCCTGGATCGAAGAAGTGGTGATGATACTGGCGCCGGCTTCCATGTGGGGAAGCGCCTCCTGTACGCCCAGAAGAGCGAGAAGACGTTGGTGGCGAAGGTGTATTCCAGTTGTTCGGTCGAGGTGCGCGATCTCCTTTGACGGCGTGCTGCGTGCCGGCGTTGAGCACCAGAGTGTCGAGTCCGTCGAGTGCGCGGACGGCGTCGCGGACGATGCGGCGGCAGCTCTGCTCGTCGCTCAGATCGCCCGGCAGCAGCGTCAGGCGGCTTCCCTCGCCGTCGAGCAGCGTGCGGAGCGAAGCGGCATCGGGCTGTTCGGCCGGCAGATAGTTGACGGCGATGTCGGCCCCTTCGCGGGCGAAAGCGATGGCGACGGCACGGCCGATTCCCGAGTCGCCGCCCGTGATGAGCGCCTTGCGCCCCAGCAGCCGCCCGTGTCCGCGATAGCTCTCTTCGCCGGTGTCGGGACGGGGTTGCATCCGGCTTTCGAGTCCCGGCGGCTCCTGTTGCTGGGCGGGGTAGGCGTCGTGGTAGTACTCCCCGCGCGGGTCGACGAGGATATTGTTGCGATTGTTCGGCATGACGTGAAACGTTGTGGCGGACGACGTTGTCCGGCATTTTGGGTCATGCAATTTGCAGGCCGCAGTTGCGTTCCGGCGAGAGTCCCGAAACGACCGGCGGCCTCAGCGCCACTCCTTCTTGCGGAAAATGAGGTAGACGACCGCGCCGATGAGCAGCATCGCCGCCCAAGCCGCCGGATAGCCGTATTCCCATTCCAGTTCGGGCATCCGGCGGAAGTTCATGCCCCATACGCCCACGAGGAAGGTGAGCGGGATGAAGATCGTCGAGACGATCGTCAGCCGTTTCATGATGGCGTTCATGCGCAGGTCGTTGTTCGAGATGTAGAGATCGACGAGCGACGAGAGCGTTTCGCGGCAGAGGTCGATCTGCTGTACGACGTATTGCAGGTGGTCGTTCACGTCGTTGAAGAAGGGGCGCACATTCTTGTGAAGCAGCGCCGAGTCGGAGGTGGAGCAGTTTCGCGTACTGGTCACGCAGGGGCAGGGCGGCCTGTTTGAGTTGGAGGTAGCGGTGGCGCAGCTCCTGAATCTGGCCGCCCGTGTCGCGGCAGTCGGTCGTCGAGAGCAGTCCGGTTTCCAGGTCGTCGAGGTCGCCGTCCAGTTTGGAGATGAGCGTGGCGTAGTTGGCCGTGATGCTGTTGAGCAGTACGCTGAGCAGGTAGTCCGACGGCCGCGACCGGAATTTCAGCACGTTGTTGCGGATCGCCTGCGGGATGTCGTCGAAAAGCGGACTTTCGCTCTCGATGAAGCTCAGCACGAAGTCGGCGCCCTGCACCAGGCAGACCTGCATCTCCTCCCCGCCGCGAAAAGAATTTCGCCACGACGCATGTAGCGTTCGTGCTCCTCGACCTTGGTCGGGTGGTCGGCGTTGAGGATATCCTGCATCACCAGAAAGTCGATACCGAACCGGTCGCAGACCTGCCGCACGGTTTCGGTCTCTTTCAGCCCGTGCACCTGAAGCCAGATCATCCCCCTTTTCGGAGAATTGCGGTTCGATCGGTGGGAGGCTGTCGGCCGTGTATTCGTGCACCTCGTCCGGCGTATAACGCACCAGATGGAGGTGGGTCGGGGTGCGGGTGTCGCCCGTGTAGACCAGTTTCTCGCTGAGCAGGTTGTTTTTCATGGTTGCGGGATTAAAATTCGACGGTCACGCCGAGCGTCGGGATCAGCGTCCCGCTCGACTGGCCGATGTATTTCATGAGGTAGCGCTGTTCGTCGGCAGGGGGGGCCGCGGGGTTGGCTATGACGCCCGTCGACATCAGTACGTCGGGGCGTTCGAGCCGGCTTGCCGTGACGTTTGCAGGTCGATGTAAAGGCCGAGCATACAGCGGCGGAAATAGAAGGTTTTGTCGATACGCAGGTCGAGCTGCCCGAAGGCCGCGAGCCGCTCCGTATTGTAACGTGCGTAGTCGTAGTAGGGGCGCCCCTGCGCATCCCAGGCCAGACGAGCGACGACTTCGCCTCGTCGTAAAGGGGTATAGGGCGCTCCGCCGATCCAGCTCAGGCGCGCTCCGACGCTCCACGAGCGGGGCAGATCGTAGGTGCCGCTCAGGTTGACCACGTAGCGGTTGTCCCAGGCCGAGGGGACGTAGCGGCCCTGGCCGTTGCGGTACTCGCTGCGGAAAAGCGTCGCCGAGCCGACGAGGTTGATTTTGCCGGGGATTTGCCAGCGAGCCGTCAGTTCGGCGCCGTAGGCGCGGCCTTCGGCCGTCGAGACGAAGCGGTTCGGCGCCCACCGTGCCGTAGTCGTCGCCCTTGCAGACGAGCGGAATGCCGTCGGCCAGCGACAGCGGGATGCGGTCGTAGCCTTTGCGGAATCCTTCGAGCGAGACGATCAGCCGGTCGCGCAGCCGCCAGTCGATCCCCGCGCTCAGGGCCTTCACCCGCATGTAGCGCAGGCTGCGGTTGACCCACGCGCCGTCGTTGTCGCGCAGTCCGAGCGCCGTCAGGGGCGGCAGCTGGTGGTAGATGCCGGCGCTGCCCTTGACCGACCATGCGTCGCCGAGCGCATAGGCCAGCGACAGGCGCGGCGAAAGCTGCCGCCAGAACTGCCGCATCCGCGCTGAGTAGTCGCAGCCGTCGGCACGCAGCCCCGCCGAGGCGGTGAACCGTTTGTCGGACGACTCGTAGGCGGCGGTGAAGAAGAGCCCCCAGCCCGCGATACCGAGGCGTGTATCGTAGTCGGAGAAGTCCGTTTCACGGCCGTAGAGGCGTTGCAGCGTGCGGTTGGTGTAACGGCGGTAGTTCAGTTCGATGCCTTCGGTCAGCGTCCATCGTCCGAGCCACGAACGGTTTTCACCCCGCAGCGTCGTCTTCTGTTCGACGCTGCGCAGCCGCAGCATCAGGTTCTCGTCGCTCGATGCGTCGTTGTCGCGGTATTTCAGGTTGCGGTTGTTCAGATAGTTGTGGCTCAGAGAGACGCTCTGCGTATGCTGTCCGGCGTAGTGGCGGTAGACGGCGCCTACGGTGAAGGTCTCCTGCCGGATGCGGGGCAGGTAGCTGAGCAGGTATTCAGCCTCCTCGCCCTTTTCGTCGGTGTTCAGACGCATGTTGTCGATGCCGGTAAGTCCCAGCACGGTCAGCTCGTCGCGGGCCGACAGTTTGCTCTTGATCTTGACCTGCGCATCGATGTAGTTGGGCAGGAAAGGAAGTCCCAGCATCTTGAACAGCAGTTGCAGGTAGGACTGGCGTACGGAAAGAGGTAGGTCGTCCGCTCCGAGAGGGGGCCGTTGCCGCTCAGCGACACTTCCGATGCGCCGAGCGTCGCTTAACGAAGGAGTTTTCGGGGGGTCGCCGTCGCGCAGGCGGAAATCCAGCACCGAACTGAGCGCTCCGGCCCGGTCGGCGGGGAAGGCGCCGGTGTAGAAACTGATCTCGCGCACCAGATCGGCGTTGACGATGCTCACAGGGCCGCCAAGACGCCCTGCGTGGCTGAAGAAGTGGTTGATGTTAAGGGAATCTCGATGCCGTCCATGTAGAAGACGTTCTCCGACGGGCCGCCGCCGCGTACGATCAGGTCGTTGCGGTAACCGACGGGCGAGAACGATACGCCGGGATAGGAGCGCACGATGCGAGAAACGTCGCGGTTGGCGCCCGGGCTCTTTTCGATCTCGCGCAGGCCGATCACCTGCAATCCGACGGGGCTCTCGGCCGTGCGGCGGAACGGCGTGGGGGTGACGGTCACGGCGTCGAGCTGCGCGGCGTCCTCCACAAGCTCGATCTCGATGAAGGGCGTGGCGGCCGAGACGACGTATTCGGGCGTGAGCGTGTTGCGATAGCCGATGCAGGAGGCCGCCAGCCGGTAGATGCCCGGGCGGACGCGTTCGATGGCGAAGCGTCCCGTCGAGTCGGTCGAAGCGCCCTTGTCGCCCTGTCCGTCGAGTACGACGGCCGCATAGGCGACGGGGCGGCGCGTGGGCCGGTCGATGACACGGCCGCGCAGCGTGTAGCTCTCGGCGGCGAATCCCGCCAGGCAGCATCCTATCGATAAGAGGAGTAGCAGTAACCGTTTTCCCATGTGTGACGTGCAGTGCATTTCCGGTGCCTTTCATTGACAAATGTACGAAAAAACGGAAAACGGCCGTCGCTGCCGGCTTTCCGTCCGTCGGTGCGTGCCACCGGCACGCACCGACATACGTTCGTACTGCATCGGATGCCGTACCGGCGGTACGAACGACGCAGATCGGCGACCGTTTTCGGCATTCGGCCCGAAACAGCACTTTTTCTTCCGAAAGAGCGTAACAATCTGTCCGAATTTTTTCTTAACTTGGGAGTGCGTTCCGCCTGAAATTTGCACGGTCGTTCGGTTGCAACGCAACGTTTGCCCTATGAAAAAGATTGCTTATTACGTTGTCCCCCGTCCTGCTGTGTCTGATCGCGGGTCTCGTGGCGGGGCGTCTTCAAGCGGAGTCCGTCGCCGTATGGTATCCCCTGCTGGCGAAACCCGCGCTGACGCCGCCCGACATCGCCTTTCCGATCGCATGGGGAATCATCTACCTCTGCATGGGCCTTTCGCTGGGGCGCGTGCTCCGATACGGCGACAAACGCTACGTCACGCTGTGGTTCCTGCAACTGGCCGTCAATTTTCTGTGGAGCGTCTTCTTCTTTTACCTGCGCAGCCCGCTGGCGGGATTCGTCGACATCCTCCTGCTCGATGCGCTGGTGATCGTCTACATCTGCCGGGTGCGGCACCGGACTCCTTCGGCGGCGTGGCTTTTTGCACCCTACGTGCTGTGGATCCTCTTCGCGACCTACCTCAACGGATATATCCTCGTGAAGAATCGGATAATAAAATCGTGACGCAAAACGTTTTAACAACAAATATCGACACATTGTCAAACAGTAAAAACCGACAGACTATGAAACACACGTTGCCTCAGCTTCCCTATAAAACGGAAGCGCTCGCGCCGAAGATGAGCGCGGAGACCTTCGAGTACCACTATGGCAAACATCTCCAAACCTACATCGACAATCTCAACAAGTTGATCGAGGGGACGCCCTATGCCGAGATGCCGCTCGACGAAATCGTCCGCAAGGCCGACGGAGGCGTCTTCAACAACGCCGCGCAGACTTGGAACCATACCTTCTTCTTCCTCACGCTGACGCCCGACCAGCAGCCGATGCCCGAAAAACTGGCGGCGGCGCTGGCGCGCGACTTCGGCTCGGTCGAAGCCTTTCGGGAGGCCTTCACGAAGGCGGCCGTAGGGTTGTTCGGTTCGGGCTGGACATGGCTCGCACAGCAGCCCGACGGCAAGCTGGTGATCGTGGCGGAATCCAACGCCGGCAACCCGATGACGCGGGGACTGAAACCGTTGCTGACGGTCGACGTTTGGGAACACGCCTATTATATCGATTACCGTAACCGGCGCGCCGAGTTCGTGAAGAACTGGTGGGATCTGGTCGACTGGCAGAAGGTGGCCGACAGGCTGTAACGGTTCAGACGACGAAGCCATGAAAAAGTATAAATGCAGCGTTTGCGGGTGGATTTACGATCCGGCCGCAGGCGATCCGAAGCACGGAATCGTCCCGGGTACGCCCTTCGAGGAGCTGCCTGCCGACTGGCACTGTCCCCGTTGCGGGGCGCCGAAAAGAAGTTCCGTCCGATGGAGGAGTAGATTCGACACGGCGGCCGGCATCCGAAAGGATGCCGGCCGCCGTGTTTTTCGGACGGGCTCAGGCCCTCTTTGCCGCTTCGACGGCGCGGTCGTAGTCGGGTTCCTGCGTGATTTCGGGAACGAGTTCCGTATAGACGACCTTGCCTTCCCGGTCGATGACCACGACCGAGCGGGCGAGCAATCCTTGCAGCGGGCCGTCGGCCATCAGCACGCCGTAGTTTTCATCGAAATCCGAATGGCGGAAATCCGAGAGCGGAACGAGGTTTTCGATCCCCTACGGTGCAGAAACGCGCGTGGGCGAAAGGAAGATCCTTCGATATGGCCAGCACCACCGTGTCGGGCAGCGATGCTGCCAGCTGGTTGAATTTGCGCACCGACATGGCGCAGACCCCCGTGTCGAGACTGGGGAAGATGTTCAGAATGACGCGCTTGCCCTTCAAGCTGCTCAGGGAGAGCGTTCCGAGGTCGGTTTTGACCAGCTCGAAGTCGGGGGCCGCAGCGCCCGTTGCGATGAAGTCACCGGAGAGATGTACCGGCATGTCCTTGAATTTTGTCGTTGCCATAGTCTTTCTGTTTTGATTCGTATCGGATAAACGGTCGACGGGGCCGAATTCGTATGCTTTTCGATTCGATATGCAAAATCGATGCCTCGGTGCGGCGTTCGGATGCCGTGCGGCGGTTCGGGCGGGCGAAATAGGGACCGAACGGCGATGCCTGCCGTGAGAAGCACGCAGCGGGGCACTATCTTTGCCGTAGCGGGACAAAAACGATTGACCGCTATGAAAACGACGGAGACCGACCGCGTCGGCATTTTTCCCGTAGCCTCGTTCCGAGGAGTGCAACCCACCGGAATTGCGATCTGCGAGAGAGGCAGGATGTGCGTCTGGTTTCCGCGTCGGCACGACGGTGTCTCCTGTTCCGTCACGGAAATTTTTCGGGGACGGTTTCTCTGCGCGGGCTCTGTGTGCCGGCTACGAAAAATCCTTCGAGGCGGGAACTGCCGGTCGGACTCCTTTGCCGTTTACGACGGCTGCCTCTGTTTTACCGACTCCCGCATTCCCGGGCGGAGGGGCCGGATGGCGTTCCGTGGATAGCATAAAGTTACCGTTATGAAAGCGATGATTCTCGAACGTTTCGGCGGAACCGGAGCGTTTCGCCGTGGCGACGGTTCCCGCCCCCGTTCCGAAGAGGGGCGAGGTACTCGTCACGATAAAGGCCGCCGGTGTGAATCCGATCGACGTCAAGACGCGTCGGGGCGGCGGGATCGCCGATTCCCTGCGTCGGCAGAGGCCGATGATCCTCGGATGGGATCTTTCGGGTGTCGTGTCGAAAACGGGGGAGGGCGTCGAGGAGTTCCGCATCGGCGATCCTGTCTTCGGAACGGTCAATTTCCCCGGGCCGGGCTGCGCCTATGCCGAGTTCGCTGCGGTACCGGCGGAACACCTCGCCCTCAAACCGCTGAACGTTTCGCACGAAGAGGCCGCGGCGGCTGCGCAGTCGCCGCTGACGGCCTGGCAGGCATTGGTCGAGACGGGACGCATCGGGGCGGGGGCCCGCGTGCTGATTCACGGCGGAGCCGGCGGCGTGGGAGCATCATGCCGTGCAGATCGCAAAGACGTTAGGCTGTTACGTGATCTCGACGGCGGCTGGTAAGGGATGCCGGTTTCGTGCGGAATCTCGGTGCCGACGAGGTGATCGACTTTAACACGGAGCGGTTCGAGGAGCGGGCGAAGGAGATCGATTTCGTGCTCGATACGGTCGGCGGCGAGAATTTCGTCCGGTCGCTGCGTGCTTCGTCCCGACGGCATGATCGTGCTGCTGCCTTCGGATCGGAAGGCGGAGGCCGATGAAGCGGCCGTAGCGTACGGCGTCGGGAATTACAGGCACATCCTGATGCATTCCAGCGGCGAGGGGATGCGCCGTATCGCCGATCTGCTTGCCGGCGGCAGGCTGCGGGTGCATGTGGACAGCGTCTTCCCATTTGGCGAAATCGCCCGCGCTCACGAACGGCTGGAAGGCGGCGGGGTTCGCGGAAAGGTCGTCGTGGCGATGGAGTGACGCCGGTTGGTGCCGCGGGTTCCTGCGGACGCTTACCCGACGACCGTGGCGACGATGCGCCGGCCTGCGGCCCGATTGCGGAATTCGCACAGGTAGATCCCCTGCCACGTGCCCAGGTTGATGCGCCCGCGGCTGACGGGAAGCGTGAGAGCCGTCCCCACGAGCGTCGATTTCGCATGGGCGGGCATGTCGTCGTCGCCCTCGTAGGTGTGGATGTAGTAGGCTTCGCGTTCGCGGACGAGGCGGTCGAAGATCGCTTCCAGATCGGTGCGCACGTCGGGATCGGCGTTCTCGTTGAGGGTCAGACCGGCCGAGGTGTGCTTGATGAAGAGGTGCAGCAATCCCGCGGCGGGCAGCGGCGGAAGGTTCGCTTCGATCTCGTCGGTGATCGGGTGGAAGCCCCTGCTGCGGGGGCGGAGGGTGAATTCGATCTGGCGTATCATCGTTGTCGGATGTTTTGCGGTGTATGATTTCGGGAGCGAAAATACGCTTTTTTCCGGAATCGCCGTCTCCGCGGCTTCCTTTTCCGGTCGCCGCGGAAAGAAAAAAGAGGCCGGATGTCATAAGATTTTTTCAAGAAAATAGGAAATACGGAATAAAATACCTATCTTTGTTCCGGGAAACAATCGAGTTTTATTCTGAATCTTTCTTTGTAAGAGTTCGATCCGGTCGTATACGCGGATCTTTCTATTCTCAAAATCGACGTCATTATCGGCTCCTTTGTTTGGGGAGCAATATGCCTGCGGCGGGCGCAGTGTACGCTGTTGCTATTGCGCACAGTATCGGAACCCTCAGAAAATGAATTGATAAATGGCAAAACGGATTACATCGGGAAAGAGAGAAAGAGAAAAGATCAAACAGACCAAGCGGCTGGACAAACAACGGAAAAGGGAAGAACGCCAGAGCAGCGGCAGCCGCAATTTCGAGGAGATGCTGGCTTATGTGGATGAAAAACGGCGTTCTTCACACGACACCGCCCGAAGTCGGGGAACGCGAGGAGATCGACGCATCGCAGATCTGAGGTCTCGGTACCCCGCAGGTCGGAACCGGAGGAGATCGTCCCTTTCGAGGGCCGCGTGGAGTATTTCGACGCAGCCAAGGGGTACGGCTTCATCGGAACTCGGACAACGGCGAAAAGTATTTTTCCATATCACGCAGGCTCCCGCCGCGATTGCCGAGGGCAATCGGGTGACATTCGAACTCGAACGCGGCACGCGCGGGATGAACGCGGTGCGCGTAGCGAGCGATCAGCAACAAATAACAATTTTTAATTTACAGATTCAGATGAACATTTATGT
>VOFI01002819.1_pt1 | contig 30414 bp, 36 predicted proteins | sample 5384131 | NCBI WGS metagenome assembly VOFI01 (sample SAMN12384728, study PRJNA508395) | human gut metagenome | isolation source: healthy gut H | host: Homo sapiens
TAAGGTATTCCCCCAACGGAGGCTTCGTCTTCTTTCGTCTCCTCTATCCCGGATGTATAAATAAAATGAGGGGTCTTCATATTCCGGTTTCCATGGTCAATTGGTACAATAATATTTTGATACATATAATCAGCTCCTTTTCTTTTTATTAATGTTTTATACGCAATGAATATGTAAAAGACAACAAATTTCCACAAAAAAATCGGAACGGTAAGCCCTTCGGCAAAACCGCTCCGGTATCTTCCCTGCTAAATTCCTCTATTTCTTAAATCCAGTAAATAATCATCCACTCCCTTCAAACTTCCCGCCCAGTCTCCCTCTCTGTCAAGATTCCAGGTAAGTGTTCTTCCAGGCAGATTCAGCTCATGACATATATCCGAAAGCTTTCTGCAGCCCCGCTGTATATTTTCTCTTTTCACTTTTTTCTTATCGCAGGGTATGTTTACCTTATCCCACTTCCTATGATAATTCGGACACTGCACACATTTCTCATCATAATCCCCCCTGCACTTTGTTTTTAACATTTTATCCATATCATAAGCTTCATAAATATACTCCGTTCCCAACCCCTTCATCTCCTTTAAAAAAGCCGGAAGGTTTGCATACTGATTAACACCAGGCACACAAACAAAAGTACGGCCCGACAGTGCATGAGCAATATCTCCCTTTAAAGGGCCTTCAGTCACAAATACTATCTTATCTCCCTGTCTTCCAGCCAAATGAACAGGGCTTCCCGAGGAAGCGCCCATATGATTATTAATGCTGGAAAGCCACATATATTTCCTGCCTTCATACGGCCGATCCAGACGGATCTGTACTGCTGTTATCTGTCCTTCTATATTCCGTACCGGTATCATGAAACCCGAGGACCTTGGATGGAAATGCATGGTCCACTCCCCATCTGCGTCCCGAAAGAAACCAGGTACTCCCTCTACTGTACAGCCTGCTTCCAACAGTCTTTTTGTCAATTTACGATATCCAAAAGGAGGCGTGCTCCGATACCCGTTTTCTTCCATCTGCTCCTCCGAAAAACCCCTTTGCAGAAGATTTTTTCTGTGAGTATCAGACAAACACAGCATAGAAAAAAGCATGGTATAAGTTTTATCCTTAACATTAACTGATGCCACCGGAGCATTTATCATTTCCGTTTCTTTTACCTCTTCTGCCTTTGGTTTCCTCTGATATGCCGGTATCTGTCTGTTTTCTCCCAGCGCTTCCATTATCTCTTTATAAGCAGTCTGGTTGTCCACCTGATATACCTTTCCATACAGAGCAAGCATTCCTCCGGTCTCTCCGCACCGATTACACTTAAACACATTTTTCTTCAGGTTAAGATTCATCTTCCCTTTCGTTTCCCCGCAGAAAGGACAATTTACATCCAGACAGACTGCATTTTTGTGCCGTATACGAAGATCCAAAAGATAAGCAATGTCCTTAATTGTAAAAGGAAAATCCGCAGCCACAGCTTGCCTCCTTTCTGCAGCCCGGCAAGCCGGACTGCCTCTCCTTGTCTTAATTCGAATCATCCTGCCTGTTTTAAAGCAGTATCCAACAGAAACCTGGCCGCTGCACGCAGCAGATTATCGGGACCTCCATAGGATGTCACATACCACTCCAGGGCCTGCGGTTTTTCTATCGCCAGTTGTCCCAGCGTCATGCCATGATAATACTTTGTAGGTATCACCACTGCCGCCGCACTATCCCTGGTTAATAAGGAGTAAATCTGCTCCACCGGCATATCCTTCCGAATTTCAGTTACGTTCTGTTTAGCCTTCTTTTCTGTTTCACCATTGCCATTCTGTTTATCCATCATCTGCCCTTCCATAATGTATTGGTTTTGATCTCTTCCATCCATCCTCAGGTTTTGCATACTATTTTCTGGTAAATTATTTTCATTCGATACGGCAATCCATTCCGAGGCATCAAGTCCATCCCCGGTAGAACCCATATCCCCTAAATTACCTTCCGGCAAACCTTCGTCCTGAAATAACATCCCGGCCTCAAACGGTGCTTCTGTCACCTGGGGATCTGTTTCCCCATCTCGATCCGAAAACTGAAGCCCAAAACCGGCGTCCGTAAGCGCCCTTCCGACAGCTGCAGTCTCAGCAAGCTCCACATATTTACTTCCGAAGGAGTCCTCTGCCGAAAAATACTTCTGGGCAAACGCATTGGATACGAAATTCTCCTCTGCATCACTGCGGTTCAGATAAACTTTAGCCTCTACAATGGCTACTTGTTCCGTCAGCTTCAGTATTTTTTTTACCACCTTTCCTTCCGGATATTTTAGACGGAACCATAACTTTCGAAATGCCACATCGAGATAATAGGTAACTTTACCCCCTTCTTCCTGGATTATCCGCATATACTTTCTGGGGTCAAAGCCTTCTATCCTGTTTAAGTTTTTAACTTCTTTTACTTCATCATACATACCATTCTGGTTTCCAATTGTTTCATTCATCCTTTGACGCTCCTTTCTCTATAAATACCTGCTTTTATAGTAAGTACTCTTTTTTCACTTCTTTTCTTGAAAATACTTTCCGCCTTTCTACTAACAGTACCGTTACCAGTCAGGCATCCATCCTTTCAGAGATTCATTACAATCTGCTCATACTCTATATTTTTTTTTATAGAATTCTTCAAAAGGTAGAATCTTTCTATAACCCTTTCCCCTAAACGGGTATTGCGGTTTACCGCCTGAGGGGAATGGACGGCCTGAACAATTGATCTCTTATTTCCCACAAGGTAAACTTGAACCTGTGCTCTGGTAATACCGGTATAAAGAATATTCCGTTTCAGCATTTTATAAAACATCGGTATCCATGGGATAATAACTATCGGGTATTCAGACCCCTGGCTTTTATGAATCGTAGTGGCATAGGAATGTTCTATCATTTCCATTTCTTCCACTCCATACTCCACTGACCTTCCCTCGCTGAATTCCATTTCTGCTTTCTCCACGCCATCCTCATCCAGGTAGATATCCCGGATAAATCCGATATCCCCGTTGCTGATGCCATCCTTATTTTTGTTTTGTATGATCTTATCTCCTGTCCGAAATATTTTTCCGCCTGCCTTCATCTGTGCCTTTCCTGCCCCTTCCGGATTTATTTTCTCCCGAAGCTGCTCATTCAGTGCATTTACGGAAACAGCTCCGCGCTTTCTGTATGGCGTCAGAATCTGTACCTTTTCTATACCTTCCTGTTCTGCGGCTTCCAGATAAATTTTCCGGACAATTTCAGATGCTTCCTTATCGGATGCCGCCGGCAGAAATACAAAATCTGTCCCATACTCCAACATTGCATTATTTTCCTGCATTAGATATGCATTAGATGCAATCCGGCTGTTCTGCCCCTGTCGGAATACCATATCAAGCACGGTAATCGGCACAATACCGCAATGTACCAGCTCACGGAAAACATTCCCCGGGCCAACACTTGGCAGCTGGTTCACGTCACCAACCAGAACAATTCTGGTTCCTTTACGGATATGCCGGTAAAACGCAGCCGCCAGACGCATATCTACCATAGACTGTTCATCTAATATAATAAAGTCTGCCTCCAAATCCATATGTTCAGGTTCAAAATTCTCATCGTCCCCCAACAGGCCAAGTCCATTGTGCATGGTACATGCCGAAACATCTCCTGTGCTTTCAGCCATCCTTCTGCTTGCCCGGCCGGTTGGCGCCATCAGCAGTGCATTCCTGCCGCCTGTTTTATGATAAACATAAAGCAGTACCTTTTCCACCGTTGTTTTTCCCGTTCCAGGTCCTCCGGATATAATGCTGAGCAGATTTAAGAACACCATTTTAACGGCTTCTCTTTGCCTTTGAGATAGCAAAATTCCCAGTTCTTTCTGTGCCTCCGTAATCAATCCGTCCAATGCTTTGCCCTCCACCGCTTCCTGTTCTTCCTCAAGTAGTATCTGCGCAATGATTTCCGCCGTCTCTTTTTCGTTCCGATAATTGGATACAGGGTAAATGGCCCCCTGTTCCACCACCAAATCTCCATCCTGTGTCATATGGTAAATAGCTGTGCTAACCTCCCGTTCCTGTACCACCTCTGAAGAAAATCCCTCATTCAGCTGACGGTAAACCATATCCGTAAACTGCTCCTTTTCCTGAAACAGATGTCCCTCTTTCATAATCCGATCCATGCAGTAATTAATACATCCCTCAATCCGCATCGGATCATTCAGCCTGCACCTATTTGCCCTGGCTATCTCATCGACTGTTAAAAAACCAAACCCTGAGATACCACATAAAGCAAATGGTCTGTTCTTAACAATATCCAAAGAATCCCTGCCGAACTCCTCATTAATTTTCCGGATTTTCCTGTCCGATATCTTATATGGCTTTAAACAGGCTGCCAGATCACGCAGTGCATAGCTTTCCTGATAGGAAAAAAGAATAGCCCTCAGTTTCTTCTCCGTAATCCCTTTAATCTGCAGGAGCTTGTCCGGTTCCTTTTCCAACACATCAAAGGTTTGTACTCCAAACCGATCTGTAATCAGCTCCGCAGTCCTTGGTCCGATCCCTTTTATCATACCGGAGGCAAGGTACCCTCTGATTCCTTCAATTGTCCGGGGAAGAATCTGTTCAAACGATTCCACTGCAAGCTGCATTCCGTGTTTATTTTTACACCATTTTCCATACAGCTCCACCTCAATTGCATCTGTCTGCGGAAGGCCGCTGCCTACTGCCCGGAAAAGGATTCCGCCTTCTTTATCCCTGTTGTCCCTGGCCGCAAGCGGCACACTGCTATCCGCAGTTTGGTAAATAAAAACGCAATAGCCGTTCTCCTCATTCCGGTAAATTTCCCTCACATATCTGCATCTCATTATGCCGCCTCCTTTATTTTGACTGAAAACCGCCTGCTTTCCGACACACTTACATAATCATCATAAATGTCAGGCCGCTGAATTTTCAGCCGTTCCAGCGCTTTTTTGTCGATACTAACGCGGTACATAGGATTGTAAGAAATCATATATTCTTTATTCCCGCTGCTGATTTTCCCAGTGCAATTCGGGCCAAGCTCTTCAACAATATCCAGATACGACTTTTTCATTTCCTCCTCCAGCCGTTTTACTTCCTTTTCTGCTTCGGCCCTTTGCTCCTTCCAATTCAGATATTGATTTACCGACTGCAGATGTTTCGGGGAGAGTTTTACAGTCTCCGAATCTTTTTCCGCCGGTCCATAATGTCTCCGGATACTTTCCAGTACCAAATCCGGTTTTTCTATGTATGGCGGTTCTATCTTCTTCTGTACATACTCCTTCCAAAAATTTGCTTCCTCGGCAATCAAATCCTCTTCCATATCCAAATCCCGCTCCATATGCCGGATAATAAACTCATTTTCGTTATTGCCATATAAACAGGCAAAATAAACCTCATCAAGATTCATCACTGCCATATAGTGCCTGCCCTGGTATTCATAATTCACAGGCACACTGTCATTTGCCCACTTATTCTGACAATTGTAGTTCGTGGTCTTGCACTCCAGGATCCCTGTCCTGCCATCGCCAAAATCTATGAAAAAATCCACATCAGCAAGCATAAACGGAAAGAGTGGATGTTTAAACATTTTTCGGACAGGATACACTTTCAGACCTGTTTTTACGGAAAAAATTTCTGCAACCAAATCCTCCAGACGATGGCCTACTTGTTTTGCAACCCAGTTGCTCTCTTCTTCCTCCATAACCGCCTGTATGCCACATTTGTCATAATATAAATCCCGCATCGTACAAAAGGGTGACAATCCCATCACAGCTGCTGCATCACTCCCGCCAATGCCAAGGCGGCGGTACTCCAGCCACTGCTCATTGGTCAGCCCTTCCGTAGAAACTAACACTTCCGGTTTATAATTCAGACATATACTCATTTTATTTTTCTCCTCCTGTTTAAAAGAAAAGACGGATACCCCGATCCGCCTTTTCCGTGATTTTTCTATAACTCCTCGCCCTGATATGCAATAGAAATCTTTTTTGCCATACGGTCATACTTGTAAATGCTGTTAGACAGCAGTTCCTCTCTGGACACCTCCGTCTGATTGATAGTCTTAACCATATCCTGTAATTCTCCATAATTTCTGCTTCCATCATCAGGCAGTAATAGCACTTCGCATATACTGGAAGGCAGTATCAGCATATCACACTGCTCCTGTTCTGCAAATTTTGCCATCGTATCCCCGTACAGAAGGGAAGATGCACCAAAGATACTGCTGTTTCTTAAGCAATACAGCTCCGGTGTTGTTTCAAATCTCCCTTTCCCATTTATTCCGATCTCGCGTAAAATGATTTTTTCTTCCTCATCCAGAATACCTTCCATTATGTCACTAAAACTTTGCAGCTGCTGAGGTACACTGGTCTCCATATGATAGATTGTATCCTGATAGAGCTGCTGGGAATCAATTCCCCATAGATCCATGATTTTATGATCAATTGTTATTGCCATCTCTCCCTCATTTGACTTGGAAACCTGAATATAAAAGATAACGGCCAAATCCAGAAACGGAAAATAAGGGACCTCTCTCAGCATCTCCCGGTTAGCTTTTTCATTAATTAACTTGCAGAAAATCATTGGTTTGGCTGATTCATAATTATTGACAATCGCAGACATAAAATCACCGGATAATTCTTTAGGAATTTCAGCATTCCTGATTTCCCTGTACAAGTCTGCTGCTATCTTATCTGTCTCCCTTCCGTTCTGGTACTCATCAAATACCTTGTCCAAATAAATTACCATACCCAAATCAGTACCTATTCTTTGAATTGCCAGACCGGATAAGGGCTTTTTGTTATTCTTCACGTGTGAATACTCCACTACGGAGTATTCATCCCCTAAGCTTTCCTGCAGCATTTCTTTTACCATTTCTATAAATTCTTTTTTATTCATTCTATTCTCCTCCGTTTTTACCATTTTATATTTCCAGGTACATCAAACTCTTTCCAATCAACAGATAAGGCTCTGGCAATCGTTTCTTCCATTTTGGTTATCCTGCTTCCCTCTGCACCGTCACAGGCCATCATATACAGGATTTCAGAGATACCATAGTAAATGTCATGGGCTGTACAGGGTTCCTCCCCATATTGGGCTTTAAACAGCTCCACGGCCTCCATCCGGCACTTCTGGCTGATTCCAAGATGCCTGGTTATCCCCATCATGCAGTTGACCGGATTCAAAATAGCAATCCGCAACAGCTCCGACAGCCCTCTGACGGCAACCTCATATTTTCCATATATCAGCTGCAGGTTGGAATCGAACCCAGCCATACTGGCACCCGCCTTATGTTTCAGCCGAATCGGGTTTCCAAGGGCAATCGTATCGTTTCTGTTCCCTGAAAGAAGCATGGGATAGATATTCACCCCGCTGTCTCCGGTATCCGAAGTCGTTATCCGCACTACGGGTTTCATCTCCTCCGCATTCCTGTCATGAAGCATCAGCTCCTCACGGTATGCCTCCAGCAGTTTATCCTCTCCGCTGAGTTCCCAAAGCGCAGAAGCCATATGGTGCTCATAAAAACCGCCCAGATACGTACAGCCACAGAAATTCTGGTTCAAATATTGCACCGCATGCAGAAACACCTGCTCCATATCAAGAACCGCGTAATCCTGGCAATCCCCGCCTAAAACCGCAGAAACCTTTCCTTCCGATAACCGCAGAAGGGCCTCTCCCTTCGCAACCTTCAGGCATTCATTAATAATTCTTGCATACACATTTCTTTCCACCTTCTTCAGCGCATTCCCGGATATTGCCGCCCTGTTAAGAATCGTATTCACTGCGCAGTCTCTTACCGGATAAGACAGGCCTTTTACCTTCAGCACCAAACCTGTACTTTGAATGGTATCGTCGATAATATCTTCCTCCATTCCGCCGATTATGTAGGCAGCTTTCATAGCATCCTCCATCTTGCTGCCTTTTTCCATTACAGCCAGCCTTAAATCCTTAGTCCTTTTCCTGATCCACGAGGAATTCTTACCAATTCCCCGCAGGAACTCCAGAAAGTCTTCCTGCCGCACAAACGATTTATAGAAACCGTCTGCGTAAACCTTTGCCTCATTCATTTTTCTTCCACCTTTCCTTCTCCCCCGGATCCCGGGAGGTTCTTTTATCCAGCCGCTTATGCGGTTCAGCCTTCCGGCATTTCTGGCAAACAAAAAAGGAATGGGCCTTTTACAGGTTTCCATTCCTCACAACGTGTGGATATCCACAAACTCCTTTGCTCAATCCTATGTTATGCACAGGAATAAAACAAAAAAAGTGCCAAAAAGATGCCATTACACAATATGGCTTCTCTTTGACACTTACAATCTTAAACAGCGTACGCTTACAGCCGCTGCCTTATCTCTTCGGGCCCAGCCGCAGCCTGTAGACCGGTTGTGGACATACACTGCATGTCCGTCCCCTGAACACAGGTTTTTGCATAAAAATCAATTACAAATTTATCCTAGCACAAGATATTGTACCATGTCAACTGTGCACCCTTATATATTGTATATATTTTTTTTACTTTTATTCAAGTAAACAACACGATAACGCATCCTTATATATTGAATTCCCTTTTATACAACATATCGGGAAAGTGTTCCTTGAAAACTGAATACCATGCTCCATTATGGATACCGGGTACCAGTGACTGAATTTATAGGTGAATTAATTCAGCCAACTGAGTTAAATGTACATAGTACAGCCGGAAAACGTGGCTTTAAGGGCACAGGAAACGGTAATGGAAGGCATGTTTTCTTTTGTCAATTTTACATGAGGAAAACATATGAAGAAAAATGAAGCTTACCAGACATTATTTACTGAATATCCAGACATCGTAACGGTAACACAGATGGGCGAAATGCTTGGCATCAGCACCAAGTCAGCATACAGGCTATTGAAAGAAAATAAAATAGAGCATTTTAGGATAGGAAGGATTTACAAGATACCAAAGCTGCATATTTTGGCATATCTGCATGTACTTTCGTAATGCACGAATTAGCCTTATGTGCTAAAATGATTTCATGCAGAATGGCTGTTACCGATAAAGGAGGCCTGAAAATGGTAGCAGGACATTTACGAAAGCAAAATGGAATTTATCAAATGATACTAAGTTATTATGACACCAATGGTAAACGACGGACAAAATCAATCTCCACTCATCTTCCTGTAAAAGGCAATAAACGCAAAGCGGAAGAAATGCTCCAGAAAGCAAGGCAGGAATTTGTACCCCCTGTGGCATGTGAAAAAGCCGGAAAGGAAAAAAAAGCAGAGAAAAAGCAACTGCCTTTCGACAAGCCGGAAAACGGGCTAATGATTTCCACACCGACTGCGTATAAAGAAGTAAGCATTTCCGGTACAAAAGAGGAAATCCTATTCTGTGACTTTTTACTTTACTGGCTCCATCTGATTCGCAGCAGCATTGATGAATCCACCTACAGTGGTTATCAAAACGTGATTAAGCAGCATATTATCCCCTATTTCCAGCCTAAAAAGTATACCCTGGCTGATATAGAACATAATCCTGTGTACATTCAGGACTACTATACCTACGAGCTTAATGAACGTCAGGTTTCCGCGAATACGGTAATTCACCGGCATGCAAATATCCGCACAGCCTTGCAATACGCATTTCAGATAGGGCTCATTTTAACCAACCCTGCCGACAGAGTGATTCGCCCAAAGAAAAACATTTTTACATCTGACATCTATCACTCAGACGAATTGATGGATCTATTCAAAATATTTCATGGAGATCCCCTTGAACTTGCCGTTCTTCTTGGCAGCTACTATGGGCTCCGCCGAAGTGAAATCGTGGGACTGAAGTGGGAAGCCATTGATTTTGTACAAAAAACAATTACAATCAGGCATACTGTAACTCAGGCCATGGTAGATGGGAAATATACAATGATTTACAAAGACCGGCCTAAAACTAAAAAAAGCCTTCGAACGCTGCCCCTTGTAGGGCCATTCGAAGCTATTTTGTCTCAGCTTTGGAAGCTGCAGGCCGAAAATCGGAAAGTATGCAAAACCTCCTACTGTACGGATTATCTGGATTATATTTATGTTGATCATATGGGCATACTGATAAAGCCGAATTATATAACACAGCATTTCAAGATAGTTCTTAAAAAAAACGGCTTAAAATTAGTCCGCTTCCATGATCTCAGGCACAGCTGCGCAAGTCTGCTATATGCCAGCGGCGTGAGCATAAAAGACATCCAGGAATGGCTGGGGCACAGCGACATCTCTACAACGCTGAACATTTATACCCATCTGGATTACATGAGCAAAGTATCCAGCGCAAATGCAATTATAGGGATTCTGCCTGTAGAAAATGAAACGGAACTCTCTCTAGCGGCAAACTAAGAAAAGAGTTCCTAACACTAAAACAGTGCGGGTAGCCGGACTTGAACCGGCACGGTATCGCTACCGAGGGATTTTAAGTCCCTTGTGTCTGCCTATTCCACCATACCCGCCTAAAATAAAACTGGCAGTGCTCCCTGAAGCGTCTCCTGATTTTTGGAGGGATGCTGCGAGGGATACAGTAAATGAACAAAATTAAAATTCGTGAAATCTCCTGTAAATCCGGGCATCTTTGTCACACAAGAGGGATTTCACGCTTGGGATTTTAAGTCCCTTGCGTCTGCCAATTCCGCCATGCCGGCAGACCATCCGCAGTCTATACAAAGCATTTCTGTGAGCCTGCGGATAATGGATGGAGGTGGATTCGAACCACCGAAGCAATTTGCAGCAGATTTACAGTCTGTCCCCTTTGGCCACTCGGGAATCCATCCATTTTCTATTGCCGGAGACGGAAATCCGTCTCCAACAATATACATTTAACCATAACTTTATTGGAATTGCAAGAAATTTTTTCCGTTCGTTTTCTCATTCGTTTTCAAGTCTTCCTGCTTCCTGACCGGTTTATTCTTATGCTGCAGGATAACCCCTGATGAGGGGGGCATAGTCACGGTTATTTTTCCTGCCGTTACCTGATACGTCACATGCTCCGTATCATATCCTTCCCTTCCTGTAATGATAAGCCTTGTCATTTCCGACTGTTTGGGTATCCCCAGTTCCCAGACGGATAATTCCTTCGTCATTTCGTGCCCATTGTTGTTAATCAGTATCACGGAATGGTTATCTTTGGTAAAACGGGCATAACCAATCATATTATCGGCGGTGAGCATCCATTTGATGGAGCCGGTCTTAAATTCCTTATTTTCCTTATGCACACGGATGATTGCCTTATGAAAGGCGATCATCTCCTTATCTTCCCTGCCCCAGGGATAAGTACGACGGTTATCCGGATCGGTAAAGCCGCACAGTCCGGCTTCATCCCCGTAATATATCGTGGGCGCGCCTGGCCAGGTCATCTGTATTAATACCGCTTCCCTCATAACAGCCTTGTCAACGCCTTCATTGGCGGCGCCCGGCCCCAAGGTATTCATACGTCCCACCTTCTTGTTGGTACGGGTCAGGAAACGGGAATGATCATGGTTAGAAAGCTCATTCATGGCAACCTGAAGGGAAGGTGTGGCAAAACAGGCAGTATGATAGCCCATGGCTGACCAGAAGCTTTCTCCGTTGCCCAGCAAATCCGGGCGGTAATCATCACTGTGCTTCTGCATTCCCGTAAGGAACCAGGTCACCGGCTCCATAAATGCATCATAATTCATCACCGTATCCCACTGATCCCCCTGAAGCCAGGAGGAAGGATCCCCATAGTGCTCCGCGAGAATAATGGCATTGGGATTGGCGTTTTTAACACTTCTGCGGAAATCTCTCCAGAACCGATGGTTAAAATCCGGGGAATGCCCCAAATCCGCGGCTACATCCAGTCTCCAGCCGTCGGCATTAAAAGGCGGTGAAACCCATTTAGCCGCAATTTTCATGATATATTCATACAGCTGCCTGGAACCCTCATAATTCAGCTTGGGAAGGGTATCATGCCCCCACCAGCCGTCATAAGTGGGGTTATAAGGAAACCTGTTCTCATCATGGAACATAAAATAGTCATGATACGGACTGTCCTTTTCGATAAAGGCGCCCTTGGCATAGCCTTCCTTGCCTTCGTATATCCGTTCCCGATCCAGCCACTTGTTAAAAGAGCCGCAGTGATTGAACACACCGTCAATAATAACGCGCATCCCTCTTCTGTGGGCTTCCTCAACCACATCAATAAACATCTGGTTGCTGGCCTCCAGGTTCACCCTGTTGGTCACACGGTTGATATAACGGCCGGCAAAACGGTTTTCATGCTGCCAGTCCGGAAGAAGATCGCCTTCCTCATATACTATCTTTCCCACATGGGGATCGATATAGTCATAATCCTGTATATCATATTTATGGTTAGACGGAGATACGAACAGAGGATTGAAGTAGATCACGTCTATCCCCAGATCCTGCAGGTAATCCATCTTATCCAATACTCCCTGCAGATCTCCCCCGTAAAAATCCCTCACGTCCATTTGGGAAGGATACCGGTACCAGTCATCAACCTTTTTCGATTTGTCACCGATATAATGGTATTCTCCTGTAAGTACATCGTTGGCGGGATCTCCGTTATAAAAACGATCCACATATATCTGATACATGACTGCGCCTTTGGCCCAGGCCGGTGTGGAAAAGCCGGGTATAATACAGAAATAATAATGCTCTTCCGTCTGCTTTACCACGCCTCTTGTATCATAATAGCATTTTACTTTTCCTAACTGTGCTTCAAAATAATAAGTGATTTTTTCATTATCCAGCAGCTGCCGGTATTCGTAATAGTCAAAAAGAGAATCCGACGACACTTTAAACATCAGATTCTTCTGTCCCTGGCAGACAAAAAACACCCGGTCCAGATTGTTCTTTTTTGCCCTGAAGGTAATTGTCACTTCACTGTATGGTGCCGGTTCTGCCGGTGATATAAAATTTCCAGTCGTATCACTGAACAGAGCTCTTTTGCTGAGGACCGGCCGCATACTGCTTATATACTGATGCTGTTCGCCCCGCAAAAACCGTTCAAAATTCATAATCCAAACACCCTTGCTCTCATGCATTTCCCGGTATATAACCTAAATGCCTACTATTAGAGATTTTCCTTCTCCATTGTAACGTAAACCCCGCCTATTCAAGCTTCCTTTTTACTCACAGTAAAAAAGACAGCTTTTACGGCTGTCCTTTTAGAGTAAAAGAAGCTTTTTATTGTCCTTATGGGGTATAGCAAAAAACTATATAATGTATTGGGGGGGGTTACGAGTATTATAATAGCAAACCCAACCCAATTTGTACATACCCAGAATTCACAAATATCACAAATTCACTATATCATTTTTGGTACTTTTTCACAATTGACTATTCAGCAACGGTATCGAAGAAGGGTTTCTCCTTCTGGAACAGGGCTTCAAACTCTTCTCTGGTGATTTTTTCCTTCTGAAGAAGAAGCTGTGCGGACTTATGGAGCACCTCCATATTTTCCAGGATGATATCCTTTTGCATAGCACTCTGGATGATTTCCTTAACCTCTTTATCAATTTCCCCGCTGATCAGCTCACTGTGGGATTTGGCATGGGCCAGATCCTTCCGATGAAACACTTCCGTCATCGTCGTGCTGTCATTACAACGCCGATATTGTCCGACATACCGAAGCGGGTAACCATTTTCCTGGCAAGCTTGGTAGCCTTCTTGATATCGCTGGGAGGCCCCTGTGGTAATAATGTCATCAAAAATAAGCTGCTCGGCGATACGGCCTCCCAGGGAAACCATGATTTCCTCTTCCAGCCGTCCTCTTGTCATAAACATATCATCCCGTTCGGGAAGGGGCATCGTATAGCCTGCCGCGCCGATGCCGGTAGGTATAATGGATACCGTGTAAACCGGTCCCACATCAGGCAGCACATGGAAGAGAATGGCATGGCCTGATTCATGGTATGCGGTAATTTTCTTTTCTTCATCGGAAATGATGCGGCTTCTTTTCTCCGAACCGATTCCCACTTTGATAAACGCTCTCTGGATATCTTCCTGGGCTACAAAAACCCGATCCGCTTCGGCAGCCAGAATTGCCGCCTCATTCAAAAGATTCTCCAGATCCGCCCCTGTGAAGCCTGCGGTAGTCTGGGCAACCTGCTTTAAGTTCACGTTTTCGGCCAGAGGCTTATTCCTGGCATGAAGCTTCAGGATATCCTCCCTGCCGCCCACATCAGGAGTCCCCACGCTGATCTTACGGTCAAAACGCCCCGGGCGGAGAATCGCCGGATCCAGGATATCCACACGGTTGGTCGCTGCCATAACGATGATGCCTTCATTCACGCCGAAGCCGTCCATTTCCACAAGCAGCTGATTCAGGGTCTGCTCCCTTTCATCATGGCCGCCGCCCATGCCGGTGCCTCTGCGCCTTGCCACAGCGTCAATTTCATCGATAAATACAATACAGGGTGAGTTCTTCTTGGCTTCCTCGAACAGGTCACGGACCCTGGAAGCGCCCACACCAACAAACATCTCCACAAAATCAGAGCCTGAAATACTGAAAAAAGGAACATTCGCTTCGCCGGCAATCGCCTTGGCAAGAAGCGTCTTACCTGTTCCGGGAGGGCCCTCCAGAAGAACTCCCTTGGGAATCCTCGCGCCTACCTTGGTGAATTTGGAAGGCTCACGCAGGAAATCCACGATTTCCTGAAGCTCCTCTTTCTCCTCCTTCAGCCCGGCTACCTCTTTGAGAGTAATTTTGTTCTCACTGCCCACGCTCATTCTGGCCCTGCTCTTGCCAAAATTCATCATTTTGGCATTGCCCCCTCCTCCGGATTTTGCCCGCATATTCATCATGAAGAAAAATACCATGATAACGACGGCCTACTAAAATTACGGGAAGCAAAAATTCATAAACGTAATTTTTCTTTGGGCACATCAAACAGGGTGTAATCGATTGCCGCTGTTTTAACTGTTCCTGGGCTTCTACTACGTCGGATAGATAAACAGAGCTATCCCCGCCTTTAAGCATAACAGTAACGGAACCGGTAGGGGTTTCCTTGTTCTGGCTGATAACGGCGCTGCTCACATTGCCCTCCGCCAGATCCTTTTCCAGTGCTCCTCTGGTATAATTATCCTGCATCTGGTTCATGGAACTGGACCAGACCATCAGCAGAAGAGCTCCAAGCAGCAATATAAAGATCAGATTAAAGCCCCTGACATTTTTTTCCCCAATAACCATAAGGACAACGCTCAGAAGATCCCTGCAGCCTCAGAACATGCTTATCTTCTTTTTTTTCAAACGAAGAATTCACGCCTTTATACTGTTCCAGTTCTACTACTCCGATGTACGGAAATTCCGATATTTCTGATCATAATCAGGCCGTATCCGACTACGAATTCATCCGGAATGGTAAAGCAGGTGTATTTCACCTTAACCTGTTTCTTCACACGGCGTTCCGGCTTATCCAAAAGTGTACACAGCTTAATCTCGTTTGGCTGTCTTTTATGCAGAATCTCGATAAGATAAGCAGGGTGCGTCCAGAATCAATAATGTCCTCTACAATCAGAACGTTCTTGCCTTCTAAGGCTCATCTAAGTCTTTTACAATCTTTACAACACCGCTGGATTTGTGCCGCTTCCATAGCTGGATACAGACATGAAATCCATGCTTACCGGCATATTCAGGCGTTTTGCCAGTTCACAGGTAAAATACGCTCCCTTTAAAATACAGATTAAATGGATCGGCTTTCCAGCGTAATCTGCATTAATCTGAGCTGCCACTTCGCTGATTCTTGCGTTTACTTCCTCTTCTGATAATAAATGCGGATCTTATCTTTCCATGATGTTCTCCTCCGTTTACTTTTACTTGAAGTATAGTTGTCGTCTGCGGGCCTACTTTATAATATTCACTAATGGATATCCAGATCCATACAACATGGCACCCTCTGCCAGCAAATAAACCGACTCTCTCTGGGCAGCCGGAATCTTTTCATCAATCATATATGCCTTTATGCTCTTTCTTCCTCCACCCTTTAAAAGGTAATGTAATCACCGGTTTTTCGGGTGCGCACAGACAGCTTACCTTTTTATTTTATCATAGTCAAACCATTTCGTATACCAGTTTTTAGGAAATTCCTGGTTTTCCTCGGATTCTGCTGCAAATACTGTCATTTCCAGCTCAGGCGGACACTCTTCCTTCTTTTTCTCCAGCCTTCTCTATCCGCAATCCCTCATACTCCCGTACCGCATGGATCCCTTCTGGTAAATCCGCCTTTCTGCCTGCTTTTTGCCCGCCAAAAAAAGATCCATCAGCGTTTCCACATGACAGGAAGAGAAATCTTTCTTCGTCCCTGCCGCTTCTTCCAACACGCGGCAAAAACGTAACTTTGGGATTGGCGGCTCCTGTGCCAAAGAGAGTAGGCACAAAGGTTCCTTTTCCTCTCCTCTATGGCTTATCAGCCATTTATCAGCCGCGTCTGACAGAAATTCATGGGCCTGCCGGATTTTTTCTCCCGCCTGAAGAATATGTAGGCTGGCTTTGGATTAATCTGTTCTGTAATGGCCGGCAAAATAATGCGGCGCATCCGGTTTCTGGTATAATCATCGGTCTGATTGGTTGAATCTTCGCAGTATTCCAGCCCATGTTTTTTAAATACTCCAGAATCTGTCCTTGTAACACAAAGAAGGGGACGGGATAATCCGGCCTCTTACCGGCTGGATTCCGCCAATTCCCGCCAGACCAGATCCTCCGGAACAGATTGTAAAGAAATGGTCTCCGCACTGTCGTTCCATGATGGGCAACCGCAATTTTCACATTCTGCCCGCCAGTTTCTGCCTCCCATTCTGGCTTCCTGTTCCAGCAGCTGATACCGCAGGATCCTTCCCTGCCTCTTCCTCAGAAACAGAGTGTTCTCTGGCATGCCCCCGTACGTCTGCATGGAGAATGCGGCATGGCACATCAAATTTTCCTGCACAGTTCTTCCGTAAACGCGGCATCCCGATCCGCTTCCTCTCCCCGCAGTCCATGATGGACATGAACCGCCCGCAGTCTGATGCCATCTGCCGTCCTGATCTGAACCAGCAGATGCAGAAGGCACACAGAATCTGCGCCGCCGGAAACGGCTGCAATCATGTTATCATTCTGCTGAATCATGCTGTATGTTTCTATATATTTTTCTACTGTATGTTTCATAATTTCCTCTCAATCCCAGACTGCCTCTACTTTTTTCCAGATTCCAGCAGCCAGCACTGTCATATCGTCCCTGATTTCTTCTTCAAAGGAACAGGCGAACTCTAAAACCCGCCCCTGCCAGCCTTTGGCGGACAAAACGGCTGCATTTCCAGAAATTCCTTCAGGGACGCCTTCTTTGTCTTCTCCAGGGGAGGCCGTCCAGCACTCCATCATGACCATCACAATCCGGTTATCATCCCATAGCTTTCTGGACAGCAGTACGGGTTCAATCGGATTTAAAACTCCCATAGGCACGTCACTGGCCTGCAAAAGTTCAACTCCGTCTTCATTTTTAATAAAGCAGCTGCAGCTCCCAGCTTCATTGCCTCAGCACTCCCGGTATTCAAATCGATACAGCACAAATCCAACGTTGCCGGATGCTGTTCGCTTCCGGTCAGCAGAAGAATCGTGTTGACCAGTTTTAAAGGCCGCTCTGGCAGAAAAATCCAGTTTCAGAAGCTGTTCTGTCAGTTCAATGACTTTTCCGGCTTTCCCTGGATGCTGTCTGACCGCTTCCCATTCCGTCAGACAGACTCATAATTGCCTGGCCGTCTGGATTCTGGACAAAGGTGTAGCTGTCTCCCGAAACCTCCTGTCCTGTTTTTCGGCGTCGGCTTCGCGCCATAAAGCATCTGATAAGCTTCCCGCTCTACCAGCCGCACAACAGACGGCTGGCGTCCAGGCACACTACGCAGTGGCTGTCTCTGGCCGGATGCCATTCATGGCCTCCCATAATCTTTGTCAGAACCCCTGCCGCCTCACTGGCCGTCATACAGGTATTGCCGGTCATATGAACCGTCAGATAGAACCTCTTTGCGCTTTATTTTCATACTCCAGCACCAACAGGTTGTCTACTGCCGCCTTTTCCACCGAAACGCCCTGCGGATGGTTCGCCCAGGTTCCGTTACGTCAGCCGCCTTCTCCATCTGATGGGGAAAATTCTTCCAGAATCAGTGCCAGCTCCGAAACTGGACGATAACTTGGCATCCCTGCTTTCCAAAAAACCGGTTCTTCCATGTCAGATTCATCGTCGCCCGACCCAGGTTCCGGTTCAGCTGGCGCAGATAAGCGTCCTTTCTTCCGCAGGTTTCAAAAAGGCGCGGCATATCTTCATCCGTATTTGCCGTTCTGCTCAAATGCCCTGAGAAGGTAATACAGGTAATAGCTGTCTTCTTTTCACAATCTGATGGCAGACTGCATCTGCCGCAGTCTCCGCACACCATTGACGCAGCCGTCTGCATTGCCATTTTTGCATCTTCTTTGGACAACCGTCCTTCTTCCTCTTCATCGGAAAAAACGCCCTGGCCAGCTGTCCCAAAGAAGCGGCCATGCCCTGCTGAGCCGGTTCGCCGTATATACATTTACATCTGCCATATCCTGACAGACTGGTTTCTGTTTTTAAAAGCACAAAATCCCTCCTCACCTGCGTAACATTATATACAAGCTGGAGGGAAATATTTGTCAATTCAGGAAGATAAATCCTTCAAATTTTTCGACAAAAGATGCGCTGTTTATTCCACATTGCCAGATTTTAATAAAATCTCATCTGGATCTACCAGTCCCAGCTTTTCTTTTTTGCCACTTCTTTTATATATTCTTTTGTCTGGACATATTTACGCTCTTCTTCTAGTTCTTCGGCCCGTTTTCTTCTTCTTTCTTTTTATCGCATTGAGACTGTCCAGGACGAATCTGATAGTCGTGGTCAATGGACTTTAAAGAGCTTCCCTTAATATTCACAACCACAGCAAGGCTAAGCACTACCATCGTAATTCCCAGCATTGCCATCCAGGTTGCCCCATTTATCTTTTTTCTGTGCTCGTGACCGTCTTGTTGCTCTCACTTTTTTTCCTCTATTTCTAACCCGACATCTAGATAGTTTCATTCTAATCCATTGAATTGCTTTTTCAATAGTTTTATGTAAATTTGACTGAAAAAAAACCGATCATAGATTATCATTCCTGGCAAATATACCTTCGCCTATGATATAGGTTTCAGAATTCCGTCATTCTCCTGGTAAAGAAACTGGAAAGAAAGAAAGCATAAATCAATACCTTCCGCATTATGGCGAATTACGATTCGGACAGCCCGAAGAACGTCGTAGCTCATCATCAGCCAGACGCCTGTAAACAGGCTGGTTCCCGTCAGATGAAGTTCTCTCAGCAGTCCTTCCATAGCAGGCCTACTTAAACAAACGGGAAAACATAGATTCCCCAGCTTTTTCTCAGCGACTCATTAGAAGAATACGAGAGGTTGTCCACTGTGCCGTCTACATCCACTTCTCCTTTTTCAATGGTAAGCCCTGCTTACGTGAAGCCCTTTCCCCCTTCAACGTCAGAAGGCCCTGATCCGTATCTAAAATTACCTGGCACTCGTCAAAGGAAACCACGTCCGTCACCCGGTAATACTGGCATTCCCTCTATTTTGAAGGATTAATTTATGCGTCCGCCCGCCCAGCTTTTCTTCCATAAAAACCTCCTAATATACTTATCTGATGTTTGTTTAAGTATATTAGGAGGTTCTCGGTTTTATGCGGCAAAACGGATTATAAATATCGGTAAAGTTCTTTGCCTCATCTTTTCTTTACTGTTTCTTGCACATCCAGCACCTTCTACCTTTACCGACTTGCTTCCAAACTGAATCTCTATACAGTCTCCGCATTTTACGTTTAAAGACGCTTTTGCAACTTTTCCGTTTACTAAAAATGCGGTTTGCATCACAGGCCTCATTTGCAACTGTACGGCGCTTAATCAGTCTGGATACCTTTAAAAATTTGTCCAATCTCATGGAATTATGCGTTCACCTGATCCTTTAATGCCTTACCAGCTTTGAACTAGGAGTTCTGGATGCCGGAATGGTCATGGTCTCTCCGCTCTTCGGATTACGTCCTTTTCTCTGGCTGCTCTCGCCAACCTCGAAAGTACCAAAAGCCAACCAACTGTACTTTTCCGCCTTTTACTAATTCTTCTGCTACTGCATCAGTGAAAAGCCTTGATAGCCTTCTCTGCATCCTTCTTAGAAAGCTCTGCCTTCTCAGCAACTGCTGCAATTAATTCTGTCTTGTTCATTTTAGTGTTCCTCCTAAAAAATCAATCTCTTGTTGCCCAACGGCGTTTCAGTCATATTGCTGTACCTATCATTTATATCTGTTTCTGTTTTATTTGTCAAGGTTTTTTTCATCTTTTTCTTCCAATTCATGTAAGGAAGGGAAGGCCATAGCAGCTATGAGCATTGCAATCTCTATATTCCGGCAATTTGTTCCTGAGACAGTCAAACGGTATCGCCATCAAAGGTTGCTTTTCCCTTTATAAAGAAAATGGTGCAACCCCTGTTTTTGAGAGGTTACACCATCTTTTCCAAAATACTTTCTTTTACTGTGTCTTACTCGCAAACATATGGCATAAGAGCGATGTGACGTGCGCGCTTGATAGCTACAGTCAGCTCTCTGGTGTTTAGCACAGTTGCCAGTGATACGTCTCGGAAGGATTTTTCCCTCTCGGATACGTATCTCTTTAACTTATTAGTATCCTTATAATCGATGGTTCCGTTCTTATCTCCACAGAATACACAAACTTTTTTTCTTCTGCGCATTCCGCCGCTTCTTCTTGGTCTAGCATCAGCTTTATCACCTTTATTAAATGCCATTGGTGTGTCCTCCTTTTTAAACTTAGTGAAATCAAGGCTTAGTTAAATGGTAAGCCTTCGTCTTCGACTCCATCGGGAATATTCATGAATCCGTCGCCGATCGCACTGGATGGTGCAGGTCTCTGAGCCTGAGCCGGCTGCTGGTATCCGCCAGCATTCTGATAACCGCTCATGTCGGATGCTGCTCCTTTGCTGTCAGCGAATTCCTGGTCATCTACGATGACATCAGTAGTATAAACTTTCTGACCGTCTCTGTTGACATAGCTTCCAGTCTGGATACGTCCGGACACCAAACTCTCATCCCCTGACGGAAATACTTTTCTGCAAATTCGCCTGCGCGGTCAAAATGCCACACACTGGATAAAATCTGCGTCTGGTCATTTCCATCCTGGCCTCTGCGGCCTCTTGCGGTCAACGGCCAGGGTATATCTGGCAATTGCCATGGTTCTCTCGCCCTGGGAGTATCTTACCTCCGGATCTCTGGTTAATCTTCCCATTAAGATAACTCTGTTCATACGATCACTCTTTCTTTACTTGCTGATACTAATTAAGCTTCCTGCTTACGATTAAGTATCTGATCACTGGTTCCATAATACGAATGTGAGCCTCTACTTCATTTGGGCATACAGCATCGCTTTCGAACTGGATAAAAGTAATAGTAAGCCCTCTTTCTTCTTTCTGAATCTCGTAAGCAAATCTCTTCTTGCCCCATTCATCAACGTTTGTTACAGTGCCGCCGAAACGAGTAATGTAACCCTTTACTTTTTCGATTACATCTGCACGCTCCTCATCTTCCAGCTTCACATTCAGAACAACTGCTAACTCGTACTTGTTCATCTTGCTTTTTACCTCTTTTGTGGTCTCTGGCCCCTATCTCTCAGTGACAGGAGCAAGGATTATAATATGTCACGGATAAGTTATCTTATCAGAATTTTTGATGGAATGCAAGACCTTTTTGCTAACTTTTCTTTTTAATGCCCTGGTATTTTTTTCTACCATCCTTCTGGCCGTCATAACCTGGTGTCCGCAGCCCCATTTAAGCGGAAATCCTGAGTCCCCACCCGCAGGATTTCCCAGTCTTTGCTTCCGCAGGGATGCGGCTTTTAAGGTTACCACATCCCCCACCTCATACTCGTATTTTTCCATTATTGATTTCCTCCAGCTTATTTCCTGCAAGAATCCGTTCGATTCCGTCCAGCTCTTCCTTGGGAAAAAATCCAGATTCTTTAATGTCTGCACGTTATCTCCTAGTTGTTTGACACTGCTGGCCATATTCAGAACAGAGGTCACTTCTTTTCCTCCGCAGTACCCAGGCAAGGGAAAGTTGGGCCAAAAGACTGACCCTCTTTTTCTCTGCAATCTCTGGCAAGTCCTCTGATTTTAGTCAGATTTTCTTCTGATAAATACCTTCCTCCCATTGTTGTTCCCTGTCTGACGCCCTGGAACCTTCCGGAATTCCATGAAGATATTTATCTGTCAGCGCTCCCTGAGCCAGCGGGCTGTAAGTTATACATCCTACTCCCTCTGTCCCCAGCAGCGGCAGAAGCGCCTTCTTCTATCTGGCGTTCAAACATATTGTAGCGCGGCTGATGGATCAGACAGTGTACGTCTTATTTTTTTGTCCGGATTGCCTGTTCGGCTTCCTCCCCATAAGTTGGAAATTCCAGGCCCATACAGTGCTTTTCCTTTCCCTGTCTTACGATGTCAGAAAGCTCCCATCGTTTCCTCTAATGGAGTCTCCGGATCCGGACGGTGATGGTAAAAATACGTCTACATAGTCCAATCCCATCCGCTTCAGGCTCTGATTCAGGCTGGCCATCAGGTATTTTCTGGATCCCCAGTTTCCGTACGGTCCCGGCCAGAAATCATATCCGGCTTTTGTGGAAACAAACAGCTCATCGCGGTACGGCTTAAAATCCGACTGAAGCACTTTTCCGTACTTTTCTTCCGCGCCTTCCTGGCCGGAAAACCATAGTTGTTTGCTAAATCAAATGGGTCATGCCCCAGTCAAAAGCCTGAAGCAAATTCTTCCCTGCTCCTCAATCGGCTTTTCCAAACCAAAATTCTGCCACAATCCCAAAGAGATCCGGCAGCAGCACACCGCTCTTTCCGCTTCTTTATATCTGTTTTCATCTGCCTCATATCTGTTTTCTGCAGCCTGGATACATGATTTTTCTCTCCTTATTCTTCTAAAAACTGCGTCTTTTAATATTTCCCATTTTTCCGCTGATCACCAGATTCGCATTTTTATCCATCGGCGTAATGCTTTTATTTAATCAAGAACCAGCTTATTTCCCCTATAATAATCAATCAGCCCTGCAGCTGGATAAACTGTAAGGGAAGTGCCGCCACAATCAAAACATCTGCCTGGTGATATATGCCATGGCCTATGAACCGTATCCATATCCAGCCTTTCCTCATACAGCACCACGTCCGGCTTAATTTTTTTTCCTCCGCACCTGCACTCAGGCACCCTGACGCTTCCAGAACCTTTTTAAAGAATAAAACCACGCAGCGCTCACAGTAATTGTGGTGAACGGATCCATGCAGTTCTAACACCTCTTTGCTTCCAGCCGCCTGATGAAAGGCCGTCAATATTTTGTGTAATAACTGCCTTTAACCGGCCTTCCCGTTCCAGCTTTGCCAGCGCCAGGTGGGCGTCATTAGCTTCGCGTCCGGAAAAAAGCATCTTATTTTTGTAAAACCGATAAAATTCTTCCGGATTCTTCTTATAAAGCTGTGACTGATGATCGTCTCCGGCGGGTATTGATACTGCTGATTATACAGGCCGTCCTGGCTTCTGAAATCCGAATTCCGCTTGCGTCGATACACCAGCCCCACCAAAAAACACAATATTTTCGCTGTCTACTATCCACTGCTTTAACTGCAGTACACCATTCATATCCACACCTCCTGCATATCGTTCTGCCTTTATCCACATTATACCCGTGGAAAGATTCCAGCACAAGTAAGAATCCGGATAAAAAGCAGGAATTCTATGCAGATGCCTTTTCAGCTGTCTGCATGGAATTCCCGCCTCTGTTTCCATAATCAAATTTCTGATTTTATTTGGTATAGTTGTCGAAATATCCCTGAACGTAGATAATCGGAGTTCCCTTATCGCCGCTTTCCGGAAGTTAAAATCTGCTAAGGAGCCGATTAAATCGGTAAGCTGTCTTGGGGTAGTTCCCTGGGTTACCATGGTTCCCTTTAAGCTGGATGCCTTGTCATCCTTCTCTTTAATGTAGCCCTTGATTGCTTCTCCTTTAACGCATCGCCAGATAAGGATGCAAAATCATTATCTGCCAGATATTTTAATTTTACTTGCTTGAGTTCCCCCAGACCTGCAGTATAAGCCGGAGATAACCCGGATCACCAACTCCCAGATCTTTCCTACTGGATCTTTAAACGCGCCGTCTCCATAGATCATAACTTCAACCTGCTTGCCGGTTTTCTCTACGATCATGGCATGGATCTTATCTACCATTTCCTGGCAGTGAATTGGGAACAGTTTTACGCCGTCCTCGGTTGCCTTATTGAAGCCTAATAAGCCGTAACGGTCATTGTAACCGCTGCCGTTAATGCTGGCGGTCATGATGTCGTCTAAAGCCGCATATACCTTCTTCGCTCCGTTTGCCTTTAAAATTCTCTTTGTACGCTGACGTGTGTGGATGTCACAGGTTAAAAACAGTATCCGTATAGTTTAAGATTGCTTTTGGATTATTTTGCAAATACAATCTCTACTTCTGCGCCTGCCTCCCTGGATCGGCTGCTTGTAGTATTCTCTACATAGTCTACGCCGGTAAAATAGTGCTTCTCTGATAACCGAACAGTTCTCTCTGTACTGTTCTTCTGTCAGAACATCGCTCCAAGGATTGATTCCCCTTCTCATCCAGCAGATCTAAATCAATCAGATGATTTCCTACTTCATCAGAAGGATAGCTGAGCATCAGAACAATCTTCTTACAGCCCATTGCAATACCTTTTAAACAGATTGAGAAACGGTTCCGGCTTAAAATCGGGGAACAAAATGCCAACGGTATCATCGCCGAACTTGCTCTTCACATCCTCTGCAATCTGAGCTGTGGTAGCATAGCTTCCCTGTGCTCTTGCAACGACGGCCTCCGTAACGGCAATGACATCCTTATCTCGGATCTCGAAATGCTCGCCCCTCAGCGGCCGCCAGAACAGAATCTACATTACCTTTTGCCAAATCATCGCCCTGACGAATGGCCTGGGGTTTCACACCGTGATATTTGTACCAACCATACTTCATTCATACCTCCATCTTTTCTGTCTTTGATTGGCTTAAACGGTTTCTCATTGGTACGATCTGCCGGCTTCCAGAAACCTATACCAACGGATTAATTGTTCCAACAGAACAGACCATCTTTGCCTTGATTTGCAGAATTTTTCTTAGTCTCTTGGCATTGACCCGTTTTAGGTCAAATTCCAGTCTAATCCAGCTTTGAGAACTCCAGATCGCTTTACTTCCAGAACTCCTATCTCCCAAAGCCCCTGTCGGATTTTAAAAGAAAATAACTGAAGAAATTCTGGACACGAATAATGTGCCCGATACTGTTTGTGTGGTTGAAGCCTATCCATTATTCATCTGAAAAATAGCAGTCTTGTTCCGTCCATACTGCTTTGTTCCCTTTAATCCGCATCATCCGTAGTAAAGTCCCGGATTCGACCATCCTCGCTGGCAAAGTCATCAGATTTTTTTCACATATGCTCGCGATCCCCGTACCGTATAAACCTGGAACGCTTGAAAGCCATTTCCATAAAATCTGTAATTGTTCCAGTTCGCCATCCTGTGCCCTTGCCAGCTCTGGTGCCGTTCTCCTTTCAGGACTGCATTCCATTCGCCCTGCCGTCTTTTTTTCTTTTCGATTCTGTGGTTTATCAAAATAAACCGGAAATCGAAAGGCCTCATAGATTACCCTGTCTGCTGGCATTGCGGCAGCAATGTCATCCATCCATCCTGGAGCATCCGGCAAAGCAACCCGCATATGGCTCCCGATGCTCTACGTTCCCTGTCCGTGGCGACCCTACAATATGTTCAATCTGGACGGCAATGTCTCGCATATGAATTTGGTATATTTAAATGAACCATAGAAATAATGGTTCCATGATCTTCCTTTACTAAAAATCTGGTTCTTTATCTTTTCTGTAAATAGAAGACTCCACCTCTTGATTAAAGGCCTGACTCCACAGAGTCCTGGCCTTTTCTTCAGTTTTAAATATCGATTTTTGCAGCTCCATTTTGCTCCACCACATAAATTTTCTTGTAAAACCCATGGGATTATAGCTCATTTTTGATTCCGCAGTCCCTCCAGACCCACATCGTCTTCCTGATCAATCCATCTGGAAACTCGTGAATTAAAAACTGCTGATTAATAAACTGGTACAATCCATCGTAAACCTTCAGAATTGGCCTTTTTCAATATGAATAACTGCCATCTTTCTCTTGCATTATAAGGCCTGAAGATGTCCGTCAACAGAGTACGCGCCTCGGCCATTTTGCTTGAATATTAAAATCTCATGATGCCTTTACGATTTCCCTCGTCCAGTCCTTTTCCATCACTTCTTCCGGCCTGCTTTCTCCTCAATGGTGCCTCGTAATTCCGTGACGTCCTTGCCGATCCGAACAGCAAATCCGGCGGACCATACCTACCTTCAGGCTCCGCATAGAATTAACATGGTGAAGCTTCCGGCCTGTCAAGTTCTAAAGGTAATCTTCAGATCCTCTGCTTTCAATAGAAAATCCCAGCCTCGGTTCCAGATCTCAATCCGCCAGATGTTGTCCCAGCTCCTGGTTGAAATAGCCCTTTGCATCACTCAGTTGAAGCTCCTTCATATTCTTCAGAGCTTTTAACGATCCGATGCCTCCATTTTCCAGAGAAGTCCCTTTTCTCCTTATTATGTACTGGATATATTGTTGGATCCTCCACAAAAAACCAACCATCGCACCTCACAGGTCTTATCCGCTCTAGTCCGGAAAATGGTCTCGAATATCATCTGTTTAAAGTCAATTCCATGTCTATCCCGCCCTGACTCTTATTTGTGGCTTTTTCAATCGTTTCATTTCTGATCCATTTTTCTCCATGTTCGCATACTTCGTGCTAAACTGGGTATGAGTACGGTCTGTTATGGTTTTTCCCCGTGTCGAAATATATATCTCCCTGAATATTAATCTGCTCAGGGGAAAACGTGATACCGCATTCAAGAGTCATCAGCTTTGGTTCATCGGAAGCATATCCATCTCTCGCTCTGTCAGGCTGCCTTCGCATCCCTCTAAGAATCCCTTTGGTGTAAATATCAAATAATGGCAGGACAGGGAAACTTTGTTACATCCGGCCTAATTCTCTCGGCAGTATTGGCGCCAAACGGATGGAATCGCCGTAATCAAAAATAGAAAGTCCTGGCATAATGGTATCTTAAGTCGATAATGCAGATTGCCTGTCCGGTTGCATCATCAATCATAATGTTGTTCAGCTTTGTATCGTTATGGGTAACACGCAGCGGCAGACGCCTGTGATGGCATATCCATTGTTTTTCCGTCGGTTTCACGATCCAGATAAAACTGAATCTCTTTTTCCACATCTTTTGCTCTGTGCCGCAATCTTTCTTATACAGCAGTTTTAAACTTATCTGAAACTGTCCACCGTGTTATGGAAATTTGGATTGTTTCATGCAGGGTTTCAGCCGGATAGTCAGCAGTCTCTGAAAATGTCCAAATGCTTTTCCGCTCTGATAGAAATCCTCCTCAGAGAAGAACCAGTTATAGCAGGTTGCATTTCAATAAAAGATATAAACTCCAGTATTGCCCTCGTTGTCCTGATGGGATAATCCATCCGTTTTTTGCCGGAACCAGATTTAACGTTTCTCTTCCGGATCATGCCGCCGGGTAATCTATTGCGGAGAAATTCCGTAACGCCTTCAATATTCTTCATTAAAGATACGGGATTTTTAAAAATATCGGTATTTATTTTCTGAAGGATGTAGCGTACCTCTTTTTGCCATCCTGCTCCCAAACCATTGCGGAAGGTAGAATTGATATGTCCCGCTTCCATATGGGTGCGCTGCTTTTAAATGTTCCTTCCAGAACAAATGCCACTGGTGCTTCCATTCTTTTTCTGTATTGTACTCCGCCATTATTTAGTCCTCCCCATGAAGCTCAGAATACAGCCCTCCATCTTTTCGCGCCCTGAATTGCCTTTTACAACCACAGGTTTATCTTCTTTTGTAGGTAACGCCATACCATTTGTCTATGATTTAATACGGTAACCTCACAGCTTTTCCTTCTTTTTTTTTAACAGCTCATCTACTACAAACTGAATAAAGTATTGACATTTAATGGATTTACTTGGAAGGTTTTCTCATCTAAAAACTTAGCGAATCTGTCTTTCAGCTCTTCTAAATAGCTGGATGAAAAGCCCTACAGGTTCATGGATAGAAACTGTACTGCCTTCCGGAAGCATAGTCCCATGTTTTTCCATCGTCTTCTGTATAATGCTGTCGCCATCGCCCTGCTTTTCAATATGGGTACGCTCAATGTCAGAAGCTTGTCGCTTCTTCATCAACACTGCACACACCTCTTGCCACATGGCCATTCTCTGTCAGTGTATTGTACAGCTTGTAACCTACCATTGCATACCGATATTTATCATCGTCTTCTCTGTTTGGAAAGCATGATCGTAAATGGTCTTAAACGCGCTCTTCCATAATAGTCATCTGCGTTGATTACCGCGAATGGTCCGTCAATCACATCTTTGCAGCATAACAGTGCATGGCATGTCCGGTTCCCCATGGTTTTACACGATCGCTTGGAACTTCAAATCCTTCCGGAATCTTGTCCAGTTCCTGATATACATACTTCAACCTGAATATGCTCTTCCATACGCTTGCCGATGGTTTCTTTAAAATCTTTTTTCAATGGCTTTTTTTTAATAATAAATACTACTTTTCAAATCCGGCTTCCACTGCATCATGGATGGAAAATCCATGATAATGTTGCCATACTGATCAATTGATCAATCTGTTTTAAACCGCCGTAACGGCTTCCCATTCCCGCAGCCATAACTACCAATACCGGCTTCTTTCCCATAAGTAATCTCCTTTCAAACCTTTTGCGACTTGTTTTCTAACTGTCTTCAGTATAGCTTAATCCCAGATTCTTTTTTTGCACAATCCGTTCAGATTATTTGCACAATCCAGTCAAATATGATAAAATACAGACAGCCTTGCATTTCTATAGGAAGTACTTGTGAAAAAGGAGCCTGAATATGGACTACCGCCATACAGCGTTAAAAAAAGCAGCATTGTCATCAAAAGTATCGTTTCTATCCATTATTTTGAATATATGAGCGACTTTGTGTTTCCTGAGAACAGCACGATTTCTGGGAGCTGGTCTGCGTTGATAAAGGAGAAATCCAGGCAGCAGCAGGAAACCGGACTGTCACGCTCAAACGCGGAAATATCCTGTTCCACCGGCCAGGAGAATTCCACAATGTTATCGCCAACGGCCGGATTTCTCCCAGCCTGGTGGTAATTTCTGTTTGATTGTCACTCCAAAGCCATGAATCAGTTTGCCTGTCAGTCCCTTGACCGTTCGGGAAGCCGGAAGCTTCTTTGCTCTCCCAAATCATTATTGAAGCGCGAAATGCGTTTCAAGGCAGGTTAAACGATCCTTATCAGGAAGAACTGATCCGGCGCCCTGCTCCGGCATTTGGTGCAGAGCAGCTTATAAAAAATTATCTGGAAGAGCTTTTAATCCACTTATACCGCCGATACTGGCCTGTTCCGGACAAGGGGAGTCTTCTTCCCTTATTGGCTTTTTCTGACCGGATTCCCATTACCGCTGATACCGCAGCTGCCTCTTTGAACAGCCTGGATGCCAGGAAGGAAACCTGCGTCCGCATCAAACGCTACATGGAAGAACATCTCCACGAACCTCTGACACTTCAGGATATCTGCAGAGATAATCTGATTGGCAGCTCCCAGCTTTCCCGTATGTTCCGTGAATTTTACCACTGCGGCGCCATCGATTATTTTATCCAGATGAAAATAGAAGCAGCCAGGCAGATGATCGAAATGACCAGATGAATTTTTCCCAGATCGCCGATCGGCTTGGCTACAGTTCTGTTCATTATTTTTTCAAGACAATTTAAAAAGCAGACTGGTATGACCCCTACAGAATATGCGGAGTCTATACGGTGTCTGGCGGAAAAAATGCGGCTGGATGGAATTATCGGGAACCTTGATAGTTCTTACCATACTTTTTAACTTTTCTTAATAAAGTCCGTATTACACTTCGGGCAATGAATACTGATCTTTCCCCTTCCTCTGGGAATCGAGGATTTTCTGCCCGCAGTTCGGGCATTTATAAATATGGTATTCTTTTGCCTGTTCCATACGGAACTTCCATTTCATTACTGTGTCCTGAGCCTTTATCCGGCAATCGGATCATCGTAGGCGCGGCTGTTTTCGATTTTGCAATGTGCTTCCGGCGAAGAACCAAAGATACGATATCCTCCGAAGTCGAAATAGAAAAGATAAGGAGAAGGATTGAAGCAATACGTAACTGAACGAAGCATACTGA